>Ga0315903_10002079_pt1 | contig 30040 bp, 30 predicted proteins | sample LakEriMetagenome_7_FD_203524 | JGI IMG/M metagenome (GOLD analysis project Ga0315903, IMG submission 203524) | Freshwater fungal communities from buoy surface, Lake Erie, Ohio, United States - Buoy 2 MA119 | ecosystem: Environmental > Aquatic > Freshwater > Lake | place: USA: Lake Erie, Ohio... | reverse complement strand
GTATTTGTTGATGTGGATTCAATCCAAATATGATGACGTTTAATTAGGTCAATTCCGTGTAATATAGATTTCTTATTTACCGGTTTTACATTGAATCTACTTCGTTTTAATTCTTCAATATTTTGTGGTAATGCAGAATCACACCAAATGGTATCTGTCTTATCAAAACCCAATTCTTCCATTTGATAGATTATATCTGGCATTGTTTTATTCTTGGTATATAACAATTCTCGTATATAAAGATTATCCTCATCCTTATAGATTTCTATTAGTGTGGTTGGTGAGTTGTAACCAAAGTCCATTCCTCTACCCAACAGTTTCATTCCTTCAGGGATTTTCTCAATCGTAGAGAACTTTGTGAACACCAATTGGGTTGCAATACCTTTCTCACCAAGATTGTAGATTCTGTACAAGTTTTCATCTTTCTCTTTCAGTGATTCCAACTCTTTGATGATTGTGTCAGATACAAATGGATTATCTCTCCAAGTTGTTTTAAACATATAAGAATCATCTCTTTTCTCCAAATCATAAACCCAACTGTTTAGTTCAGATGGGTTCAAGTCACAGATTACCTTATCGGTTGTTCGAAAAATTAATTGGTTCCAATCCTCTATTTTCAATTCATTGGCTTCATTACAATACAAGTAGTCACGTTTCATACCACGAATCTTTTGTGGTTCATCGACACTGGTCCAATTGATTATGTTGGAACCTAACTCATAGAATCCTTCCTGTTTGTGGAATTTGTTGGGGTCATATATCTCAAATAACTCAAGAACCTGAATAAGGTCTTTTAAGACACTATTTTTTAAAGATGGTAAAGTCTTACGGACAATGGTCAAAGTCTTCTTATCCTCTTGCAAAAGACGGTAAATCCAATAGATTAGAATGTTAAACGTCTTACCACTACGAGAACCTCCCTGAGCGATAACAATTCTTTTATCTAATTCATCTGATTTAAGTAATTCCTCAAAGACTACCGTTGTTTTTATACTCATCCTTGTCCTCTGTTTACCTTCTTGTATAGTTTTGATTTCTTATTGTTGGAGTATTTTGTTTTAGCGTGAATACCAGGTCTTTTGACTTTTGGTCTTGATGTTCTTGTTGCAACCGATTGTGTCTTAGTTTTCGCCATCGCTATCTACAAATTTTTCTATAAGTTTATTCAATGTCAATTTATACTTTGATGCAACGTCTTTTAGTTTGGCATGAATCTCAGGTCTCAACCACACTGGTTGGTAATTGTATTGGTAATTATACACCTTCCCCGACTTGGTTGTTATCTTGGTTTGCGTTGTTTTTTTCATTCATTTGTGCAATTATCTGTTTAGTTAATGCAAGTTTCTTTTGGTGTATAACGTTATTTCTATTCGCTACTCTTTTACGGTGAGCTTTCTTGCCACCTCTCAATTTACTTTTCGGCATCGTCTTCTTTTATTGTGTTCTTTATAATTTCAATTTGAATTGGTGCTTTGGTTTCAATTTGTTCACCTTTGGATGTTAAATCAACCTTACTAGCTTCAGACCATCTATCACCAAATTTGTTTCTCATAATCAAAGACCATAGTCTTGAATTATAACCAGCTCCACCGTTTTCTTCCATTTGAGCATGCATTTGATTATACCAATATTGTTCACAGAACTTTTCATATTCCTTGACGGCTCGGTAATAATCTTTATTTCTTTCCATTAGAGCCCAATGTGCATCCCAACTAATTCCCAATATGATTAGGAAGTCGGTGATATGTTTTCCTTCTTTTCCTGATTGGATGATTATATCTACCCAACCATCAGCTAAATTGTTTTCGACCCTTGGTCTACCAGGTCTTCTTTGTGATTCCATTATCGTTTAAATCTTTTTGTATGTTTGTCGTTATATAATTCTATTCCAATTCGGATATTATCAATTGCATCTTGTAGTGATGGTATTTGTGATGCGTTGGGGTATAAAGATGAATACGCCCCAATAATTTCAATCTTATCCAAATCAGAATATTCTCCTGTTGTATTTGGAGTGATTATGTTATCATAAATTTGTTTGGCGTAATTGATTACATCAACATTGTCCAAATTGTTAATCGTTTGTGATTTCCCTTTTCCTTTGCAATTACACATTCTTGTCTTTATTGATTTGTTTTTTATGTTGAGCATCCAACTCATCTGCAACTTCAGCCAGACTAATTCTAACGTCATTTAACAACGCCGCAAGTTCATATCTGTTCTGAGATTCAATACGCTCTATATCCTTCTCCAAATCATTTATAATATGTTTGAAGGTTATTCCTACTTTGAATTTCCCTTTGATGTATATGTTTGCAAAATCAGCCAGCAATTCATCTTTTTCCTCATCAGTCATTGTGAAATAATTGATTGCTCTTTCTTCTATTTTTTCGAAAAACTTTTCCATAATGATAACTAGTTGTGTGTTTATCCTATTTGATAAATATAGGATTATTCATTTTATTTTTGTAGGATAAATAAAAAACCCCCAACGTACACCAGTCGTTGAGGGTTTAAAAATGAAAAACAAAAACAGGTATAAACCTTATTCTTATCTTCTACAAATATATGTCAAATTTTTCAGATTGCAAAATATTACTTTCTGTCGGTGTGAGGTGTATTGAATACTTGGTTGAAGTGATAAGACAAATCTATTTGTAATCTTTTGAATCTTTCAGATTCTTCTGGTGTTAGAGATTCCAACCCTTCATTCATTATCTTATCAGTTAGAGTTGGTTCTAGTAATTTAAATTCGTGAGAATGAATTAATGTAAAAATATCCATTGGAACGATTACGCATTTACTCTCTGCATAATCGGGAGCTTTCTCAAAGTTGTTGAAATCTTCTATATTCATAATTTTATATTAGTGATTATTGATTACCAAAATATTCATTGAATAAACCTCAAAGGTTTTATACTGGCTAATAAATCCTACACCAAGTAAATATTGAACAGCATCTTTTACTTCTTGTTCTGTTAAGCCAGTCGCTTCCATTATTTGGTGTGTTTTAAGTTCGCCAGTCCATTCAAACTTATTATGCTCGGCATTGAAGTCACATCTTTTTTTCATTAGGTCTAGCACCATGCCATTTGCTCTACCGTATTTTTTTATTAATTGTTCCATTGTTCTTCTGAGTAGTATAAGTTTATTAATTCTTCTAATAGTGGGTCCTGCTCCATTCTATTACCAAATAAGTTGGTGAAGGTATCTTTACCTCTCAATAGTTGCACATTAATTAAATGTTGGCCATACCCTAAAATCTTTGCAATCATTTCTTTGATTTCCATTTTGGATACATTCCTTGGCTCATCCTTTACATTGAAAAGGATGCTAGCAATTTCTTTGTTGAGGTTATCTTGTTCCATATATACAAATATATTGAAGTTTATTTTAATTTCAAAATTTACCCAGTATACTGGTGTTCTTACGTTGAGGAGGGTTAATTAATTGCATTATTATATTCTTCAAATAATTCAATATCTGTTGAAGTAATTTCCATACCAGTAAATTGTTCAATCGAATTATAATCAGCAATTGCAATATATTTGAATAATCTTTGTTCTGGTATTGCCATACCAAATAAATCCAATATATCTTTTCTTAATTTTCTTTTCTTTTCAAATTGAATTTCCCCTTCTACTTGTACTTGTTCTTCTACTTGTACTTCTTTTTGTTCTTGTACTTGTTCTTGTTCTTGTTCTTGTACTTGTACTTGTACTTGTTCTTGTACTTGTACCGAAGGTACTAGGTGGGGTACTTGGGTACTACCTTGGTAGGGTACTTGGGTAGTACCTCCCGTAGGTGGTTGTAACTTAACACCAGCTTGGGATTCCCAACCAATTATTGATTTATCCATGGAATGTTTTTGACTCTTATATACCAATCTAACATCTTTACTAAGATTGATTGGTTCAATACCATAAAATTGTTTATTACATATTGCCATTAAGTATTGTACCTTATCTTCGTCTGATTCCAATTCATTAAGAGCGTCGAAGTAACTCAAGTAGAAGGTGAATTGTTCCCTTGTTGTTTTAGATGTTTTCGCCATAATAATTCTTTTTTTAATTCCAAATATAGGAATAGTTACCCATATTTACAAATAAATACACAAAAAAATTTCAAAATACCGAATTGTTTATGTATTTTTTCCTATATATATGATATTTATAGAAAAAAGAAACAATGTCAGGTAAAAAGAAATTTGAATTATACTTGAGCAGAAGAATCATGGGTCCCAAAGGTTGGATGTTCTTCTGTAGATTATGTGGAAAATATGTAGATGAGGACCAATTCTATCATAAGAAAGGTGGCAAATGGGGATTGGATGCTAAATGTAAAATCCATTATACTCGAACAACAGAAGAAGATGACCCTGAAATGTCATATCTCAAACTTGACCCCATCAAAGAGAGTGACTTCAAAAATGTGCAAGAACTCCTTGTATGTTTGGGTTATACCTTTACCGGTGAAACAACAATTCACGAACAATTCAAAAATAAACATAAATTAAATTAAAACAAAAATGCTAGGAGCGTTCAAACTTAAAGTAGAACAGGTTAGAGAAATTAAAAATCTGTTCCAACAGAATCTATCTGATTCAGAAATTGCAAAAATGTATGGGGTATCAAGACCATTAATCAATATGATTAGAAACGGTAATCGTTGGCCAGAAGAAAGAGATAAGGTTAAATCTCAAATTGAAGAAATAGATGACCTTCCTTGTATTTGCGATACCATAAATCTTGTTCATGGGTCATATTCAATTACCAGTCAAATTTGTCCTGTAATCACTCCAAATGGAAAAGTTTATATCATACTCCATTACTTACAAGATAAGTTAACTGGTGAGAGATTTAGTAAGTTATTTGATACCATTCCAACGTTGGAAGTGTTACAAGAAAATCATGATAAGTTTAAAAATAAGATTTGGTAGTTTCAAAATTTATTCTTATATTTGATATAGTAATTCTGTGATTACATACAAAAACAATCCATGTCTCTGTGATTGTTCCATTCCCTCACTCTAAATTATCCATATTTGAATTCGCCATTCGGTGGGGGAATGGTTTGCATCGTATTACAAAACCGTGATAATTATAGATAACTTTTTTAATAGAAGTTTCTTTTTTTTCATTAGCCCCGTCACTCGCTCTAAGTTGTTCCCATATTATACAAGAGTGGCGGGGTTTTTTATGCAATTGATTTTGATTAATCAATATTTATGGATATATTTGAGTTATGAAAAATTTTAGAAATAGTGGTTATAAAGTAACCAAAGAAGGTAATGTTTTCACTAAGAGGGGTAAGGAGAAACTCATACAACATGTTAATGGTTATGCTCAACTTATGTTGTATATAAATAAAAAAATGAGATTTTTTTATGTACACAGAATCGTTGCTGAATTATTTGTTCCCAATCCTGAAGGATATAAATTTGTAAAACACAAAGATGGGAATAAATTTAATAACGATGCAACCAATTTGGAGTGGGCCCCATTACTAACTGATAAAAATAAACGTAGAAGAAATTACAAAAGAAATATTCCTGATGATGTTGTTGAGATAATCAGAGAACGATATAGAAATGGTGAGAAACAACAAGTTCTTGCTGATGAATGGAATGTATCCCAAAGTTATATTTGCAACCTTGTAAACAATCAATTTAGGAAAATAAAAAACCCCACCGAATAAGTGGGGTTTATAATTATGATTGGGTTTGAACTTTTCGAAAAAATCTAATTAATAGACCAATCACAATTCCCAAACAAATTGGACCAATACCATATCTAAATTTATTGGAATGTATAAAAACTTGAATACTGTCGATTGTCTTTTCTAATTGTGTTCTGGTTGCCCATTTATAATTGAACTCCCAATCTTCCAAATAAAATTTACGGTTTCTTTCGTTTTGTTCTAAATCCATTTTTTTGGATTCAGGATAATTACTTTTCCAACCAGAACTATATTCTTTAATAATCTCTTGTTTTTTGGAATCATAATACTGAATCAATTCCTCTTTATAAATTTTAGAAGATTGCTCATCAAACTGTTCCCAATCATAAGATGGTTTCATTGTTTGTGCCATGGCTGTGGTTGTTACTAAAGTGAACAACAAACTTACAAATAGAGTTTTCATGTTTTTTATTTTTGATTTCATACACAAAGATATTCTAGTTTTTTTGAGATATCCAAATTTTTTTTAAAATATTTTGCCAGACTAAAATAAAAAATCCCACCTGTTAGAGTGGGACTTCATTCATAGATTGGTTTTGTGTTTGGTTAAGATTGTAACTGTTTTTTCAGTTCACGATTTTCATTCTCCAATCGAATTACATGATTCTCCAATTCGTCAATTCTCTTGACCATGGATTTCATTTCTTCTTTTAGTTGTTGAATCTCAAGTTTTTGTGCGGTTGCGGTTTCTTTCCACATCTCCAACACGGCTTGAGCGTTCTGTACTTCAATTGATTGTTTGGTAAATCTTCCTGATGTTACCCAACCAATAATACCGGCTATGATAGCCGTAACTATTTCTGATACTGGTAATTGACTCATTAATGTACGTTTCCTGAATTATTTGGTGAACCATACCATTGTGGAAATGGACTGTCAACACATAGTGGTGAAGTACATCCATACATTTTACCGTTTTTCCAATAGTAGTTACTACCAGGTAATGTTATTGGTGATTGGAATGGAGATTGAGGGATTGGGGGTAATTGTCCATCGTTCAAGTTTCCGTTGTTATATTCAGGATATAAACCTGACCTGAATATTAAATGTCTTCTTAATAAATTATCTTGGAACTCGGCATCATTTTTTGCTTGGTTCTTAATGTGCAAGAATAATTTAAAATCAATATTACTACCTTGTTCAGAACGATTCTGTACAATTCCAACTGACATTAGTTTGGCCATGAAGTTATCCACAGCCCTGAACAAAGCATAACCAATTAATGCTGGTTGAATATATTTGTCCAATAAGGTTTTGTAGTTTGAATTGCCAGCATCACCAATGGTTCCGTTATCAACCAAATCCAAAATATGTTGATATAGATTTGTACCCAAGGATTCTTGGATTTCTATATTCTGAGAAACCATAATAGCGTATCTTAACTCATCCGATTGAACGTTCTCGTTAATGTACGAATAGGTCTTTAATAATTCTTCTGATATTAATAATACGTTATTCATTATGATAAGATTTGATTTTGTTGTATAACTAAGCTTATTTCTTGGTCAGGATAGATGAGTTCAAGTATAGGTTGTATTTCTCGGTTCATGAAATTCTGAATTGGTTTAACAGATGTATTCATAAATAACTTGTATGCTGTTTCCAATTGGTCAGCACTACTTGTAAACCCACCAGGATTTGGAAGACCAATTAAACTACCATCGATAATCTTATGACCACTCATGATTTGTTTTTGAACCAAATCGAATATGTTTGAGAAGTATCCTGATTCAACTGTTGATTGAATTTGAGTGATGTCAGGTTTTTGTTCTGATTCACCATAAGATACAATTACACGACCAGCATTCTCAGGACCCATATATCTATCTTCAATTTTACGTAAGATTTGATTTTGTTCGTTTGTACTATCAGGTGCATTCATATTGAAGTGTACCCATAGAGATGGTGATAAACCATTCTGAATATTTGATAAGTTAAATACAGTAATTGCATGATTCAATCTAACATCATTGATTACAGATAACCAATCGGGTGCTCCATAATAATCATATCCTGATTGATATTGTTTGATATGGACAATTTGTCTATCTGTGAAATTCTTTGGGTCAAATTCAGAAAATTCAACTATTCCCGCTTTTCTCCAATTGGCCCAATCTCTACAATACATGAATTTGGTTACAGGTTCACCCATTTCTTTTGGTTTACCTAATCTCATATAACGAGATGGGATTACGTGGAAACCAGCAAGACCTTGAGACCTATCTTGTTTCCATACAACTTCCAAAAATAGATTACCAGTTGTAATAAACTCATAATACATTTTTCTTGCAACATCATTGATATACTCTTTGCTGTTAACTTTATAATCGGTCATATAACCCATTCCAACAGCGTTATCCACTTTGGAACGAACACATGCGTTTTGTATTGGTGATGCATCATTCAACAGATATAGTTCATTTACGAACATATTATCTCCACCCCAACGTATGAATACCTCGTTGCGGTTAAACACCTCCTGAAAACTAGTCAGGGTGTTTGCACCAAATTTTAATTTTTCAATGTTAATCATCCTTGATATACTTTAAATATTTGACTCGATGAATTGCCAGTGTAACTAACAATATCGTTATATACAGGATTGGTTCCAATTACATTGGCCATTCCTTCATATACCACATCGAATGCTGTTATTGGGTTCAAATTTGTCGAAGACGCTTGTTCATAGATTTTCACATAATATTGACCCGGTATTAAGTGCAAGTTTACTGGTGTTATAGTTCCTGTTGCGATGAATACTTCTGCACTTGCAGAATCAACATCAATTTGAAATTGGTCATAACTTGGTTCATACCCAATTGCACCAGTAGCTGGTAACAGGTATGGAATGAACTTCCAATTCTGTTTTGTTAACTTGTGGGTCATTGTCCACAAATAATACACATTACCTGTTAGTTGTTTGTTACGACTACAAGTTGCCACCACTGTGTTTAATTCGGATTGATTTATAGGTATCATCTTAAATTATATTAAAGTATCTGTCCAAACTACCGAAACTATATCACCATTAGATGGTGTTACAGGTGGATAATATGTTTCAGCTAATGGATTCCCGCTTGTTATATTTGATGTTGTACTAATAGTATGAGTATCTACAGTAACATTATTAATTTTTGTCACTATAGTAGATTGTGTTCTTTGAGTAAACGCATTCACACTTACCCTTCGACTTACATTTAAAGTACCCGCTAAACATGAACTTCCTAAACTTTGTGATACTTGAGTCGCACCACCACTACTTGAAGATGTAGTAAATGTATTACAAGTAATTGTACAACCAGCTACACTCATGGATGCATCCATTAAATCATAAGTTTTACTAGTACCACCTGAACTTCCAATAAATCCAACATCATATTGTAAGGTGAATGATGGAGAAGATGGTGTAACCGTAGGTGTTGGTGTCGGAGTTACCGATTCAGATGGTGTTATACTCGGTGTAGGAGTCACTGATGGACTTGAAGTTGGAGTAGGTGTAGGTGTGGTAGCTGGTGGATTGAATGTTGGTTTATAACCAATATCAAACACAGTTCTACTAATGACATTTAAATCATTTGTTGCTCCTGACCATGTAATACCATCATATGAATAACCAATTGTATTTTTATTACTTACATTGGATGTACCCACTGAATTACCACATAAGAACATTGAACCATTCCAAGTTACATTATATGCAACATCGAGAGTATCACCACTGAATATAGCATTACCATTTGTTGAACCTGACCATGTCAATCCATCATATGAATATCCTAAGATATTTGTACCATTACCACAAGCAACCCATATAGAACCATTCCATACTACATCTCTTACACTTGAAGTGAAAATTGAATTACCATTTGTTGAACCTGACCATGTCAATCCATCATATGAATATCCTAATTTATTGGCGGAAGCACCACCAGCTACAACCCATTTAAATCCATCCCATGATGATTTTTCAGGACCAGCACTGAATACAGTATTTCCATTTGTAGAACCTGTCCATGTTATACCATCATAAGATAATGCAATTTTTGGTGCAGTACCGGTACCACTTCCCGTAACCAAATAATATGAACCATTCCATTTAATACCTAAAAGTGTTCTTGATACAAATAAAGTATTTGAGTTACCTCCTAAAGAAGTTGCCCCACTCCATGTTATACCATCATCGGATAATATAATTCTATCAGGTGTAGATGCGGTAGACCCTGTTGAACCTACCCCAATCCATTTATTATTTCCGTATTCTACATCATAGCCAATATTTAAATAATTTTTACTATTGGTTGAACCTGACCATGTCAATCCATCATATGAATAACCCATAACCTGATTACCACTTGGTGTTGTACTACCTGCAACAACCCACATCGAACCATTCCATTTTACGGCATTTAAGATACGATTGGTTGGACCCCAAACAATATTTGCGTTTGTGTTTCCACTCCAAATTAATCCATCATAAGAATATCCTAAGGCATTATTACCAGTAGTTCCTGATTGACCAACAGCGATAAACATTGTTGATGGAGCAACACTTGTTGATGGTGTTGGGGTAACTGATGCAGTTATACTTGGTGTTGGTGAAGGACTTGGCGGAGGAATTGGACTATTCAATGGATATCTAATAATTACAATACCTTTACCACCGTTACCAGCTCTTGTGTTACCATAACCACCACCGGCTCCACCGCCACCACCGCCACCGGTTCCGTCTACACCGTCACCAGCATCGGTTGTGTTAAGCTCAGCTCCTTGTCCACCACCACCTTGACCACCTGGTGCATTGTATGCGGAGTGTGAACCACCTCCACCACCACCTGCGTACCAAGTGTTAGTTCCATTAATATCGTTTTGAACACCGTCTCCACCAGCAGCACCTTGTTTAGCAACACTACATGTGAAACCTGACATTCCTGCTCCACCACCGCCACCACCGGCACTGTCTCCACCACCACCTTGGGCAGTACCACCAGCAAATCCTTGACCTGATGTACCAGCTCCTCCTACACCCACAGGTGAGTCGGAACCACCTCCACCACCGCCAGAACCTCCTGACGCACCGTCAAATTCAAAATCACGGTTACCACCGCCACCACCACCGATTGCAATTATACTTGTTATTCCTGAACCTGAAATCGATGAATTTTCACCATTAGGTCCTCGTTTATTTTGAAATATATATGGACCACCATCACCAACTGTAACGGTATATGTCGTTGCGGAAATTGATAGTGGTGTTCCTGATACGTTGGTCAATAAACCACCGGCTCCACCACCACCCGCAGTTCCATCACCACCAGCACCACCACCTGCAACTACTAAGTATTCAATTTTACCATTTGTACCAAGATTATTAACAATGAAACTATTTGTTCCACCTGTAAATGTGTGTACATTCCAATTTTGTCCAAGAGCAGATATTGTAGTTACTGTACCACCTGATGCATCAATAGGAACAAATCCTCCTGAAGTTGATGGAGTTGGTGTAGGTGTAGGACTCACAGAAATACTTGGTGTTACACTTGGAGTTGGACTTACAGAAATACTTGGAGTAACTGTTGGTGATGGTGTAAGTGATGGAGTTATACTTGGTGATGGTGTAAGTGATGGGGTTTGAGTTGGTGTAGGAGTTGGTGATGGACATACTCCTGATTGTCCACCATCAGTAATGACCCAACCTAATCCAACCAAGTACGCTCTTGCGGCAACCGCGTTGGTATATTGTTGACCAATTACATAATCAATACAGTCATATTGTGCAGACGCTCCAAGTGTGACTAATGGTAAACCACCATCGTTATAAACATCGTTAGCAAATGCAATTAATGTTCTTGAATAATTCTCAACAGATATTGCACTATTGGTTAACATATCGTTCATACCAGTAATTGAATTGTTCAATGTCCATCCTGTAATAGGTTGGTTGTATCCTGAACAGTTAAACAATAATTGAGACCAATAATTGTTAGTTAAACTTACATTCCAATTGTTTAAACTTCTATTGAATGAACCGTTACCCATGAACATTGCTTCAAATGTGGTAACACCTGAAACATTCCAATTGGTGACATCAACGTTACTTTGGTTATCACGGAACATTAATCTCATATTGGTTGCACTTGAAGTATTCCAAGTACTAAGGTCCTGATTAAATGCTGTTGCTCCAAAGAACATTTCCGAAAAATTAGTTACGTTACTAACATTCCATGCTCCAATTGGTTGATTAAACGATGATGAACTAAACATACCAGAAACATTTGTTGCTGATGACATATCCCATCCACTAATGTTTTGGTTGAAGTTAGATGCGATAGCAAACATACCTCCAAAATTGGTTCCTGAACTTACATCCCATGTTCCAATTGGTTGATTGAATGTTGTAGCATTTAAAAACATTCCTTCAAAATTGGTTACATTACTAACATCCCACGCTCCAATTGGTTGATTGAATGCTGTTGCCGACCAAAACATATTTGTCATATTGGTTGCCGATGATGTTGTCCAACCACTAATACTTGGTGAACCACCATTGTTAAATGAACCAAAGTTATCTCTGAACATATAAGCAAAATTGCTTACGTTACTAACATTCCAATTTCCAATGTTTTGATTAAATGATGTAGTTCCCCAAAACATTTCTGCCACGCTGGTAACATTACTCATGTTCCATGTATTAAAGGCTGATGTACCAACTAAAGATGAACAACTATGGAACATAGCCGCTGTTGTTGTAACACCTGTTAATATTGGTGCGTCTGTTGCGGTAACATTAAGATTTGAACATCCATAAAATGCCCCATCAAATGCCGTCCATTGAATATCACCCCATTGAGTTATATTGGTTATTTTTTGTGTATCTTGAGCGCCTAAGAAATAAATTTTCGGAAATGTTCCTGTAATACTAATTGTATAAGTTCCTCCTGATGCGTATTGATGTGATACTGCACCAGGTGTACCTGATAATGCTGTAGAGTTTCCATCACCCCAATATACCGTTGCAGAATATCCTCCACCATTTGTTGGTAAAACAAATGTATCTGAAGCCGAACCTGAATTTGTTGTATTAACTATAAATTCAAAATTATTACTTGCAATCGGTGATGGACTTGGTGTAGGTGTCATTGTTGGAGTTGGCGTCAAGGATGGGGTTGGACTTACAGTAACACTTGGACTAATACTTGGTGTAATTGAAGGAGTAATAGATGGTGTTGGTGTTTCTGATGGTGTGATACTTGGTGTTATTGATGGAGTGATACTTGGGGTTACACTTGAAGTAGGAGTAACACTCGGACTTGTTGTTGGTGTAACGGTTGGAGTTGGTGTTCTTGTTGGGGTGACTGTAGGTGTTGGTGAAGGTATAGTTGGACAAGTTGCCCATATTGGAAGATTACCATCAATCAATGCTGAAGCGACCCTAAATGAAGGTGGTTCAGATGGTATTGGTAATACACACCAAAGAGTTAAATCTTGGTTGAATATGGTTGCTCCTTGGAACATATAATCCATAGAATTTGGACCAACAATTCCTGATGTATTCCAATTACCAATATCAACATTAAAAGATGCTGCTTTGTAGAACATCCAAGAGAAATCTGTTACTCCACTGGTAATCCAGTTATTAATATTTCCATTAAATGTTTGTGCTCCACTAAATGTGTATGACATATTGGTAACACTTGAAGTGTCCCATATACCTAAATCACTGAAGAAATTAAGACATGTTTGAAATGTACCTTCCAATGATGTAACATTGGTAGTATCCCAGTTATCTAAATCTTCTACTAAATTAAAACAACCAGCAAAAGTGTAAGATAAATCTGTAATATTTGATACCGCCCAAGTTCCTAATGTACCATTAAATGAGTTTGAACTATTAAATCTAAATAGATAAGCCAAAGATGTACAAGAAGTTAAATCAGGTACATCTGTGGTATTGTATACCATGTTTAAACAACCATCAAATCCATGTTCCAAAGTAGTCCATGCACCTGTACCCCATTGGTCAAGTGATGTTACTTTAATACAGTCTAATGTATTGTTAAAATATATTGTTGGGAAAATCCCTGAAATTCTTATTTGATAAACACCAGGTGTTGAATAGATGTGTAATACATTACCTAATGTACCACTAATATTTTCAAAATTACCATCACCCCAATTTACAGTTGCAGAATATCCTGAACCATTACATGGTAAATTAAATGAAAATACATTACTACTTGATTCATTTGTAATATTTGTATTAATCGTAAATCTAAATTCAGCTACAGCCGGTGTGGTTGATGGAGTTGGGGTTGGTGTCTTTGTTGGTGTAGGACTTGGACTTGCGTTTGGAGTCAATGATGGTGTTGGTGATGCGGTAACCGATGGGGTTGCGCTTGGTGTTGCAGTAGGACTTGGTGTTACGGTTGGAGTTGTTGTTGGAGTTACAGAATTTGATGGTGAAGGAAATGGTGTTTGTGATGGTGATGGGGTGACTGTTGGGGTAACGGTTCTTGTTGGAGTAACCGTTGGAGTTGTGGTTGCACTTGGTGTTGGTGTTAATGATGAGGTAACACTTGGAGTGGGAGTTGCAGTTGGAGATGGAGAAGCGAAAGGAGTGGGTGTAGGAGTTGGTGTTGCACCAAAGAATTGTGTAATGATGTCCAACAATGCTCGTTGTTCACCCAAATAATCTGAGAACTTCTTATTGAAAAAATTTCTTGCCATCTTTTACTGTACTATTATATTATTATGTATTTCGTGTATCTGATTAACTGCATCTAATAGATTGATTTCATCACCAATTTTAATGGGATAATCTCTAACAGATTTTAGATGTTTACTTCTATTATAATAAGAAACTTTAATTGATACCAAATCTGTTTGAAAATTTATTTCCATTGATTCAATTTGGTATCCATCATATTCTATTCCTTCGAGTATTAATTTCTTATTTACATTCAACATTAGGTATATGGTGAATTGATAATTTGTGTTGGGTATATATTAATTGTTCTACCACCACTTGATGTAACAGCAAATGAATAAGTTATTACTACATAATCACCTGATGAAGGTGTTTGTGCTATACCTGGAACAGTATCAGAAAAAACTTGTCTTGTACTATTTGCAGATTGGTCTGTGCTTACTGTAGCAATTGTTGCTTGAGAAACACCAGATGAATTTACTCTACATATATCAATATTACGTAATCTTACAAAACCACTACCATTCATATCTATTCTCCATGTCCATGTTCCAGCATTCCAATTTGTGCCAGGTGGTATTTCTAATTTACATTGATAAAAATATATATTAGTTGCAAAATTACCGAAACTTGAAGTAAATTCAGTACTACCAGCGGTTCCACCAACAGTTGCCGTAGTTCTTAATACAGCGGCACCAGCAGTCCTACTTATACAGTTAGCACTATCTGTTAAAGCTGGCGATGGAACATCGTTGGTTTGTTGAAATGATAAAGGAACCGGTGATGGTGAAGGGGTAATTGTTGGTGTGGGAGTAATACTAATACTTGGTGTAGGGGTTGGTGTTACCGATTGTGTCGGAGTAACTGTTGGAGTTGGTGAAGGACTAACATCAGGAGTGGATGTCTCCTTTTCAACGTTCATAATTTGAGAACCCCAAACATTACCTTTCCAAGTTTTCTCAGATAAAGGTTTTAATAATTCTTCTATAGATTGATTAATCTTTGGCTGTTTTTTTGCCATATCAGCCGGTCTCCATTTTTTTCCTCCCCAATTAAATCCCATAATGTTTTCTTAAAATATAAATAATTTTTATTATAGGATAAATAAAAAGGGGGTTTTTTACGCCCCCTTTTCGGTATCCTAATTAGATATCATATTATTCAGCGTTAACGTTGATACCTGTCATCACAGCTGCCAAGGTTGTTGCTACAACGATTTCAGCAGATGGGTTAGGTTCACCACCGAGGAACGTCATGTTTGCACCGTTCGCGTCGTTGTACGCTAATCCTGATAATAACTGACCTGCACTGATGTACAATCCATTTTCGAATCCAACAGCCCAATAACGGTCGTTGTTATCCAAAACAATCATGTACAACGCATTTTGTTTTACCAATTCAAACCATAGATTTCTCAAGGCTTGGTTTAGTTTTGGTAGGTTTACTACCACAGTCGGTTGGAAAACTATAGATTGGTTAGTACCGTTTACCAATACATCTTCAGTTAAAGAAGATGATTGACGTACTAACTCAAACTTATAGAATGTTCCATCACCACTGATTCCAGTGATGGCATCACTTGCATTGTAAGTGATACCAGTAATGGTTGAACCTGAGTCTCCCAAAATCCACAAAGCTTTGATACCACCTGTAGATTCGTTACGACAATCAAGAGTATAACCATTTTCTATAAAACAACTCATAATTTATTTTTGTTAGTTTAATTTAAAGTTTATGCTTATTTGCAGATACAGAATGAAGCTGGGTCGAACACACCGATACCGTAAGTTACGTTAGCCATAATCTTAACGATGTCCTCGAATGGGTCATATACAGACTTCACTGTCATGATTTCAGAGTTCATACCAACCATGTAGTAAGAAGCAGGACCTGCGTAGTAAGCAGATACACCGTCAAGACCTACAGTTGGGATAACTCTTACGTTTGTACCAGGAAGTATTAATGACCATTCTTCACCTGAAGCAGCACCTGCTGCATCAAGAGTAAATAAGTTCACGAATGAACTGTTTCTCATAGAAGCAACCAACGCTCTGTAGTTAGCATAAGAACAGTAAATTACTAAGTCATCTCTGTGCAATACGTTTGCTGGAATGTTTTGGTAGATTGTAGAGAATACATCCAAACCGTTAGATGAAGTTGCACCTGTGTAAGCAATTTGAGTAGCACCGTTACCTGAAGTAATCAATGCACCAACACCATTGAAACAAGCTGAACCATAAGTTCCACCTGTAGCTACTGTGTTGTTCCACAATTGTTTTTCAACTTGGTTAGCGATTCTGTTAGAGATATCTGTCAAGATTACTTCTTCAAATGGAACTGACTCTTGGAAGTTAGCGTTTGAAAGAGACTGTGACAAATATGTGTCATACAAATCGTAAGGACATAGTTGTTGGTTTACTTTTTTATTACAAAGGTCTACGGTTACCAAGTTTTGAGTGGTAGCACCAGTAGGAGAGAATCCACAGTCTAAATCCTGTAGAATCACATCGTTGGTTACGAAACCAACTTTTTCAGTCGTACCTTTTAAGTTAGGACGAATGGTTGCATATTTTGGAAGGGTTAATCCCAAAATTGATTTTATCAACATGTCTGAACCGTAACTGTTATAAGTTGGAAGGTTAGTCAAATCATAGTTGAATTTAAACTTTTTGTTATTTTCCATGTTTTTAATTGTTTGTTTATTTTTATCTTCTCATTGCTTTGATTACATCTAATTTGTAATCGTCCAAAGATTCTTTGAAGGTTTTCTTTTCAACCACAGAGAATTTTTCAGGTGACTTTTTAAATGAGTCAAAGTCGGTTTTTAGGGAGCTCATTTCTTGCTCCATTTTTGTTTTTAGTTTTTTCATTTCTTCAGCTAAAGATTTTACTTCTTCAACAAGAGGAAGTAACGCATCTACAACTTCAGCAATGACCTCATCCTTAACAGCGGTTGGAGTCTCCTCAACAATAGCTTCGGCTTCTTCTGACATGTTTTCTTCTTTGGTTTCATCAGTTGTTTCTTTCTCGGCATCTGCTACAGATGATTCGATTGCAACGATTACAGATGAACTATCTACAGTAATTTTATAACCTTCACGAGTGGTGTGAGTACCTTCAGGTGCTGGCGTTAATGTAGATTCTCCAACTACGTAGAGAACTTGTCCGATTTGAAAATCCGAATCTAAGTTATTGGTGACTTCAGTACCATCTTCTAAAGATGTAGTGGCAAATTTTTCTGTTTTAAAAGAAAGATTCAACACGCTTTTAATCTTTTCGATTGCTTCTTTACTGGTCATATTTTTTTAGATTTATTTTATTACAATGTTTATTGTCATATGATAAATAGTCTACATGATTTTACACGATAATCAATCATTTATGCGATTTAATATATCGATGATTTCATCAAGTAAAACATCATCATCAGTTTTGGTAAAGTAGTCTTTGAAGAATTTAAGATTGAACATACCTTCAACACTAAATCCTTTTACCTTACCGGTTTTAATTAATTCTTCCCAAATCATATCACCTTCTTTGGTTGGTAATACATAATAACCTCCGACCCAAGAACCCAATGGAACTTGTTCTTTGGTAAATCCGAGAGAATAGATTTTATCTTGTTCGCTTGAAACAATCCAATTCTCAACCAATACAACATCTTTAAATGTTTTGTTGGTATGCTCAAGATTTGTGGCTCTTTGATATCCATCAATCATGAACTTTCTTTGAATCTTTTCAATTGTTTGTGGTTTGAATTTCACATAATATTTTTCACCTGTGGTTTCATCCAATCTTGGAATCAAAATATTTGGTAACATTAATGGTCCATAAATCATTCGTTTGTCATCATCACTGCTGAAATTAACTCGATTGAAATCTTCTTTCTTTGATGAATTATAAGAACATGATTGATACATTCTTTTACCCATGTATTCAACAGGTTCAACAATACCACCACAACCATTTGCATAAGAGTAATCAGATGCCATAACCTTATCTTCGAATACAGGTAATCCTTGGATAAATCCTGTTGGAATCATTTTGGTCAATGAATCAGGATTGGTTATTTTCATGATACCCAAACTACGATAATCTTGACCTGTCATTGGATTGTTTTCAATAGCTTCAACTATTCTTAATCCATCTTGCATCAATTCCTTGGCTTTCTTTTGTTTGTTATATGGAGATTCAACCAAGAACAAATCATCATATCTTACACCAGCACGTGATAGTTGAGAAATGGTTTCAATTTTTCTTGCTTGGTTTCTTGCTGTTATAATAACAATTCTATTATTACCCCATTTGGAATTTACATAATCCACAACACTTTGATTTGGTGATAATCCATCAAACAATGTGTCATCAATATCAACTATTATTGTATTATTAAACGCTTTGGAGAATCCATCTCTACTACCTTTTTGTGGATTGGCTTTTGGATTAACTATTCCCGCTTGACCTGTTGCAGGATTTGTTAATTCCGCTTTTCTAATTTCATCATATTTTCTGTTAGTAATAGTTTCTTCATAACCCACATTTGGATTGGGATTTCCAAAGATTAATTGTAACCAATAATGTCTACAATTTGCACCACCTTTATACAACATAATATCAGGTGCAGTACCAACAGGTCTTGGTATGATTGTTCTTTCAGAATCTTCTGCGGTTATTTCCGCATTCAATCTCATAATATCTTCGTAACGGAATACATACTGTTTTCCACCCATCATTCTTCTACAGAATTCTCTTGTGGTTGCAATAATATCTGAACCCATTCCTGATACATAAACATATCTAATTTTTGCACCAGCAAAATCTTGTATTGAATTTTCATTTGGGTCCGATACAATTCTGTAAAATTCTTGCTCAGTAATTTGAGAGTATTTTTGTTTAACAGATTTTAATAATTCTTCAGGGTTAATTTCTTTTACATCTTCAATTACCCATCCTTGTTCCAATAGTGATTCAAGTTCGATACCACCATCAGGAATATCACCATGAGTCTCACATGACATATAGACATCATTTCCATCTTCATCTTGATGTACATGGTATCCTTCACAGTTATAATTGATTTTACCGTATGCTGCGGCATCAACAGGATTGGAGAAATATGGAATACCATCCATGTATCCTAATAGGGTAAATTCTTGTTTTGAATTTTCAACAGGTATACAATTTGGTGAACCGTCAGGTTTTAATCCATATGGCTCATAACCTTCCCAACATGGATTTGGTGTAATTGCCAATGATTGTTTGCAATCACTACATTTGGAAAAACTATCAATACAAATTGCAACCGCTTGGTCTTCATCGTATCCTTCAGTTCTCAATACGGGAATACATCTTTGTAGATAGTCATTCTTTGACTCACCAGCAACTTTCTCTACGAAAAGGATAGGTTTTATTAACATATCATTCTTCGTGTCACCAGTGGGATAATTTACATATTCAGGTAAACCTGATACATCAATATCCATATCTTGATTCTCAATTTGAGACAATACATTATCAACCCATTTGAGAGCTTCTTCACCACCCCATAATCCATAAGCGATGGTTCCATTGTCATCCCAATTACCTGTGTTGTATGTTGCGGCACGTTCCAAGAATGACTTCATTCTCTTAATCGTGTCCAATGATATCTCAGATTGGGAACACAATTGCTGTGCTCTTACTTTTCCTACCTGAGTTCCCGCAGGATTTCCACGTTCCTCATTTTGTTTTATTGCTTGACACGCTTTTTGTGCGACATAGTCAGGTGCTTTGTAGAACTTCTGTCTTCCAAAGTACATGAATTCGGTTTCAATTGCTGGCATTTCTACGAATGCTACACTATCCACACCGGTTTGTCCTGACAATATGTTATCGTCAATTTCTAATTCAATGATTTTGTAACCCATTTTTATAAATATTTTTGTTTAAAAACTCGCCAATTCTTCCAACCTTCTGTTTACAGCTTGAGACTTGGTAATGTCTTGTTCTAAGACGTATGCTCTGATAGGTTCATTTCTTGTTGAAGCCAATACTTCAGCCATACGAGAATCCATGATACTGTTTACATAGATTGGTTTACCACCACCTTGTTCGTTAATTTGAGATAATAATGGTGCATATTGTAATGTTGAACGTCTGTTGATAACCGCTTCGTTACCTTCCAATTCAACACCACCACCTTGATATTTGATACCACCTTGTTCGTGAGAAGGTCCACGTAAGAATCCACCTCGAGCCATAGAATTAACCACACCAATTTGTTGTGAGATTAATCCAACTTGAACAGCACCTATTCCTGCCGCAAGAATACCAAGTGCAATACCCACAGGTGAGAAACCATATTCAGCATAAGTTTTCAAAACTGCGGATGCAGTATCAGCTACAGCTTGTGCAAGTTGTATTTTCAATGAATCAACTCTGGCTTTCTTCTCAATAGCTTTCTTCTTATTTTGATACATGATTTCTTCCTTCTCTCTAAGGATATTGGCTTCTTCTGTATCACCAACAATTTGTTCTAAAGTATTTTGATAATCAATTTCTAATTTCTCTAATTGTAGACTATAAGATTGAGATAATAATGAACCAATTTGTGATATAGTTTGAGAAAAGATTTCAATACCTTTTTGAAGATTTTCAATACTTTCTTCACGATATTTTTTCTGATTGTCAGCTGATGTTTTAGCAACCTCATCACTCTTAGCAGCATATTGTTCATCAATCTTTAATTTCTCTAATGATAATTGTTTGTATTCATCAGTTTCAGTCAAACCTGCATCTTTTAATAATTTCAATTTAGCATTAATATTGTTTTGAGTTGCTTCCAAGATTTTTCTTTCTCTCATTAAATTGTCTAATACCAATTCACGAGATAATCTTTCACCAGTTAAGTTATATTCTTTTCTGGCCTTATTTGCGAATTCATAATATGCCTCAGTTTGTAATCTAATATTTTCTTGTAATATTTTTTCTGCTTCAGCAAAATTGGTATTTAATTCAAGTCTTTTTAAACCGGCTTCTTTTTCTTTTGCAATTTGAATATCATAACTTTTTAAAGTTTCTTCTAAATCAGCTTGAGTTAATTGACCCAATTTAACAGATACTTCCAACGCATTTTTTAATCTAATTTTATTAGCTTCTGCCTGTATATCAAATTCTTTTTTATAAATAACCGCCTGTAGATTTAATCTTTCTTGAGCAATATTTTCATCGTTATCATAAATTTGTTTAGAGAATTGTTCATAGGTTACTTTCAACCCATCTAATTCCAATTGAGCTCTTTGTTTATTTAATTCTGTTGTTCTTAATAGAGTTAAATCATTAATCTTTTTTAATGATTCTTCAGTAAGCATTAATTGTTGTTCAACACCTTTTTCATCAATTAATTTAAATGGTGTTAATGTTAAATCTTTATTGGCTTTTTTAGCTACTTTATCAAGTTCCTCTAATTGTTTTGCATAATTGTATAATTCATTTTCATTGGCTTTTATTTGTGCTTTTTCTCGGATGTCATAAAAGTTATTGGTAATTTCATTCAATTTTAATGCATAATCTTGAGATACTTTAGCTACATCTTTTTCGTATTGAGTAATAGTATCCAAACGTCTTTTATTATACGTTTTTGTAACCAAAGTTAAATCTTCCCCATTCTTAATTGCCGCTTCTTTTTCTTGTTTATAAGACAATAATAAATCGGCTAGTTTACGTTGGAGTTCTCCACGTATTAATTCATTTCTACGCTTCTCATTTGCAAATGCTGCTTGTAATTGTTTTTCTCTTAATGCCGCAGCATCCGCCGCTTTCTTTTCTTTTTCCGCTTGTTCATCCAACAGTTTATTTCCTGTTGTTAATTCACTACTATTTTTTTGTTGTTGAGCTAATAAATCATTTAATGAAGTTTCTAATCTTTTATTAGATTCATCTAATTTATCGGTTTCTTCTTTATTGTTTTCAATAGCAGATTGTGCTTTATCTATTTCAGCACCTAATTGTCCATAAGCACTAAATAAACTAACAAAAGTAGCTCTTGTTTTATCCCAAAAACCAATACTTTCTTCAACAGTTCTATTTTGGATTTCTAATTTTTTGGTATTGTTTTCAACAATTTTTTCAAGAACTTTATTAATCTGTCCTTGTAGAATTAATGCTTGGGTTTTAGCTTGAACCCATTTAATACCTTCTTGATTTAATTTGTTTTCATCATCAAGTAATGCATTAAAACCAGGATACATTTTCTTTAATTCACTTATAGCCCCAAGTCTTGCTTCATTAGATGTATTAACATTGTTTAAAACACCAACTAATGTATTTAATTTAATAGCTTCATCTGAAACTACTTTATTTAATTCTCTTTGTTCTTTAGTGACATCCTTGGTTTCTTCACTCAATGCAATCATTGCAGTAACCAACAATCCTACTACTGCCAATACGGCACCAATTGGGTTGGCTACCATGGTTGCATATAAACTCTTAAATGAAAGATTAGCCACATAGTTTGCAGCTGCTTGTGCTTTGGTTGCGATGGTCGTTGCAACAATTTTAGCACCAGCTACGGTTTCTGCAATACCTCTAGCACCAAGTGCAACAGTTAATAAATTCTGAGCTTGAGTGGCAGCTTTACTTACTTCTTCAGTGTTCTCACCAAAGAGTTGAGCAGCTGCGGTCGCTGCAGCAAATCCCGATGTAATACCACCTGTAAATTTACCAAAACCTTCAAGTTGTTTTTCAAAACCAATACCTTCGGTTTGTTGTCTTAATTTACCAACCTCAGTTTCTGCTCTTTGGATTTCACCTGTTAATTGTTTAAATTCTTGAGAACCAATTGCAACTGATGCAAGTTTTTCTCGCATTGTATTAATTGCGGTTTCTAAATCTTTAATAGTTGTAATCGTCTGATTAACACCATCAATTTTTAATCGTAAACCAATAGTTTTTTCTGCCATTTTTATAATATGTTTAACATGGGTCTTCTATAATCTGACCGTAGTTGTTTATAACTACAAAGATTTTATTTGTGATTGGGGATTTTAGGTAAGTACCCTGTGGTACATATGGAATATTACCGATACCTCCAATGGATGTAACCACCGTACTTCCTTCATATAATTGAGCACCACCACCGTATTGATAAATAGTTGTTGATGTACCTCCACCAGCGCAAAGTGTTTCTTGACTTGAAGATTGTGTAACGGTTAACGCCACAGGTGCAACCAATACAGGATATGTTCCCTGACCTTGGGTAACCAAATATTCAGGTGAAGGTGGAATAACTTTATAATAACCTCCACGTTCTTTTATTAAAGAGATATCGGTTAATTTATTACTAACCAAATCCGCTTCATTAATCTTTTCAATTCTGTAATAAGAATCTTTAATAAAGACCTTATCACTTAATTTTGTTTCATATACATCCAATGGTGTATAGTAAAATTTACCACTAAACCTTCGTGTTTCATTGGAATAATTGTTCTCAACATAATCTCTCCAAAATGTATTATATAATGTGAATGGTGTGAATTGAATTGGTTGTGGATTATCGTCTGTAAAAAAATCGAAATCTGAACCAAAATTCAAATCAGAAATATATTGAGGAATTGTAATATCTAATGATGATAGGTGATTTACAGTTGGAATTGTTGTCCATGCAAATGGTGTTGCACCTGACAATAACCACCATTGTGAACCACTACTCTTACTATTATCTGTATAAGCGTATCTATTACCTACCCAAAAGAATATGTGTGGTTTTGACGCAAATGGTAATTGTTGACGTAAAGAATTATATTGATATACGCCAGGAATAATTACATAAGTTGAACCTGATACGGTCTCTGTTGGTAAAGATGAGAATGGTAATTGATAAGTTTGTTCTCCTGTTAATAAATTACCAGTTGATGTGTAAGTAAAGTTACCAAATGTATATCCATTTTGTGCAGCAAATAATGTATTATAATAATCAGATACTGCACCATTTTGACCTGACAATTGTGAATCAATTTGTACAGTATCTCCTTGGACAATATTGTATGTCCAATTCAATTCTTTAGATAAATCAAATGACAAAGGTTCTACTTTATATGAAGAATTTAAATCTAATATTTGGGTATAATCTACCTTTCTTCTATCATCATCATTGTAATACCAATTGTATGGTTCTATTTTTAATGTTTTATTGACCTCATCTTGAATAACAACCAAGTTGAACATGGTTACCATAGCTTTGAAGAAATCAATGGATTTGATATTGGGCATTCCCTTTTGGAAGTCTACCAATACAGGACTCGTTACAAAAGGTGAGTTATACAATTCCCAAACAGGTGCTGGTGTTGTTACACCACCTGAGTTGAATCCTCTAAATACAATTTGAGCAACACCTGAGTTTGATGATTGAGCTGTATTCCAAACAACTTTAACATAATCTCCTGATTGACATGTACCTGAAAAGAACCAGTTTAACGCTGCACCATTTGGAGCCGAATTACTGAAGATTGGGGATGTTGCTGCAAAGTTACCACCACTGTCTATTGATGATAATGATGGACCTTTACGTGCAAAGAATTGTCCCGCAACAAAATCGCCAGGTATATTACCTTCACCACTAAACGTCATCTTAACATTGAAGAAATATGTACCAGCAAACGGTACTCTAAAGTATGATTCGTTTTGTGCAGGTGGTGCGGGGTTAATACCTGATACGTTTGGGTTAGGTGGAGCCGGTGCGAGTTTGAATAAACTCAATGGGTTGTAACCATCATTACCTAAATTCCACCATCTCATATTCTGTGTACCAAGTGCACTTGGTCTGAGAATAGTTGAACTTCTCATGTACACCTTAAAGATGTTTTGGTTGGTTACACCTGATGCAGATGTTGTTCCTACATTCCCATCTTGGAATGTATCCATATATATGGACTTGAAATAATCTGTATCAAAGAATTCTGATTGAATAGTATAACTTGTATTCTCAAATATCTTATCGATAATTGTTTTAATACGAATAGCAGGTTTAAATACATTTGGTTGGATTGCTCTACCTATTTGATAGAATCCTGTTGAACCTGTAAACTCATAACTGAATGCTGGTGTGGTTGAACCATCTTGATAAGGTAATCCATAGTTAACCATTGGATATAAAATCTTACCACCGAATAAACCACTTGTTTCATCATTCTTAGCTTTCCAAGATTCTACCAAATTATCATAACTTAATTCATGTTGTAAATCTACCCAATCATAATCTTGTAAATTGAAATCTTTAATCTCAGATACAAAGTCAGCAGTCTGACCCATTAGATAAATTTCAAAATCTATCCCTGTTGGTTTGATTGTAACAGAGTTCAAACGACATATTCCATTGAATATATCTGTACCTCTATAAGTTACAACCGCATCAATCTTAACTAATGGGTTGAAGTCAATACCGTTAACCTCATAGTATTCTTCAAATACCCTACAATTGTTTGAGGTACCAGGTACAGTAAATGTTTTTGAATATGGTGATTTCCTTGCTTGCAAATTGGTAATGTCAGCTTCCTGAATTACCAACGAAATAGGAATGTCATCATACAAATCAACTGTGACCCATTCATTGTTAAGATATAAAATTAATGAAGTATCCAAAATTTATAACTTTTATATTTTTATTATTGCATCAAACTGATGTTATTGCTATATACGTAAGTGAGTTCTAAGTTGACGATATCTCTGTTTCCCTTAATCTTTCTAAGGAATTCAGTATTAACAATGTTAATTGGTCTTGGTATACCATCTGACCTTAATTCATAAACTTGATTGGATGTGTACAATTCTTCCAAGAACATAAAATCAGGTTGGTTAATAAAACCAGTGTTGATAATATGTGTTTCTGTCATTGTAACTTGAGCATCGGTTAGTCCTCTTGAATAAGGTTGTTTGGATGGATTGGAACTTCCCCAATCTACAGACCATGTCTTATAAGTTTGTCTTTCAATGTTTAGACCTTCTGATTTACCAGCGGTGAATGTATAATAATCATACATACCATATCGGTTTTTAAACATCAATTGTAATTGGTCTACACCAGCTCTATTACAGATTGTTCTTACGTTGAATGTGAATACCTCACTTACGGGTGTGTATGTTGCGCAGATTCCCTCGGTATAACCAGTAGGTGGGGGAGATATTGGAGCAATTGCCATATATAATTCTATTTTATTTTTATTTTATTAACACGGTCCACCAATTACACAAACGATAGAAACAAAACCATTGATTGCTTCATAGATTACAGAACCATTACTAAATGTTCCATTAAAAGTATTGGTTAACATTGTATCAAAATACAATATTGCAGTATCACTAAATGGTGTTGTTACATTACATGGTGCATATACAGTTTGTAATGGGCCAGGACTACATGTACAAATACCACCTGAACATGTGCTACCAAGACATAATGGAACTTTAAATGTTCTGAATATACATGATGGTGTTGGGGTAGGTGTGGGAGTTGGTGCATTACATGGAGGTCCAACAATTATTTGAATTGCTCCCAAGTAAGTGTAGATGTTTTCTGAACAACAACAATATATTTGTCCTGTTTGTGGTGGTAAACTATATGTTGCCCAACTATTAGTAGTACAGTTAAACAACGCAAATTGTGCGGTTGTCCCTGTTGAGTTATTATAAATTGTAACACTATCACAACTTGCACATGGTTGTAATCCACAAGGGTCACTACCACTATAAACAATACCAGGTGATAGATTACTTATTGAACCTGTACATGCACAAACTTGTACTGCACTGTTACCAGGTAATGTATATGTTTGTGTTGACCTTGAATCACAATCAATATATCTAAATGTACCTGTACTTGGAGATTGATTTTCTACCAAGTAGGTGGTACAACCAGCACATGATATTGGTGTTGGAGTTGGAGTAGGTGTATTAGATGGAGTTGGTGATGGTGGCATTGTTGAACCTGTGAAATTACCAAACAACTGTACGGTATATTGTGCAGTATCTTGTGGGAAATCATCAATGTTCATTGGACCACAACCCAAATACAATGTGTTGTATTCTGTATCTGTTTTTGGTGTGATGGTGTAATATGATTGATACACATAATTACAATCGGTCATTGGACCTCCACCATTGGAATATACGTTTTGATATTCTCTTGTATCTAATAAATTACCATCAAAATCATAGAATTTATATTGAGAATAATATGGTTGAGATAAATTAACTTGGTCAATATACCAGTTGGTAAAACCTAAAGTATAATATTCTGTTGGTTGAATATCTCTTGTTCTTGGTGAGTTGGTTAAGAATAAACCCGTGGTTGTTGGATTGATATTCATTGGTGTTCCTGATAGAATGAACGGACCCATATTAAAATCTTGCTGGTCCGCTCTACCATTTACACCCATGGTTGCTTGATAAGTTTTGTATACACCTGTACTTACTTCAGGTTGACCAACTATACCATCCAAATCGAATGTATTGGTTACAGGGTCAAGAATTAATTCACCATTACCAGTAAATCCTGTTACTTGAGATATCTCATCTGCAGCATATTCATATCCAATTTTAATCTCATAGTTAATAACATTATCTTCCAATGGTCTTGAAAATGGAAATGTTTCATGAGTATAGATTGGTGTATTTTCAAATAAAGATAATGGAATATTACTTACATAATTCTTTAATATTTTTGATACATCAATTATACCCAAACCAAATGGATTCGGAGTTGCTTTACCTGAAAATATATTATTACCATTTGCATACACATCATAAACAAATCTAAACTTTGGATAGTTTGTTAATGTGGTAACAGTAAAGAATAATCCGTCCGTATATACGGGACTGAATTTTGGTGGGTTATGCGTTATCGTTATTAATTGAGACATCTTCTCTTATTATTTGTTCATCTTTATTTGTTGGTCTTGGAAAAAAATCCTCGCTACATGATATTGGTGTAATCAGATGATGTTCAACACCATCATTACTATAATATACGTGAGCTTCATTTTTTACAAAATCACGAATGTATTTTACGTTTGTTATTGTACTCATATTACGGTCTGTTTTGATTTGTTCTTGGGAATATTCTTCCTTCATCATATAATCTTTCAATATATTGTTTTGCTGCTTCACCAGCTTTTTCCACAATTTGGTCTAATGTTTCAGTTACAGCTTTATCAATGAATTGAATACCGTAATAACCATATTGTGCAATACTTCTTCTCATTAAAAAAACCAAAGATTTTCTTGAAACGAATCTACCTTTAGCATCTCTAATTCCCGCAATACCGGGTTTTTGTCTAACCCATTTGTCGATTGCAAGTAATGGTGGATATCTACCGGGTCTTCTACCGTAGTTAATAAATTCCCAATAGTCAGCATCTCCAAAGTCCACAACCAAATTTGGTTTACCATCTTCAAAGTCTGTTTCCCAATATACCCTTGTTTGTTTATATAAATTACCGGATGCATATCTTGGAGAAACTGGCGTTCTTCCAATACCACTCACAGGTTTATTTTGACCTGAGAATGTCTTTGCGGGATAAGGTTTTCTTAATTGACCTTTGATATTATCCTGCAATAGTTTTGCAATTTCCTGTAATATTTCTTCGTCCATTAAATTATTACATTATAACATGCACATTGAGGTGTGGCTGAATTTATTACAGCTGATGCAACTGTCTCACCTGGTATTAATGAATTGACATTTATCTGATGATTATGGTTACCTGTTTGCATTGTTGTTGTACTTGTGGCTGTTCCACCCAAATTACCTGTAACAGTATAATTGATTAGAATGTCACAGTAAGCCGATGCACTAATTGTATGACCACTGTTTGTCCAAACTTGGAAATTTATATTATTACTTCCTTGAGGAACAACAGTCATATAATGAGTTGTTACTGTACAACTTGGTGTAGGTGTTGGGGTTAATGTTGGTGTGGGTGTTGGGGTTACACTGGCTGATGGACTAATTGTTGGTGATGGATACGCTTCACATGCGTTGATATCTTCAAATACAATCAATGAGACATCCAATACAACACCACCAACATGGTCATTGAATCTTTCAAAGAATGGTGTTGATGTTGCTGGTAAAATACAGTCAACTTTATCAATCAATGTCCCACGTTTAATTTGAGATAATAGATTTCTTGCTTCTAATTCCATATCTGTTACCACATCAACCTCATTGGATAAATCTGTATGAACAATATCCGCAAATATGATAGACATTTGATAGGTGGTTGTATTTTCATCATAAGACATCGCAAGTGGTGTTGCAAACATCAATGGATATTGGATGGTATTTCCACTCATTGAATCAGCGAAATAAACAATATCACCTTGTGCAAATGATTTCATTCTTGGTGATGCTTGTTGCACTGATTCCAATAGGTCAATTATCTTATGATATGTTACGTATTTTATCATGGTTTTTTATTCTTATAAATAATCTTATCGTCTTTGTGACTGGTATTTTTGTTCTAATTTTCTTTGTTCATCTCGTTCTCTTTCATATCTATCTTTCAATATTGACGCAATGTTTAAACAGATATATAAATTGGAGTTTAAGACTTCCTCAAATTT
>Ga0315903_10002076_pt1 | contig 30056 bp, 43 predicted proteins | sample LakEriMetagenome_7_FD_203524 | JGI IMG/M metagenome (GOLD analysis project Ga0315903, IMG submission 203524) | Freshwater fungal communities from buoy surface, Lake Erie, Ohio, United States - Buoy 2 MA119 | ecosystem: Environmental > Aquatic > Freshwater > Lake | place: USA: Lake Erie, Ohio... | reverse complement strand
CCCCTCATCGGCTTGAAGGCGACCATCAAAAAGACAGGCGTAGGCAAAAAGTTGTGCTACTTCAGAACGGTTCATTTTCCAACGCCCTCTCCTCCTCGGCACTAAATTTTTCTGCTATCTCTAGCGCTCGCATAACTGAACTCTCGGTTCTAGTCATAGAGCCACCACGACTCGGTAGAGGCGTATCAGTCCAGCGCTCTTGATTCAACCAAGTAGATGCGTGAGCGGTGAACTCAGGCTGACGATTAGGGTCACTAGCAAATCTCTTTGCTCCCTCAATAATCAACTCAACGGTGGCTTTTTTGCAAGCCTTCATAAATGCTGTTCTTGCCGCGCCTTTTGCTTCTTTCCTTGGATAGATAGACCAAAACAAATTGAAGTCCGAATCCGAAGGATTCATGTGTATATCTATATTGGGTATGGGTATGGGTATGGGATGGGTATGGGGCGGTTGAACTTCGCCCGAAGTTACGCCATCTGTTCGCCGTAACGACCTAGCCTTTTGCATACGCTCAGCCGCTCTTTTACGCTCAGTTTCAACCTTTTCTTTTGTAAATTGATACTCGTCATATCCCAAAATCTTAATATCATCCCCACAAATTTCCCACAAATTTGCTTCAACTAAGGCTGAAATATGACGAGAATTTGATAGTTTTTTCACCGTATTTCGAGGAATAATGCCATCGGTCAGGTAGGCATTGGAATAACAGAGCGCTGTTATGTACAAACGAAACGCTCCATCACTCAATCCAATAATCTTTGGATGATTAGGAAACCCATCATCAATCCTTACCCAAGTCATTCTCTCTCCTTCAATGTTAGAAGTGATGTCCACAATTAGGACAGGATTTCTTTTGCTGGCGAATTTCAATTTTTCTGTTATGTACGAACTCGGGTAACACATAGACCTTGCAACGATTACGAGTCTCTTTCAATCTCGCTATCCGCTCAGTCAGATGGAGAACGGACAATACACCCGATGCTGACCCATGGTGAAGTCCGAGGTAATCAGCCAACTCTTTCCAAGTGGCTCCCTCGGTGCCTTGTCGGGCTAGGTAGGTAAGCGCCGCGATTTGGCGCTTACCTGTAGTTCCATCTGCATCTTGAACTCTCGCTCTTTCCGCAGATGAATCCGTACCTGACCAACCCGATGTACCGCTATAGGGAACTTCAGGAAACGCTAACTGTGTCATCGCTTGACTCCTTAGTGGTTGAAGTTTCAACTACTGGGGAAGTGCCGACACGAACTTGAGCCTCCTTGAATGAAATTCGTAATGTCTCAAGGATTGATGGCTCAATGGCATCTTTGTACTTTGTGATGTAAGCGCCTAACTTAGCGAGTCCATCAAGGTCAGATGCTTCAGAGATAGCCTTAGCGAGCGCCTTGGTATCAACTACGACCTTTTCGGAGCGCTCGTAACTCTGACTGTCTGGGTCTGGCTCGTCAGTTGGTAGCGATAGTGTTTGTAGGAGCGCGGTTCGAAATGCGACAGACATCGCCTTAGCGGTTGCCTTGTCTCCTGAGTCCATTGCCTCACCTACCACCGTGGCTTTAATTGCATCGCCACCTGAGCCGATGAATGTGTAGGTCACTTTCACTTTTACATGACCCATAACTGTACGGTTCTTGCCAATCTCAACTGAAGCGTATTCATAATCCTCAACTGATGGCACGACAATTACGCCGTGTTTTTGAAGGGCTGGTGATACTGCATTTACAACTGCATCAATTCCACGGAAGTTAAATCCTTGGGATGCGTTGCGGTCATTCTTCTTAACTGCTCCAACTTCCTTCATTACTTCATTCAGGGCTTGAGCAATTGATAGTGTTTTGGTTTCTGACATTGCCTTCTCTCTCTACTCGGTTACGAACTTGACGGAAGTTTCCGCTGGTAAAACCTTGACTTCAGGGATAATTTCGCCTTGGGTTGAAATTACCACACCTTCTTCAGTAATCAAAGCCTTTAACGCAGATTTGTCTACATCGGTTTTGATTCTCAGAAGTGTTGGGTCATTGACCTTCGCCCATTCAATGAATTTAGATTCATCATTGAACTCAATCCTTGGCTGACCAGCCGTAGTCTTGAGTGAGCCGTGGGGCAAAGTTACCGTTTTACGACCCTCAGAGCGCTGTAGGAGCGCGTATGGGGTTAGAACTGCCTCAAAGTACAGGGCATCTCGGTCTAGGGCTGTATTGACCGTTGAGAGCCATTCCGTGATGCGGATAACCTCGGCATCGTAGATGGCTTTATTCTCGGCTTGCTTACGCCGAATGACTGCTAACTTGCGAATTGCCCAGTCAGCCTTTTGGTCTGTATCAACTACAAACCCCTCATTTTCCGCTGAGATTGAAGATACAGCGGGGTTGTCGAACTCATTGATTTCTGGTTGTGTTGTCATATTGCTCCTCTCATAGCGAGAGGATACACACCCCCAGTTGGGTAAGTCAAATCCTACAAGCCGATGATTTGCCCAACATATACGGATGCACCGACAACTGTTGCAATGATTAAAGCGCCGACAGTACGAACCACCCACTCAGAGCGTGATTCCATCTTTTCAACTCGGTCAAGGATTGACTCCATTGCCTGTTGAAAGCGAGCAGAATCAGATGAGTAGACATCACGGCGAACATAAGTCTCACCAATGTTTGTGTTGATTTGCTTGACTTCATTAGTCAAGTCATCAAGCCTACGCATTATTTCCCCGAGGGTTACTTCGTGTTCTGCCATGATTATCCTTTGAACTTAGGGCGACCAAAGCCGACAACTGCAAGAGGTAATCCTTTTTTGGCGCTCTTTTTGTAAGCGCGAACCTTCTTGGCAACTTGTCCACCGTTTCGCTGGTCACCTTTCTTGTCGGGGCTGGTATTTCCTTCGATACAGGTAACTGTTCCATCACCGTTATCTTTCAAAACAATTCCCACATGAGAAATTCGATTGACCCCATCCATCGGGAAATCAAAATAGGCAATATCCCCAGGCTGAGGAGTTGCTGTTTCTGCATCCTCCCAAGCGTTAGCCTTCTTATAGGCATTAGCGCCAGCCAAAGTTGAGACTGTATTTACAATCTTTACGCCGCTTTCATTCCCGCACCACATGACGAAACTTCCGCACCATGGTAAAAAATTAGCCTTTGTGTAAGCCCCGTACTTTGTTTCGTTATCCTTTGGACCTTCAATCGTTCCGATTTCTTTGAAAGCGGTTTGAAGGAAAAGTTCAACTGAGCCTTTCTCTGCCATTACTTTGCCGACTTCTTTGCGACTGCCTTCTTAGCAGGTGCTTTCTTGGTGAGTTTCTTCATTCCCTCAGCCGCTACAACTTCAGCAATTCTGCCGAACATTGGGTCTTGCTTATTGATGTAGCGAAGTGCTACTGGAAGGACTGCCGCGATACCTGAAGCCAAGATTGCCTTGGCTGTATCTGCATCAAGAGCGAACAGGTCTCCCCCTGTTGCCATGAAAGTTGCTGTGACTGCCGCTAAGAATGAGCGACCATAAGATGCGAGCATTGCTTTTTGCTGTGCGTTCATTGTGAACTCCTCTACTAGATGTGTAAATAATAACCTATCAGTTTATGAACCAAGGTAGATAAGAGATAGCGAGGGCATCCAACCAACATAAGAATCCCCATCTGCTGTAACAATTAAACTAGAATTGACGGAAGCCTCGGCTCGCAACTCTATGTAATGACCCTTGGTAAGAGTCACGGGTGGAGAAGTCACATTTATATGAGAGCCGTGAGTGCGAAGTTTTTTCGTATTGCCATAGGCAATCTCTTGAGTTCCGTTCAGCAAAATTGAATTACTAAACCAATCATTGTCATTACCAGAATCCGACCATTTCACCATAGCAACTGCTATGTATCGCCCTGTGAGCGGGGCTGTCAATCGGGTTGGGTTAGGACTTAAATCCCAGCAATTCCAATCATCATTTTCAACTGCGCTGAAAGAGACCAAAGTTTCGGTATTTGCGGTGATTGATTGAGCCGTTCCACGATAAGCCTTTGGACTCAAGGTTCGAGTTGCACCAGCAACCATGCCAATACCGAGAAGGTCAGCCCCATCGTTGAGAAGCCATACCTGGTCAGATGGCTTTGGAGCGTAATGGCTCAGGTATCGGACTGAAGGCAATGTGAAGCCATCGCCAGCAATCTGCACATCCATAGTGCGATTAGCATTGACAGTTATGACGGTGCCTTGGCGTAGCCTGAGTCCAGAGGGTGTTGCCTTAATCTGATTAACGAGGTAACTCAAGTCCATTAGAATCTCCTACTTCTGCCAATGGCGTTCATCGTAGAGGTAGCCGCAAGCGGGATGGAAATTGCATCCAGCATCAAAGTCGCATTGACTCCAGATGGCGAGCGCACAATCTTTACCAAGTCATAAACATCGTGGGCTGGGTTCACAATTTGGTCCCATGTAATTTTCTCAGATGCCCCAATAACCTTTTTCAACTCAGCGCGAGCCGCCTCTACAGCCTCGGCAACGGTCAAGATATTCGGAGAAGATTTGAAGATAGGAACTGAGCCGTAGGTGGTCACATAAGTAGGGCTAGATGGGTTATCGTCAAAAGCCTCACCGATTACACCGATAGTTAGATTTGTTCCCTCACCCGTGTAGACAACATGGTTATAGGACTCATCGCTGGAGAGATTGCGACCTAATTGAGTAAGGACTGAATCTTCGCCATCTGTGTACTCGACTAGCGCCTTGCCTAAATCTGGGTCTGGGATTGGTCTCATTCGAGCCGTACCGTTTTCGTCAAAGTACAAATCCATACCAGCCGACTCAGCAATCTTAAGACATTCTTTCCAAGGGTCAGATGACTGGTCAAGAGAGGGATAGATAATACTTGTGACTTGCCCCGTGGCTGGAAAATCTGTTTTTACATTTGGGTAACGGTCTTTAAGAATTTTAACAATGGCTGTTTCTTTTGGGGTTGCATCGTCAATATAAAAATTGTGGCTTGTCCATTTAGCCTTGGCAACTCGAAGGCTTCTATCTGAGCCTTGGACTGAAATCTTTACACCTTGAGGGCTATCTGAAACTTCAACGGTTGTAAGTTGGAAAACACCTAGAGGAACTAATTCTTCGGTTCCGTCTTGATACTGAATTCCACGGTAAATCTTTACTTCACGGTTATAGGGCAGGAGAACTGAGGAGCGGTTATTGGTTGGAACAAGGGTTCCATCTGCATCTACGAACTCAAGAGAGCATTGCCTACGAACAGAACGGCGACTATCAATCGTTACTTCTCCACCTATCGGGGATACCGTACTTAAGATGTTTCCGTTAGCAGTATCGTAAATCTCTACCTTAATTTTAGATATATGAGACTTTCGAACTGACGAAAGAAATGTGTCAGTTACGGGATACATTATGGAGCGCCTACCTCAAAGTAATTGACCTTGGCGTTGCGGATAAGGTTTCCGATTGGTCCAATTTCTGTCCAAGTTCTATCTACGAAACGAACATACTTTTGACGACCTAGTGGGTCGTGAACATGGAGAATTCCCTGATATGTAAGAACTGGATAAAGGTTATCCCACTCGGCTTCACCCTGAGTGGTGAACTCATAGGAGCCATCAATTCCGTAAATGCTCGTAGCAATAACAATTGTCTTTGATGCACCAAGGGGCTTAAATTGTCCGTATGATTCCACAATCTGCGAATTCAAAGGTTGTTGAACTCTAAGTGAACGCACCGCAATTGTTGGATTTTGAATGGCGGTGAATGACCAAATCCTAGGATTTGTAATCTGGATTGGCTCTGTAGATACATAGCCTGATGAAAGAACAGCCATTAGATTTCAGCCCTCGCCTTCGCACGGTAAGTTACAGTTGTATCAAGAGGAACTTCATAGTCATCCAAGGTAGCAATTTGCGATGCAGATGCCGTTACTGGGCTATTTCTTATTTCTGTATATGTGACTCCAGAATCTTCTGAGCGTTCAACTACAAAAGAAAATGTTGCAAATCCTCCGCGTGTCCAAAATGGAGTTTCACCCGCATGGAAAGCAATCTTGTCTACAAAATGAGTTTCACCCGAGCCAGCGCTTGCAACCTTTACGATTACTTGAGCGTGAGTCGCTGTTGCTGGAGCGGTGCCAGACACATTGCACTCATTCCACGCGCTAGATGAATCATTCTCTGCGGTTCCAAAAAGTGTTGAGATTGCTGTTCCGCTTGTATTAAGCCAGATAATTCCTATAGAGCATGAACGCGCTGTTGAGTTAGCCTTAAACTCAGCGGTAGCCGAGAACTTATTGTTAGCCGTTACTGCGAACTTGGTAGCCGTAGTAGTTGATGCCGTCATGTCTCCAGCCGAACCAGAGAGAACCGCTAATGAGGCGGTGCCACTTGAATACTGCGATGTACTGCGTGAGATAGAGCAGTTGGTGACAGCCGCCCACCCAGTTGTATTTGTTTCTAAAGATGCTTGGTTTGCAGATAAAGCGTTTGTACGACCAAAAATTGTTACTGTAACTGCGCCCGTGGTTGAATCGTAGAACGCCGAGACTGTAGGAGTAGCAGGAGAATCAATTGCAAGAGCAAATTGAGAAAATGCCCAAGCGCTAAAGTAATTGAGACCGTTAATGAGAGAGGCAACTCGAACATAGGCTCTGTAAGTAGTGCTATTGGCTAGGTCACCTTCAAGGGTTTGACCGTTATTGGTAGAAGTAATGATTCCAGTACCAATAGTAGGAGTGGATGTATCGGGGCTAAAAGTTGCCCCACCATAAGTAGTTGCATCAAAGATTTTAATTTCATAAGCAGACTGAGGGCTACCGTCAGAAAATACTGGAGTCCAAGTTACGGAAGGAAAAGATGTATCTGTGACCGTTCCAGTAGGAGCCGTGACCGTAACTGTTGGGCGTGGAGCCGTTGTTACAACTGCGTAAAGTTTGTAAAGGGTTGTTCGATTTGTTGGACTCGGAGGAGTAACCGTTGAACCTGTAGCACCATCGGTAAATTTTACTACTAAATTATCAAGGAGTGTTTGTGTCCATGAGGCACCGTTTGGAGCGCTTGTAAGTTTTATTCCAAGGTCATAAGTAGTTGCTGTAACTATGCCTTGTTTTGTAACTGGGATGCCATAAGTAACAGTACGACCATTACGGTCTGTAATAACGCCAAGACTAAATTGGGCAAGAGAATCTGTCGCTAACGCTGAGATTCTTGCAAAAAGATTTATTGATGTGATTGTTTCGTCAGCCGATAATGTTGTAGTTTCGAACTCAGCCTCATAGGAGGCAGGTACGGTTATATCTGTGCGCTGTAAGTAAGTGGCATCGCTGTTATCCGCTAAAACAGCAAAGTCGGAACCGCCTGTACCAGTAAATAAAGTATCGCCATTCCAGTTAGCGTTTGGGTAAAGTGTATATTCAGCCATTATTTAGCCGCCAATTCCTTAGCCAAGATTGCAAATGTTTGTTCAATCTTATCGGTAATCATTTTGATTTCTTCTTCGGTGTTCTTGGCACCTGAAGTATTGACAACAACTTGGAAAGCGCCTTGTTGAATGAACTGATTGTTACCTGATGTGCGTGTAGCAAGTTCAGCCTCGGTAACGCGATTGAGTTGAGCCTGAGCATTACTAATCAATCCGCCAAACGCCGCATCTGCACCGTACTGACCAATTGCCGCACCTGAGAATGAAATAGCCTTTTGGAGAGAGTTAATCTGAGCGATAGCCTCTGCGCCACCGCCAAGAATTGATGCCGCAAGTTGAGCGCCCTTTACTGGACCAGATTCAATGATGTCTTTGAGAGCGCCTGAATCCAAGCCCATTGCCTGAAGTGTGGCAATTTGTTGAGCGAACTGATTGCTCTTGTCAAGGCGCTGGCGCATATTTTCAATGAGCGACTTAGCCTTTGGAATAAATCCGTCTGGCAACTCAATACTCTTGAGACCAGCAAATCCTAAGATTGTATCTTTAAGTGAATCAGCGAACTCACCCGATGCTTTACGAAGGTCATCTAAAACACCCTTAATTGAGTCAATACCCGCTTGCATTGCCTCACGGATAGCCTTCATACGGTCAGCCGCTTTAAGGGCATCTTCAGCCGCTTTAGTGCCATCGTCTACTTTTGATGCTTCGTTGTATTTCTTTTCTTCTTCTTTTAGAATATCACCGAAGCCAAGACCTTCTTTAAGGCTATCTTTTATCTTATTGATAAAACCTTCAATACCATCGCCAACCGCTGAGGCAAAGTCTGTGTTATCCGCAAACTCCATCATTGAGGCAGAAAGACCAATAAGGAACTCACCAGCCGCATCAGCCTTGTCAGCAATACCATTGATAAAGTTTCCGACTGTTCTAGCAAAGTCAAAGTCTTTTACATCTTGAATAACTTCTATCATTTTTCCAAGAGCGCCAGATGCCATTTTTGCACCAGCAACCATAGTGTCAAGAATTTTTGCACCGTTATCTTTATCAGCAAATTCTTGAACTTTTACGGCAAACTTAGATAATGTAGTTTCCGTTGCCCTTAATCCTTTTTCAACAGCCGCGCCAATACCGCCGATACCATTTACTGTTTTTTCAACTCCCGCAATAACTCCAGTAAACATTGATTTACCAAGACCTACTGCAACGGAGGCAAATTGAGTAACAACATTTTTCGTAGCATCTAAACCGCTATTGATTGCATTTGCAACCATATCTCCAACTAAAGGAATTTTGCTAAATAAAGCCGCAAGCCCTCTAATCCATCCAGTCATTTTGTCAAAAGCCCATCCGAGGAACTTTCCAATTCCTGCCGCAATGTTTTCAAGAAGTCCAAAAATTCCCTCTCCGACATTGCCAATGGCATTTAATATGCCTAAAAATACTTTTTTGACTCCGCCGAATAGGTCGTTAAATGCCCCTACTAGGTCAGCAATAACTCCAATAACAAAGGCAAGTGTTTTAATAATTCCTACTACTACAAAAGATATAACTTTAATAATGCCGTTAAATATAGCCTTGACGACATCGTAAAGAGTTCCATGGCTTTCCATAAGGTTAATGAAGGCATCAACAATCCATTTAATTACCTTGAGTTGGAATTGATAGTAGGTTAGAACAACATCAATAATGAACTCAAATACCTTGGCTATTACCTCAGCAACAAAGCCAAGTACGCGAATCCAAGTTGCAAACGCCTTAAGTAAATGTCCGATAGCCTTAACAATATAAGCCAAAACATAAATAACAGTTTTAATAATAAAGTTAAAGACAAGCCCAACTACCTTGGCTACATCTTTATTAGTCTTAATTAAATATCCGAAGGCAACCATAAGGGCTATAACTGCACCAATCACCAATGGAATTGGGTTAAAAGCCATAGTTGCGTTAAGAATTCTTACTGCCGCTGTTAGAGCCTGTGTAACGATAGTCACGGCTGTTGTAGCCGCCCCCCAAAGCCAAGTAGCCGCTGTGGTTAATAAAATAGTGGCGCGGTAACCAGCGTAGCCAATTGCCAAAATTCCAATAACAATTGCAAGATTTTTGAATAAAGCAATGTTGGTTTGAACAAAAGAAATAATTCCGCGGACTGCTCCAGCGACAAGATTGATTGCTTTTGCTAAGAGGGCAACCGCAATTACGGAAACTGCTCCCATAATCTTTCCAAGTTGAACAAATATAGGCAAGATTGGCTTAAAAGCAGTAATAAGATTTAGAAAGGCGTTTCTTACCTGCGTAGAAGTAAGCGCTAAAACAAGAAAAGCAACTGGTAACGGAGACAATTTAGAAAGCACAGAGCCTAAAACTGGAACCATTCCAAATAATTGTTTTCCAGCCAGAACAGCAAAGCCTGAGCCAACTGCCGCCAAAACAGGAAGCAACATCTCAAACTTTTCTGCCATTGCCGTTATAGCAGTTTGTGAATTTTTAAGAGTTCCATCTAAATTTTTAACTGGGGTTTCAGTCTCGGTAAATTTCTTTATTACATCGCCCATCTTGACCAAAAAAGCGGTGATTGGGGCGGTAAGTTTTACAAACACCATTTGTAGCGCTTCTAATACATTTTTGAACTTTTCGCTCTTAGTAAATGCTTTTGATATGTTTTTTTCAACATCGTAAAGAGCCTTAATCATCGGACCAAAGGCTTTTAGGAGAACTCCACCTACTGCTACTTGAATTTCATTGTGGATACGAGCAAAAGAACGAAGTACCTTGCCAGGACTATCCATAGCCGCTTCGTAAACTCCAGCCACCTTTGCCGCTTCAGCAAGCGCACCAGTAGCAACTGCTTGTTGCTTTTGCTGGTAAGTTAAAGCGCTGGCACTAATTCCAAGGCTTCTTGCAAATGACTCGTACATCTGCCCAGCAGATTTCTGGATACCAACTGATTTTAGAACTTCACTTCGACCCGTGATAACAGCGTGGGTGAGCATATTAAATGTATCGGTTGAGTTTTTACCAGATACAACCGCAAGGTCTTGAGCCGCTCTAGCCAACTGAGAGGCATAGGCTAAATCTAAATTGTTTTGAGCAAATTTAATGGCTGATTGCTGAGCAACCTCCATCTCAATACCCATGTCTTTTGTGGCTATCGCCGCATCTCTAATTGCCTGATAGCCAAGACCCGTTGCTTTTCCAACGGCGTTCATAGAGACATCCAACTCGTCTACGCGAGCCGCCGCCATAAATGCTTTTGTGCCAAATGCAATCATCGCCGCAGTTGCGGTACCCGCCGCAATTCCTACGCCTAAGACTGCACCACGCAAGGAAGATGATTGCGCGGTGAACTGATTCATTGATTGGGTAGCCTGTTGCATACCCTTTGTAAACTGTGCGGTTTCAGCGGTTAGCCGAGCGCGAACTTCCATGGTTGGAGTTTCTGCCATTATCGCCTCGCTTTCGCTCTACGCTCTGCCTTCTCTTGCTCTTTTGCCTTGAGAGTCCAAAGCGCAGTCCACTCAGTTAATTCCATACTTGTAAGGGGGCGGTGTGCTGGACTCCCGTAAAGAAGTTCAGCCACCGACCTACCCAACTTTTCTGCTAATTCGAAAAGAAATCTACGCTCAGGATTCTTTAGGAAATCGTGCCTGTGCTTCGTCTACCGCCTCTGCTGTCAGACCAGATGAGCCAAGTGCCTTTGTAGCAAGGCGCTCAACTACTGCACCATTCTTTGAAAGGATGGACTCTTTATCTTGGTCTGTAAAGACTGGTAAACCTGTTGCTGGGTCATAGACAGTTGAGATAACTGTCATGGCGTACATAAGACCGACATCTGTTTTGTCGCCCTTAGATGCGCCCTCACCCAACTTGGCGCGTTCCGCCGCTGTCATGGAGCGAACCTCTACGGTTACTCCCCACTCTGGAACTTCTACAAGTTCTTTTGTGATGTCATCGGCACTAAAGATTGTTTCTTTGAGACTCATTTATTTCTCCTTGGACACTAGGTTGGTCACGACTTATTAAGTTGTATGGTTATTAAATTATGCGTATGTACCGCGTGTTACGGCACCTGTTACTTGGAACTCTGCTGAGTATGTCACGACATCGCCAACAGCGCCAGACTTCTCGTAAGAAGTCATAATGCACTCGCCTGTGTACTTGACCTGACCAGCAGTTGAACCCTCTGGACCATATTCGAATGAAACTGTTGCCGCTTGTCCTGCGATTGCCGCTAGGTGAGCATCAACTGTTGCATCAAAGTTACCTGATGCCGAAACGGTTGAATCTGAAAGACCAACAATGTAGGTCTTTGCGCTTGAACCGAATGAAGTTGTTTCAGCGGTCTCAATTGTTTGAGGGAATGAAACATCTGTAAGTGTGTTTGAAATATCGGTAAGTGTGCCACCTGAATTGTCTACCTTGAATACGGTGGACTTACCATGACGAAATGTAGGCATTTGTTATCTCCTTGAAAAAGCCACGATTGGGGTGGCGGTACCTGTGGAACCTGCAACCGTGTAGTTCACGCGCAGGTATCTTGCTACTGATGTTCCAGCCGCAACTTCAACTCGGTAAGAAGTCTTTTGAGTTGATGTAATTGCGGTGAAGGTCACCAAGTCTGTAAAGGTTGAGTTGTCTGCTGACTGCTGAACTTTTACAGTAATATTTCCGTTTCGAGTATTTGTCGGAACGGATAGAAACGCAACTCCGCCATTGGCTGATGAAGCGCCATTGTCCACGCCTGTTCCGTTTCCAGTCGCACTAACGGCTGAACCAGAGGACAAAATAACCCCGTGGTCTACGCCATTATTTGACTGGAACTCAGCACTTGCCTGAACAACATCTGCGATTGCTCCTGATACCTCGTATGAAGTGGCATCGGACTCAAGCATCACGGCGCGAGCGCCGTTAGAATGACCTTCGGTTGCAACAATAACTTTTTCTTTTGTTGCTCCACCAAGGACTGTTGCAAAATAACTATCGGTACCAACGCTTGCTGTTGCCTCGAACATACCTGAAAGCGATACGGTTCCATCTTTTAGACCCGAGATGTACTCTTTGGCGCTTGAGCCAAAGGTGCTTGTCTCGGCTGTCTCAACTGTTGTTGATGCGCTTACATCATTGAAATAAGATGAGAAATCAAACTCATCTACGAAAACTTGTACATTTTTACCGTGACGGAAAGTAGGCATTATTTCTCCTCAACTGGGCGCTGGTGAATTGTTCCATCTTGAAGAAAACCATCTCCATCGCCATCTGTGGCATCTGGGTCAAATCCATCTTCTTCTTTGACAGCCTCAACTGGAGCCTCGACTACTGGCTCAACGATTGGCTCTGGTTTTGTTTCTTCAACTGTTTTTGCTGGCTTAGAGGAATCCTCAATAGCGCCAGACTCAAGTAGCCACTTGATTGATGTGGCTGGCAAATCTTCTACGACATCGCCAATTTCGGCGCGTTTGTTTGGTGGGTAATCAATACCCTGAAGTACGCGGTACTTAGCCATCTATTCCTCCTTGACGGCGCATGGGTAGCCCAAGTACACCGTCTAAGGTCACAAGGACACGGAAGTAAGACGACTAACTGGGGCGACTAGCGCACATTAAGGAAAGTGTACCGTATGGGTTTTTAGATGAACTTGCAACGAGTAAGAACTGTTGAGTAAACATCCTTGTACTCATCTGAACCCTTGACTGTTCCCTTGATTTTGACCTTATCGCCAATTTCAACATTGCCACCGCTGGATGAGAACCACTTGAACTGGTAGCCACCCTCGTTTACGAAAGTGAACAATGTTGTCCAGCCGTATTGTGTCTCGAAAGTATTGGAGCCAGCCACGGTTACCTCAACCTCGACCTTTGCGCCTGTCTCAGCGAACTGCTCCTTCTTGAATTCAACCTTTTCAACGACTGCCTTCTCACGCTCGTTAGCCTCAACCTTGACGATGCTAACTGCGATACCGACTGTTGAATCCTTTTGGAATCCTAACTGGCAGACGGAGCGAACATTCTGAGCGTATGAACTCTCGCCTTGGAAGTTCTTGCCCCACTCGATAAGTTGGCGAGCCTTTGCATACTCAGCCTCTCCAGCCTCACCGATTTCATTCTTTGCCCAGATTTCGTTGTATTGGTTGATGTTCTTGAGAACGCCCCACACCAAGTCTTTTGTGGAGACTCCCTCAGATGCCTTCACATAACCTAACTTCTTAACTGCCAAGATAGCGTGAGCGATGATTGCCTCTGTGCTAATCGCGGAGATTCCGCCTGACCAGCCACCGAACTCATCTTCAAAGTCTTGCTCTGTGACTAAAGCGCTCGCGTAGAAAGTCCAGCCGATGAAGTCCTTAACGCAACTTGAGCCGACCTGACTCAACTTTCCTTCTTCGTTCTTGACGAAGATAACCTTGCCACGGTTACGAACCTTCTGGCAATGGTCGCAATATCCCTTTTTAACATCGGATGCTTGAATTGAGATTTCTTCTGAGATGCCGTGAAGGATGATTTGTTCCTCAATGAACTCAGCAACGCCTACGAATTCCCAACCCTGATACTTGAGTGGTTCGCCTTCAATCACCAAGACCTGATACTGGAACTCAACGCCCTTGATTTCTTCAACGCGCTCTTGGATGCTGACTTTGAAACCGCCAGATAACCCTTGCTTTTGACCGCGCTGAGCAATCTTTTGCGCTCTGATAAGAGTCTTATCAACATTAACTTCAGAGATTCTGAACTCTCTCATGCTGTCTCCTTCCGACAACATAAGTATATCAAACTGGGGTTAAATAATCAAGACTCCCTGCGAGCGCGTTCTTCTCGAATCATCGCTAAAGTCAGGAAGTATCCGATGCCATCTACCACCGTATCGGGCTTGGTGATATGGGCTTCTCGGGCAATCTTGACTCCCACCATACATAGGCTCACCTGCTCGGCTGTAACCTGTATACCGAGGATAGCGCTCCAGATTTGAGCCGCCCTAGTGAAGTTATCCAAAGGGTGTCCATAAGCCTCTTGACGGTCTCCAGAGACGAGTTCAGCCGCATATAGGGCTAAGTCTCTAGGGTCATTCATTGAAGCAGTTGGAGGTCTGTTATCCCCCGCTCCGACACAACAAAGGTCAGAACTCCCACATCCGCAGTTTCTCCCGTTGATTGACTCCACCATACGCTTCCTCCATCCAACGCGGGGGCTTGGAGCCACTTGACTCCACCCCAATCTGCCATCTTGAGTGAATGATAATGACCAGTCACTAAAATATCGCAATCTCCGATTTTATTGCGCCCGAGTGTCTGGTCAGCAATCCATCTGCGAAGTTTGGCTTCAACTCCAGCCCCAGCGCGAGCCAGATGCCCGTGAGTAATTCCGATGATTTTTGTTCCCACTTCAACTGTTAGCGATAGAGAATCGGTTGGGATAGCAAACTTGATATGCCCGTAAGCCTCTGGATTGGCTTGGAAGATTTCAGCAACGGACTCAACTAGGGCTACATCGTCATTGTCGTTGAGAGTCGTAAAGGCTTTTCCGTTCTTACGGTTTTCGCCATGGTTTCCGCCAATCGCCGCAACTGTGATTTCAGGAGCAAATTTAGACCAGCGGATTAGGGCATCTCTAAGGAGACGGCGAGCAATCTTTACTTGGTCTCGTCTATCAACTTCCACGGTAAAAGTTTGGATGTCATAATGTCCATCACAACCTTCAACTAAATCACCAAGGCAAAGGACAGTTATGGATTCAATGGGTCTGCCCATCTTTTTCAACTCTTTGTATCGGGCTTCAACATCGTCAATGGCTTGGAGCCAGCGACCAACTAAACCTTTAAGTCCATCTCCATCTTTCTTACCGACCTGCCAATCAGCGGCAACTACAACTAAACTGGCGCTACCTTCAATGAGTGGCTTTCTTTCTCTGGGCTTATGCTTTCGTATCTCTTGAATCAAATGGTCTATATCGGCGCGTTCTTTAGCCCCTTTACGAACGACCTTTCCTTTCCATTGGCGGTTCAGCGCACCTTCGGCGTTACCCCACACATTGAAAAGGACAGGCTCGACAACAGCGAAGTTATCGGGGTCGAGACCCCAGATACGAAGAACTCCTGACCAATCTGGGTGAGAATCGCCCACCATTGGTTCTGTGGTTACTACGCCTTCATTGCCATCCCAAGAAACCCCAGGAGTCCATTCAGCGCTTCTTTTGCGCGACTCCATAGGTTGAGTCGTATTGTTTTCTGTTGTTTTTAATAAGTTCTCAAGAGCATCATCTAGGTTCATTTTTCACACTTGCATCCGTCTAAGCCTTGCAACCTACGGCGGTGACGGCGAACAACATTCGAACTCATCTCGAACCCAAAGTCAGCAAGAACCTTTGTTATTGCGGTTCCTTCAATTGCAGGATTCTTAAGAGTTTCCATAAGTTTTGACGAGAAGGCTTCAGGCAACTCTCTCATCAATTTACCCATCGCGCACTCATGCCCAGGCAAGGTCTTTTTTCCATTGAGGGAGTCTAACTTAGAGGTAAAATCATCCAGATTTATTTTTTGACTTGCACCTAGGACATCGGATACTCCATGGTCGCGTAGCCGACTCAAAGAGGAGTCTGTCGCATTTCCAGCACCTTTGGAACTCGTCTGTCGTTGCGTTTCTGCCATACGGGTCTACCACTCTCTCTTGGGGAGCCGTTGGCTCCTGTACTACTTCCTCACTAGACATCGAAAATTCACCGATAGTAGTGGTCGCTGTTTTGGGTCTATCCCCAATGGATTAACACTACCCATTGGTTCTATCCGTAAAACATTAACACCTGAAATTGTGGCATCAGTTACAGAAGCAAGCAAGTTTCGAATGTCCTCAACCGCATCTCGCGCCGTTGGATAATCTTCACGACCTGCCCGACAAATAACTTGAAGCATCGGATAGTCAATTGCAATTCCGCCCGTACCCATCGTGAAGGCTGGTGGAGTGCCTGAGTTCTCAAAGACTGCCGTACATACATCTGGAGACTCTGGCAAAGTACCTAGAAATAAGGTGGTTCCCAAAGTTCCCTTAGAAGTGTGTGCGCCGAAAGCGCTTGAGGTGTTCTGTAGGTAATCACCTATAGATTCAAGAATTGTTGGCATCAGACTGCTCCGTTCTTTCTAATGAGGTCAATGATACGCCGAGCCATATTTTGCTGAATCTCTGGCAATCTCTCCATAAAAGGTTGCTCCAAATACTTAGCCTGAGTTGGCGGATTGTGATAGTTTCCTAGAATCTCATGGACATACATCGCGTATGGAGCGGCTGGACCGCCAAAGAAAATATCAACTCCGATGCCTTGAGGCATATTCATTGGAGCCGAGACTCCACCTGAGCCACGCAAAGCGCCTGTATCAATAGGGGTCAAAATCATGGCTTTAGCAAAAATCATATTGGCTTCTTCAAGGATTACTTGCCCGACTACTTTGCCAGCATCTTTTCCAGACACCTCAAGCATATTGCGTAACTCTTTAGCGCCCTCTAGTTCAAATGTGAATGTTTGAGCCATGGTTATCTACCAAAGCGTATGACGGTGTGATGCGCTCCGTTTTCGTCTGCGATGTTATCAACTGCGTTGATGGTAAATGTGTCGTTTCCGACTACCATTCTGTGAGATACGGTAATTGTTGTCTGAGGACCTTTTGTTATGAAACGACCAATATCTACAACTTCAACTCCCTGTACATCTCGACTTCGAACTGTGTCGTAGACAAGGCGACCCGTAGCCGAAACATTTGTGTTAGAAGCACCAAAAGTAACTTTGTTGTATTTATCAACTGATGCCTTGGGTGTAAAGACCACAGTATCGGTCATAAACTCAGCGACTTTGTTGTAGATAGCATCTGCCATGGCTACACCCCTACTCTACGATGCGTGTTTCGTAGAAAGAGTTTGGGTTATCCATCTGACCAACTACAAAGTCTGTGTTGAAGTCGTTAGTAGTACGGTCATCCGTAGATTTCAAAGCATCTGTCTTAGCCCATGGGCTAGGAGGAGATTTACGCATCTTGCGTAGGGCTAAACTGTTAGCCAACTCTTTGTAGTGCGTAACCTTTGAGCCGAAAGACTCGGAAACTGAAATATCGCCAACGCTCTTTGAGGTGCTATCGGCTAGACGGGCAAAGCGAGCAATAAGGATTTCAGCCAACTCACGCGCCGCTTCATAAGAATCATTTGACCATTCGGTTAGAACATAAGAAATTTCTTCGTCTGAGAATAGAGCATCAGTTGAATCTGTATCGTTAAGAAGAAACCGAACATAATTTCGAGCCGATGTACTCGGGTCTCCTGAGTATGTAAAAGTCATTACATACCGCCAAGGAATAACATGGATGTACGAACAAAGTTCTGAGTTGCAAGAATATCCGACTCATTAGGCAGAGTAACGGTTACATCTTCTGTTGGTTCCCCCGCTGAAAGTGTTAATTCAAAAGCGTTGGCTGTGGTTCCCTCAAATACGATGTTCTGAGAGAAAGCCAACTCAAGCCCTGTTTGCTGACCAGTAAAGGTTGCGTTGCTGATTGTTGGAGAAGTCAGCGCTGTAATTCCAGTCAGGTTTCCAGTCGTAATAACTGTTCCTGTTACATCTGGGATAGTTACTACTCGGTCTGCTGTTGGGTCTACTACTGTAAGAGTAGTTTCGAACCCATTGGATGTAGCGCCCTCAAAGGCAACTTCGGTGGGAACTTGAATATTGCCAGTAAAGATTGCTCCAGAGAGAAGGGCGTAATCATTTAACTCGGTATCTACATCTGTAGCCAAGTTTTGAATATCGGTATGAACGGCAGGGTTGTCTCCCGCTGTTGGATAGCGTAGACCCTTAGTAGTTGTACCTGCCATTTTATACTCCTATTGGATAATTAAATTACGAGAACTGCGGCTTCTTCAGCGGTAAGAGGTTCACCAGCAACTAATTTTGCTTTAGCAGATACCTTTAGAGCCTCTTTTGCTTCAGCCTCGGCTTCACGAACAGCCTTTTCTTCGGCATGAGCCGCCGCATCTTGGTCGCGTTGAGCAATCTCGGTAGGTGTTAAATCAATGTATGTAGATGTGCCATCGGCTACATTCACTACAAGTTTCTTAGGTACATCACTCATTTACGGTTGCCTTCCAATCGGTTGTTTCTTCATCCCACTCGTACATGATACCGTCAGTTGGATAAGCAACTGGGGCTTCCCAACGGCAAGTTTCTTCGTTTAGAGTCCAAGAAGCGTGTGGCTTTATAGCAATAAACGCATCGCGCCCTTCATCATAAGACATCCCAACCCCCGCATAATTCTTGCGGATGTTGCCGTTATATGAGGTCTTAACCCAAGTACCGCCAAGGCTATTTACAAAGGCTTCGCCTTCATCTGGCTCGCTGTTATTCCCAACGAGTACACGGAGAACAATGTTGTTCTCATCTATTTCTGCCCAATGTGACATTTTTATATCTCCTTAACTATTTGCTAAATAACGAACGATAACAATTCCCGATGCTCCATTACCACCGCGAGCCGCCGCGCCTTCACCGCCACCGCCACCACCTGAGCCTGTGTTTGTAACTGCATTGCCACCTTTATTGTTTCCTGATACACCAGCACCAGCGCCACCAGTTCCAGCCGCGCCACCAGTTCCAGTAATTACGCCACCACCACCGCCACCTGCTCTAGTGACAGCAGTTCCCGTAATAGATGAACTCACACCATTACCACCTGCTCCGCCTTGTGATGAAGTAGCGTTTGTACCAGCACTACCAGCACCACCACCGCCACCTGCGGGACCAACTGCCGCTTGTCCAAATCTACCGCCACCTGCGAAACCTTGATTTGTAGTACCAGCACCACCACCGCCAGAACCAGAACTTGCGCCTCCAGCGCCACCGCCCGAACCGCCTTCAGTACCGTTAATTCCTGGACCACCACCAGTTCCACCACCAACGGTAGTAATAGTAGAGAAAATAGATGCAGTTCCGTTATTACCCGCGTTTCCTTCAACGCCAACGCCACCTGCTCCAACTTGAACTATATATCTAACATCTGTACTAAGTGAAAGAGCAGTTTCGGCAGATGCTCCACCGCCCGATGTTCCAACTGTTGAGCGATAGCCTCCCGCTCCACCACCACCACCGTAGTTGTTACCACCACCTGCTCCTCCCGCAATAACAAGATAATCACAAGTCAATGCTTTGAAAGGAACAAAATTTCCAGATGCTAAAAATTCGTGATACCAATAAGTACCATCGGTAGAAATTCTATTTCCACCACTTGCAAGAGGACCTATTGATGGTGTGGTTCCTACTGATGCTAAACCATAAAGTGAGAAAGTGCTATTAGCCACCCAAGAGTTAGCCTGTGGAGAAAGAGTTATAGATGTAATTGCATCATTGCTTGCCCATAAACAATAAGCCATCATTAGAGACTGACGAGTGGAGGAGTTGTTTGGCGAAGCACAATCTACCGACCAAACTTTGTTTGTTGTTGCAGAGCGATAATTTGGGATATAAATTTCAGCGTTGTTAAACATAGAGGCGTTTATGTTTGCGTTTGTACTCCAGTCGGAAGGTACTGTCGTTCCAGCAAGACCTTTATTTGTAATGCCAAAATAAGCATTACCAGAGTTTACGGTATTAGCCGCTTCTCCCTGCAACCATTTTTCCGAATACCCAGTTGAACTACCATTAAAAACAATGTTTGCTCGCTCTTGATAAGTTGAAGTGCCGCTAGACACTCCCGAAGTGCGAGTAGACATAACAATTTTTAGGTCGTTGTAACCAGAAGTAGGCAAGTTATCAAAAACAACAGATGCGGTATCAACTGTTAGCGAAATACTATCTAGAAGTACATAATTTTGAGGCATTATTTATCTCCTTTACGCCTTCAAATAGCGAACAATAACAAGACCTGAACCGCCTTGACCAGTATCGGTTCCATTAGCACCGCTTCCGCCACCACTACCTGTGTGCTGAACTCCAGTTCCACCGTTTTTTGCTAGGTATGTTCCGCCTTCACCGCCACCGCCGAGACCGCCGTTTCCGCTATTAGCAAAGTCATTGGCTTCACCACTTGCGCCACCACCACCACCTGCAAAATAACCACCGCTACCAAAACCAGTAGCCTTGACCCAATTTTCTAACGCACCAATAGATGCAGGAAGGGTATTAACACCATCTCCACCATTACCGCCTAGCCCGCTATTTCCAACTCCGCTTCCTGCCGTGCCAGCCGAACCAGCACCACCACCACCACCAGAGGCTAGGTATTGACCGTTAGAACCACTTACGCCATTACCACCAGCATTACCTTGACCTGATGTTTGAGAACCACCAGTTCCACCTGTACCTGTATCAAAACCTGTAGCACCACCACCACCAGAACCACCGTTAGCACCGTTGCGCGATGTAGTTCCAAGAGAACCACCTCCACCGCCGCCAACTACAGCCGTAAGCCCACCAAATTGTGAGTTGCTTCCTGAATTACCTCTTAATGCGTTCTCCGCAAAACCGCCTCCGCCAGCACCGACTGTAACGGTGTAATTAGTTGCGGTTAGGGATTGAGATGCAAAACCAAGAATACCTCCAGCGCCACCTCCACCACCAACATTTGCACCGCCAGCACCGCCACCTGCTATCGCTAAAATATCGGCGGTTATTGATTGGTTAGGTGTGAAAGTTCCTGAATATGGAAATGCGTGATACCAATGAGTTGCATCTGAATAAACATATCCACCAGTTGCTTTAGTAGTTGTTTCAGCCGCCCACGCTTTAATACCAAATAAAGAAATACGAGTTCCAACGGCAAAAGTATTATCAGTAAGCAATGTAATACTCGTAATTGCTTGATATGCCGACCCAGTTGAGCCACGCCACATACCAAGAGTTGCTACTGTTCCGTCAGGTGCAGAACCGCGCTGAATACAACCCTTGTAGGTTGAGGTGTTTGCATAGTTCATAACATCCATATTTAATAAAGTGGGAGTTGTACCTAAACCTGAAGCATAGATGTTTGAAGTATTAGATGTTGCACCTGATGTACCAGCACTTCCAGAACCAAAAAAGTACAACATAGAGTAGTTATTACCAGTATCACCGTTGAAACGAACATAGATATTGTTTGCAGTTGTACCTGCCTGTCCAATAAAACTAATGCGTAGGTCTGTATAGCCTGTGATTCCTGTTAGGTCTAATGTAACTGATGAAGTTGCTACTGCTACTGTTTCAGTTTTAAGTTCCACATAAGTATTTGTACTCATATTATCTCACTCCATAAAGCGCAAAATGTGTATTAGCATTAAATACTTTTCCACCAGCGATATTGCCGTGGAAAATTTCTATCTGCTGAATAGGGTTTGATTGTCTCCAAGCAGAACCTATCAGACCCATATACGCCAAAGAGCCATTTCTACTTGTTCCGCCTGTTGCGCGAGTGGTTTTCATCTTGTTAGGATTGGAGTAATCAAAAATATCGTAAATTGTTATGGCTGGATATGTTGCATCTGCCGTGTATCCAGCGCCCGCTATCGTGTAATCAATGGTTCCACTAAATGTTAGTGTGGTGCCATTCGCATCGAACTGGTTTACCGTGTAATGTGTTTTAGCATCACCGTTAAATCGTATTGCCAAATAATTGTCTTGACCGCTTGATAGGTTGATTGCTCGCAACTGTAAATGCTGATATTCACTAGGAATACCCGCAAAAATTACTGAATTAGTTGTGCTTGAAAGCGTAGTGGTAGCCAAAGCATCATAAGCACCGAATGGACCAGCATAAGCAGAACCACTTGGCGCTTTACCGAATCCAGAACCATAAGCCGCAGAAGCGCGACCAGCAATAATTGGCATCAGCCGTCTCCCTTACGCGAACTTAGTTTGTGAGGCGAGTACCGTGAAGGTTGCGCTTCCTGTCTTGATAATAGTGTAAACATAAGAATCAATCGAGGATGCGTTTCCTGCGCTAAATGCTGTTCCAGAGATGTACTTAGGAGTAACTGAAGTTCCGTCAATTGTGAAAGCATTTGAGTAGTAAGCAGTTGAACCCTGAGTAACCAAGAAAACGATAGTGATTGAATCGCCTGTGGTTAGTACAGAGTTAAGGGTGTTTGACCCATCCCCGCGAACATTGAGTGTCCAGTTACCTGTGGCATTTGATGTGTAGTAAAGAACGCCCTGTGTGAGAGCATCAAACTGAACTGTTGAAGCCGCCGCTGTAGCAGTTACAGTTAAGCGCTCCTCTGGCGACTTCAAAATTGGAGTTGTAAGAACTGGGCTTGTTCCAAGGACTAGAGCGCCTGTTCCTGTTTCATCTGAGATAACTCCAGCAAGTTCAGCAGATGTTGTAGCCGCAAAAGCAGACAACTTAGATGAGCCTGTGATTGTGATGTCTGAGGTCAGAGCAACTGTTCCTGTTGAATCAGGGAAAGTAATTGTGCGGTCTGCTGTTGGGTCTGTTACCGCTAAAGTTGTTTCAAAAGCATCTGCGGTAGCGCCTTCAAATACAACTGAACCGTCATTAAATACTGCGCCAGTAATTGTTGGGCTAGTAAGGGTTGTGATGGCTGTTAGATTTCCAGTTGTTACTACTGTGCCTGTGACATCTGGAAGGGTAACTGTACGGTCAGCGGTTGGGTCTCCACCTGAGAGAGTCATCTCAAAAGCGTTGTCGGTTGTTCCTTCAAGAACGATGTTATTTCCGAACTTAATCTCAAGACCAGCCTGAGCGCCCGTGAAAGTTGCATCGCTAATTACTGGAGCAGTTAAAGTCTTATTAGTTAATGTGGCTACTGCATCTGCGGTGACTCCTGCGCCACCATTGGTGGTAATTGCCATATTATGCTATCTCGCTTCCGAACGCGCTGAATGAGAAACTTGTTGTTGATGCGTAGACAGTTACTACATCTGAAGCATCAATAGTAAGACCAAGGGTATAAGCCGTAGTTGTATTGGCTTGGATTGTTGCATCATAAACGACATAGTGTTCAGTCGCTAAAGTCGCTCCATTTGGGCGTACTGCAATTCGATATGTGCCACTTGTGCCAGCCTGATTACAGATGGTGATGGTTGAGATAACCGTCTGTGTAGATGCAGGGCAGGTGTAAAGAGTCGTGGCGGTAGTGGCTGATGGGTTTGATTGCCCAAGAACCTTGTAAGTAGTTGCCATGCGGTTATCCTCCGATGAGTAATAATGGACTAATAGTACCAGCCGAGTTATTTTGGGCTGTTGTAGCGCTTGATGATGCTGAAGAAGCGTAACCCTGCGCTGAGGTTACGAATGATGTGATGTCCTCACCTGAGATGTTATATGTAGCCGCGGTGAGAGCGGTGTATGTAGCAAAGGCTGTATCTAGTGCTGTATATGTTGAGTAGGCAGAATCAATGTACCAATACTGACCAGAGGCAGGGAACTTATCTACTGATTGGTCAATCAAGGCATCTAAAGCAGTAATGTTGGACTCAAGGGTATTCCAAGAAGTAAGGTCTACAGCCGCGACATAACTTTCAGACAAGGCTGGGTCGGGGCTAATATCTGCTAAATCTAATGACCCTGAAGTGGTGTAAGGGATGCTGATTGCATAGGTACGACCATTTGGGAATGATTCTTCAACTGTGTACTCAAAAGGATTTGGAACTACATCTGGGTCATTTGTTGCTGGGATAGCAACCGAAAAGGAACCTGAACTCAAAGGCACAACAACGCTGGATGGGGCTACCATCTGGTCATCTGTACCGTTACGCAACACCTCAGAAATGCTAAATCGAATCTGACCCTCAATTGGGTTGCCTTCAAAATCTACATAACTACCCGTGATGGTAACCGTGGTTAAATTTGGACCGAGAGCCATCAGGCACCTACCAAAAAGAACAAATCAAATTTTTCAGCCACATAGGAATTTGCTGTATTCCTTGAAGTGAGAGCGCTTGCAGTAGCCGCTGAAAGAGCGCTTGCGTTGGTCGCTGAGGCATCTGTAGCCACTTCCAACTCAGTCAGAAGGGCGTTTGAAGCGGTGTATTCGGCTATGGGTACATACGGTTCAGCCATCTTAGACTCCCATCATCATCAACTGATTAGTCGTAAAATTGGCAACTGCGCTTGCTGAGTTTGAAGCCTCTGTTGCATAGGCGAGAGCATTGCCTTCGTATGTAGCGGCATTAACCACAATCTCTCTCCTACCGCTTGCATTGTTGTAGCGGGTCAATAGACCTTGGTAAGCATCCACAGATACATAAGCGGTGGCATCTGCTTCAGAAAGGGCTGTAAGCAGGTCTGCAAGGTTCTGAGTGGTACCTGCAACTGAGAGAGGTAGGGCAATCTGAAATGTACGACCAGAGGTAAAGTTCTCAACTATTGTGTAAATGAATGGTTGAGGCATTACATCTGTATCGCTAGTAACTGGCAAAGTGGTTGTAAAAGAGCCAGTCGCATCTAAAGTCTTAACGATGTGAACTGGCATGATGTGGACATTCAAGGTCTTTTCTTTCAAAATAGTCTGAGGTTCAATAGTGATTGAGCCTCGAACTGGGTTGCCTAGTAAATCCACATAGGTACCAGCAACCGTTACGGTTGAAAGAGATGCTGGTAATGCCATGATTTAAGCGCCTTGACGAAGTACATTTACGGTCTGTGTGCTTGAAGCAACCACGCCGTAAAGTTTTTCACCATCTTGCATTTCAACTGAAAAAGAGATTCCAGCCGCTAGAAGGAATCCGTAACTTGTAGTAGTTACGCCTTCTCCACCGAGGTAGACAGTTGCTCCTCCGCTTGGATTCTGAACATTGACAGTCTGACCATCTTTACCAGCATAGTTAGAAGAAATTTGTGTGGCTGTTGTGCCTACTGATACGCGTTCGTGTGTAATTGCCATGATGCTCCCTTAGAAAAAAAGAGGGTGACTCATTTTACTGAATCACCCCCTTTCCGATTACTTGGAGGCGACTGTTTTCTTCGCCGTTGGTTTTTCAACTGCTTCAACCTCTGGCTCGGCTTTCGCTTCTACCTTTGGCTTTACTACTTCATCAAGAATCTTGATATAACGGCTTCTGTTGAGAGCCTTTGCGTGTTTCCATCCCTTGACATCAATGATGTCTCCAGATTTCAATAGGCGACCATCAACCACCATATTTTTAAGAATCTCTGCTTTCATTACGCAGTCATATCAATCCACACATACGAGAATGTACGCGCTGTGTCATTGATTGCTGAACCAGTTGGATTGTAAAGATAAATTGAAACTGTGTCCGCCGCTGTTACAGCCGCTCCACAGAAAATCAAATCATCATTTAGGTCTGCTGGTGGGTTTACGATAATGATGTCAGTTGTCTTAGCACCTGTAAGAGTGAAAGTAACTGAACCGCGAGTTGTCGCGTTGATTGAAGCAGGGTCTACTGATGCTGTACCGAAATCTAGTCCGTACACCATGTCGCCAGTTGAGCCTTGAATAGCACCAACTGAAACTTCACCGCGAGAAATACGATTTACTTGAGGCATTTATTTTCCTTTTCTAAGAAAGAAGGGGAGAGCCTTTTCAGACCCTCCCCTTCACTCAACTTAATTAAGCAACGATTGTGTTCCAGAAGTAACCGAGGTCTGCTCCGATTACCTTGTTATCAAACGCCATTTCCGCTTCAATGCGGTCTGACTTGATTGACTCCATACGGAACTGTGAAGTACCGATGATTTGTCCGAGACCACCTGAAACACCTGTCCAAGCGAATGTGTAACCCGCTGATGGTGTAAGAAGTCCTGGATTTGGAGCAACATGTGTAAGGAGTGCGCCCTTGCCAAAAGCAAAGCCGTAAGCCTCAGATGCACCTTCGTTGTTAGTAGCCTTAACAGCCTTTGCAACCATTACGCGAGGAATGTCGAACATTGCCGCGAGCATATCGGTTGTGATTGTCTGTGAAGATGTGTACTTAATACGGTCTACCAAGTCTGGGTGATTCTTAAGTGACTTGAATACATCGTATCCGAGAACAAGAGTGTTCGCTTCCATTCCTGTGTTTCCAAGAATCTCAGCCTTACCTGCTTCGATGTCAGCGATTGGGTCTGATGATGCGTAATCTGACCATTGCTTTGTCTCGCCTGTTGATGGAGCGCCAGCAACACCTGTTACATCGTCAGCCCATACGCCTGTTGTGAAGAAGTCGCTTACGAACTGAAGTTCGCGGCGAAGCATCAAACGGCGTGTAACAAACTCTGCTGATTCGCGGAGTGGGTTAAGTGGTGAGTCTGCGTTAGCAAGTGTCTGGTCATCTACATCCTTGTGGAACGCCCAGACATCTGCTGAGTATGTTCCAGTTGAAAGATTGTAACCGCCACCAGCAGATTCAGTTCCAGGTGCGCGGCGCTGAGCCTCGTCACGGAACCAATCGTTCTTGGTGTAAGTGAAATACTTGTCTGACTTCTTATCAACAGGGATTACTGGGAATACCTTGTCGGCAATGAAGTTGTCTTGGTTCTGAAGATAAGCAACCGAGATGTTTGTGAGAATAGCATCAATGTGAACGCTATTGATATGTGGCTGTGGCATTTTTAGTTATCCCCCTTAAGCCGCTCTGCCTGGATTAGCGCAGTTTACGACTGCTGTGACGATGTTTCCATCTGCCGCAGATTCAGTTAGTAGTGTTCCGACAACATACTTTGTTGTATCTGTTCCAGCGACAAGAGCAACTGCCTTGCCTGTTGAACTTGTTCCAACAAGTGCGCCTTCGCCGATAGCGGCTCCAGCGACAATCTTTGTTCCTCCGACAATAAGCACTTCTGCTTCCTGTCCTGAAGTTGGAGCGTTCTGAAGGACTCCAACAGGAATATCAGTTGCGGCTGCTGCCGCTACTGCCTGTCCTGAAGAATCTAACTTCACGAATGTGTACTGCTTTGTGGAAAGGTCGGCACCTGCAACGAGGGTGACCTTTACCGAGTAATTACTGATTTCGTATGCCATGGTTATGCACCCTTTTCATTACGGTATTGGACATAAAGTTCAGGATTGGAAGATGCGGCACTAGCGAACGCTTGTTCGAAAGATTTTGCATTTCCTTCCTCAACTGCCGACTTAGCCAAGGCAGTCAAACGACTGTAGGCATCGCCTGTAGTGAAGTCTGCTGATTTCCCGATTTCAGCAAAAATGTTTGCTGATTCAGCCTGAGCATTTACAGATGTGAGGATTTCCTCTACTGATTTTGCTAGGTCTGCATCAACTGTGGACAAACGGCGTAGCGCTGGTCCAACCTTCTCTGCATCAAGATTCAAGTTTGAGAATCCCTTTGCTTTTTCAATTGCTTCAGCATCAGCCTTAGCCTCGCGCTCCTTACGGAGTTCTTCGGTTGCTGTCTCTGCTTGCTTTTTGAAATCTTCAATCATTTTGACGACTGACTCAGGAGCGGACTTCATGTATTCCATTTCATCCTCGGTCTTATCTGATTCTGACATTTCTTTTTCGCCCTTAGACATTTCCATTTCTGAAAGTTTGCCTTCAAGTTCAGCGATTTTCTTCATCGCATCTTCCATTGTCATTTCAGCCTTTTCGACCTGTGCATCAGTAGCCGCGGTTGTTGTTTCCTCCATGATGGAGTCCTCCTCGGTGAGCGTTTCGTCTAAGACTCTCTGAACTTCAGATTCATCGGCTGATTTCATAACCAACCAACCCTCATGTAAGTGTGCAGGATGGTCTACTCCAGATGTTTCCTCAATGACGAGATTTGCCATTTTGCGGGTTCGAGCCAACATTCACTCCTAACGAAAAGTGCCTACCTAATCCAGTATGGACTGGTAGATAAACACGGGTCTTGACTGGATAAGAATAACACAGGTGTAATTTCACCCTTTTTAAGAAGAAATCAAAATCCTCAAATTAACCAGAGCGCTTATCAAATCCTCAAAAGCCATCATTGAAAATGGGTTATCGCTCTGCCAGAAACGGGCAACTCGGAAGTGAAAGTCGCCTTCATCCATCTCGCTCCAGACAAAAAATACCTGTGAGTCGTTGGGCAACTTAGCGACAAGCCCAGCGAATCTAGGGGTTGTGGCTACTGCATTTACCTCTAAACCCATCCCTCGCAATATCTGGGCTGTGTCCTCGATAATGCTTTGCATTTAGTTTGTATATCTCTGACTTGGCGTAATTCGAGACGGGCGCATGATGTCCATATCATCCATCCAGCGTGGGTCATCGGCATCTAATTCTTCGAACTCACCCTCGGAGTCATCCTTCGTATTAGGAAACTTTGGATATGGTCTGTCATTTTTTGGCTCTGGAGAATCTTCGCCCTCTGAGTCATCTGGGTTGTACTTACCGTTAGCCCACGCTCCGTGTGATGATTGGTCGTGGGAGCCGTGTTTAGTTACTTCAGAGTTTTTTTTTAGAGTAGACATTTTATGTCCTACTTTAGTTTCTGTTGGCTTACCATCTCGGTACAACTGAATAAGAACTGCTGGGTCATCTTCTGTTCCAGTAATTTTGAAACTTGAATCAGGAACATTGATTTTTCCGTTTGATACAACTCGGACTACTTTGCCTTGAGCCTTACCGCCCGAAGAATTCCAAGAAACCATATCGCCTTGCTTTACTGAATTTGCTTTTTCAACTGCTGGTAGCGCCTCAGCATAAAGTTGAACATCTGCTGGAAACGCTCCGTACTTGCGGTAGAAATCGGTTGTGGCTAAATCTTGTGGGTCGCCGTATTCTTCGGCTCCTTCTGGGTCAAATGGCTTATCAAGTTTCTTGCGCCACTTGGCTTCCATCTTGTCGTAGTCGCGCATCATCGCTTTGTAATCTTTACCTTCTAAAGCCTTTTTTCCTCTATCAAGGGATGTCTGTGTCATTGAATCAACACCACCGCCTGTACCAGCCCACGCTCCGTGTGATGATTGGTCGTGTTCTTGGTGCTTTTGAACTGCTTCGACTAAAACTGATTTAGAAACACCAGTAAGGTTTAAGATGCCGTCTCTCTCGACTGCTTTTTCAATGCCAGCGAACTCAACATCTGTTAGATAAGCAAGTGTTGATTTGCGTAGCACATCAAGGATTGCTTTTTCACTTGGCTTCATCTTTAACCTTTTTCTTTTTAGGTTTCATTATTGTATCAACATGGACATCATTGACTCCTGGACCATCTTCTTTTTCAACTTCTTCCATATCAACATAAAGGCGCTCTGCTTTACCGCCGATTGAATATCCAAGAATTTCTCCTGCCTGAACTTTCTCCCACGCCCAAGGCTCCCAAATAACTCCAAGAAATACTGTGTTGGGTGGATAAGTGTGGCTTACTTCTAAACCAGTTAGGGTTTTAATCGGAACTGTTAATTCGTATGGGAACGCCATGACTTCCACCCATTCACCAGCGACTACATCGCGGTTATGCTGTAGACGGATACGGCGGTCATTGCTCTTTACATAATCCCAGACTGCTCTCTGCAACTCATCTGAATCTGTCCATTCACCGTGAGCATCAATACGGTCAGGGATATACATTGCTCCGAGTGTGTAGCGCTTTGCTTCCTCTGCCTTAGAGACCTCATAAGCCCCAATGCTCTTTGTGATTGCAAAGGCATCAGGGAATGATTCTTGTGCTAGAGACTCTGTAATTTCTTCATAATCGCCTTCGCCCATAACTAGATAGGCAGAGATGTTGCGCGTTGGTGTCCAGCCTTGTGTCGGATACCAGCGTTCTTCATTGATTATGTCGAAGCGATAC
>Ga0315903_10002074_pt1 | contig 30080 bp, 62 predicted proteins | sample LakEriMetagenome_7_FD_203524 | JGI IMG/M metagenome (GOLD analysis project Ga0315903, IMG submission 203524) | Freshwater fungal communities from buoy surface, Lake Erie, Ohio, United States - Buoy 2 MA119 | ecosystem: Environmental > Aquatic > Freshwater > Lake | place: USA: Lake Erie, Ohio... | reverse complement strand
CCGAGATACCCGGATTGCTTACATGACATATGACTATGGCTTGCATAAGCCCCAAAAATATAGGTCTGCTGGATTAGAGTTACTGCTGAACTCGTAATGTAGGAACCTGTCCATGTCGCAGTTCTCCAGAAAGTCCTGTTCCGTTAGGTTCCTGTAGTAATCACCGCAAAATGGCGCATCCTGTGGACTTGTACGCCTTGTTCCATGCTCTGCCCTGCCAGTCGTAGCACAGGTCATAATGACGATCCCTGAAGCCATCCTAGCCATGTTCTCGAACGTCTTAACCCACTCAGGATTATGCTCGAAACACTCACAGGATATTGCTACGTTGAAACTCTTGTCAGGGAAGTCTAGCTCCTCTCCCTTGGCAACAAGGTCAACTCCCTTGCCCTCGCCTAAATCAACACCTAGATACTCGCAGTTATCAAAGAACTGACGGACTGAACCGTTAATGTCTAGACTGCCTACCTCTAGGACTTTCTTATCGAAAAAGAATTGCGGGAAGCGACGCTTTACCATCGCTACAAAGTCTAGCTGGCTCTGATGGCTCACCACTTAACCTTGTTTGCCCAATACGCAGCAGACATCTTGCCCTTCTGGATATTCTCGGCGTGACGAGCCTTGAACGACTTTCGACGGGCTTCCTCAGACTTGGACTCACCTTCCCGCGACGGAGAACCTGACACACCCTGCTGACCGAATCGAATCAACTTGACCTGCTCCCCCTGCTTGGCGAGAACAGCATGGCTTTTCGTAGGATGGCTAGGAGTCCGCTTAGGCTTGTTATAGCCAGCAAACTCCTCAGAACCACGCTTAATCGCCATTCTTCTTGCCCTTCTTTTTGCCCATAGGGATTTTGATTTCAATCTCTATCTCATTCACACCGTTCTTTTTCTTTTCTTTTTCGTCCTCAAGATACTGCTTTAGCAATTCCTTGTCGGACATCTTCTTACCGTTCTTCATCATTTCTTGTTCCCCTTTGCAGTCTTAGCGGATTGTTTGAAGGCTTTAGCAGTAGGCGCACCTTCTGATCCCGGCTTACGCATCTTTTCCTTGCTGCCAGCTTCTATACGCTTACGTTTGGCATGGATATTGGCATAGAGTCCGGGCTTCATTTCTTACCCTTCGAGGCTTTACGCCCTTCTGACATTGCAATAGCAACCGCCTGATCCCGTGATTTAACTACTTTGCCGCCCTTGCCAGAGTGCAAAGTTCCCTCTTTGTACTCTTTCATCACAGAGCCAACCTTCTTCTGCATCTTCGACATCTTTTTCATAGGATCACCTGTAAATGTCCATTGTCAAAAAGTAAACCTATCGTCTTTCTATGCGCTTCTTCCCACATTTCCAGACGCTCTGCTTTACTTAGATTCTTACCCTGATCGAGTTCCGCATGGCACATAAAACAAAGGCTAGCGACCCTGTAATCACTAGCCTTTATACCTTTTCCTTTACCATCTCGCAACTGATTTGAATGGGCTGCGACTACTGTTCCATCCTGCTTTCCACAATGCTGGCAAGGGAAGTTTCTTAGTATCTCTAAGAGCTTTTTATTTCTAAAAACCATTCTTTTCCTTCAGCTTGGCTTCGATATGTTCAACAGACCAGCCTGTTGCTTCTTCTCGCTCCTCATCCGTCAGCCCTTGCCATGCGCGTTCTGGCTGCGCTAGTCGGGCGCGGAGTGCTTCTCGTCGTTCTATTGGACGTAGTAATACGCCTTGTTCGCAGTATTCTTCCAACGCATCCAACGCTTGCTGCATCAGTTCTCGGTCAGTCATCAAACTCTCCTACCAAAGCAGCGCAGCTACCGCCAGCGCATAGATAAACACCATCCTGCCAGCCAAGCAGCGCACAAACAGCAACTCCGCTAATGCAAATGCACAATAAGAAACATTTAGTTGGATGATTTTTAATCTTCATCTTCAGTATGGCTTATGATTAGTCCAACTTTGATGATTTCTAGTACGCCTAATACCGTTGCAACAGGCATCGAATCATCGTAACGATGAATAACCTCTAACAGTTCTTCCGTCAGCCCTTCAGCTAGTTTTAATGGTGTCATACATTGCCTCGCGTATCTAGCTTAACTGCATCCACACAATCACGCCCCTGATTACATTCCCCATCGCAACAGAATCTATTGAACCTAGCAGCCCTCTCTACCGTGTAGTCAGCCATATTATCCACCTCATCGCAGCTAGGGCAGTAATACATACTCTCGCCACTTACAGCGCAATGACCACCGGGAATCTCATCCCAATAGTCTACAAATCCACAGGAGCAGCATTGTGCCAAGTTGGAATCATCTATCTCGTTCATATTTCCTCCTATTGAGTATTCCGGTCTAAACCACGATTAGAAGCCTCCTGCGACCTCCAGACATCGATCCTAGCCTGTGCTGCTACCAGCATCCATCTCAGCCTCTCAGCCTCCTCTACAGCCTCCTTAAGCCCTTCTAGTAGCTCTAAGTATTCTGGATGGCTGTAGGCGTAGGATTCTTTGTCAGCAATCGTATTCCCCATAGCACTAGCAAAAAGAATAGCCTTCTTAGACTTCCGATACTGCTCTAGGTAAGTCACCTCAGCCTTAGCTTGAGCATAGGCTTTGGCGTTCTCCATCATGAAGTTAATTGCCTTATGAGGATTTATCGTTTCCATATTGAAATCATATTCCTTTAGACAATAGGATAGGGCGAGGGGTTGATCTTTAACCACCTTCTAGCATCCTGAAGGATACTATTCGCTCTCGCGGCTACATTCTTCTTCCAAGGCGACTGTATCGTAGCCCACCCGTTTATCAACCGTTCTGCCCTGTTTGTGCAAGTACCTGTAGCTAGTCTGCTGCGCCGCCCTATCAATATAGCGCATCCGGTTTTCTTGATAGCAACCCCGAACATGGGTTCATTACTAACGCGATCAGTACGACCTAAATAAAAAAGCCCTCTAGGTTTGGCTCTCCGTGTGCGGTCACGTTCCCCATTTAAGAGGTGAGAACCAAAGCTAAAGGGCTTTGATGTTTGTCTATGACCGCACATAGATGTCCAAAGTATAGCGTAAGTTAAAAAATTTGGTTACTTAATTCTAAGTTTGCCTGACAAACCTTTAGCTTGCAGGTAGGAAATAACTTGAGCAATTACACCGTTCTTAGTGTCAGCCAGAAACTCAATCGGCGTACCAGCTAATTCACGGCAGTTTGTATTGATAAGAATCTGGCTAGATTCCGCAGCCCAATACTCACGCGAATACTGGCTTGCTGGATTGTGATACAGATAAAGTTCGATAATCATGGTCAGCTCCTAGTTAATTAATATTGTGCTGCTGTGAAGTAACTATAGCTAAACTGATTCCAGACCGCAACATAAATATTTCTATCAAGAATCATTCTTCAATAGTTTCCGAACAGGCAATCCTTACAGCCTTAATCGCAGCCTGTGGATTCGACACTACCGCTACCTGACCCTTCCAGACTGAGTGCCAGATAACCTGATCCGGTGTCAGCTTGGCTTTCTCGTCTTTCTTTATTTCTAACAAAATGTTCTTGCCCCTGTATCCGACCAGAATATCCGGACAGCCTTGACCTACCCCATGCAAATGCTGGACATCCATGCCTACCCGTCTGAGTTCCTTGACGATCTGCGTCTGCGTAGAATCTACTCGCTTAAAGACCATTTCCATCCCTCATTCGAATAGCCGCAGCAATCTCGTTTCCAACTTGTTTCTTTGCGCCATACTCTTTAACTAAATTTTTGCAAATTTTTATACATTCCTCGCGTTCGATTGCTGCACTTTTAGCTAAAGAATCATTCCATTTCTCAATAATTAAGACATCAAGCGATACCAGCAAACTTTCCATTGAATTTGAATGTTTCGCTGAATACCCACGTTTATCCATCCAATCAGTAAGTTTTTTCTTTTCATGGGAAGAAACTAACTTGGCAAAGCGTTCAAGCGTTTCCCATTTCACAGGCTCCTGATCCCACGGCTTAGATATTCCAGACTCCCTAGCCATGCGGATAATGTCATCTCTATCCACGCCAATCCCCTTTCTTGCCTCGGTTCCCTAATCCCCATTGAGTTTTACAGTCAGTCTCTAACTGGTCAGCCGCCTTATGCCCACGTTTCTGCCTAACAACGCTCAGGTACTTTAACGCCGAATCCCTGTCTGCTGTCCTCCACGCTAAGACCTGCCTAACCTCGCATCGATGTCTTTCAGTCTCTAAAACGTCCATTGTTATCAAAGTCCTGTGGTCTTGATCCTGCCGATTCAACAAACTGCTGGCTAGCTTGGTGATACCAAAGCTGATACCACTCCTGAGCCTCTCCGTTACGCTGCTTCTCGTTCATTAAAAACGTATCACCCTGTGATTCGTCCACAGTCTCGCCACGGTTTCTCTGGTTTTCCTTCTTCTTGTTGCGCCACACAAGAAAGACGTTATCAACCTGATCGCTAATGGAGCCAGAGCCTTTCAAGTCGTTTTTATTTGGAGTTACCTCGTCTGAAGCCTGTTTCCGAATATGGTGGACTAGGTGAATATGGACGTTATGATCTCTAGCCAATGCCGTTAGCTCATCGATAAAGTTCTTCTGTCCGTTAAAATCATCCTCGTTCTTGACGCACTTCATCAGGGAATCGATAAAGATATGCTGTACGCCTAGTTCCATCGCGCAATACCTAGCCATAGCGATTACTTTGTCCGGGCTAGTCGTTCCCTGCTGATCGTAAAGATAAAGATGGTCAACTGTAAACTTATCCATCCGAGTCAGAATCTTCGTGATGTAAGCCTCTCGGTCTGATACCAGCGGATCATCAATAAATTCTCCTGAGAACTGTCGCAACATTCTCTCAATCGTCTTGACAGGCTTCATCTCAAACGACGCGATACAGACCTTCTGGTTCTGCTTCACTAGGTGCAGAGCTATTTGTCCGGTCAACAGCGACTTACCACCACCGTTAGAACCTGCGTAAACCGTTACCTCTCCCGGTCTAAACGCAAAGGAATCGTGTGTCTTGCTCCACGGTAATACAATTTTTGCATCTCTAGCGGTACTTAGATAGCTTTCCTTAATATCATCGAGGAAGTCTCTAGCCTGTTTGACCTTAATCGTTACATCGTTGGAATGTAGATACTTCTCTACATCGATGGAATCAGACTTGATTATCCTCAACCGTCTCGCTTCGTCTAACTCCGCTGCTCTTTGCTCCAGACTCATCTCGTCTCCCTAGTTCGTAAAGTTTATGCAAAGCAAATACGCTACCTACCCAAAACCCCGGCGTTACTTCAGAGAAGCCTAACTCAATCAGCTTAGATTCAGTCATCTTTTCTCGCTTCCATCATGGCATCAGCAATTTTGTAAGCCATTTCACCAAGTTCTAAACTATCAACAGTTGAACCTTTTTCGCACCAATTTAATATTCCTTGCATCGCTTTAGCCGCAAAATAGTCGCGCAAATCCATGCCATCCTGAGTCGTTATGTGACCGTTATCCTTCAACGTAGGAAATGCCTTCATCCTCATGTTTCCTCCTATAAATAACTTACCGCTTCGTTAATTCGCGTAAAAGCCGTTTTAAGCCGTTTTTTATCACCGTCTGATACCTGCCTACCCTCAGCCATATCAAACGCCGCTATGGACGTAATAAGGGCTTCAAATTGGATTATTTTCATTAGGTCTGTGGCATAGAAAGGTCTACGGACAGGTTTATTCGTTTCGCTAGGCATAAAAGATTGATCTTTAGGAAACAGATCAGTCAAGTCCATGCCTACTGCTGAAACCACTTCGTAAGCCGAACAACCAGCAAAACATTTCAGCAGAATCCTGCCATCATCAGTCTCGGTAATCGCTAGGCTAGGACGCTTATCCTCATGCGCTGGACAACAGGCTACCCAATGACCACGTTTGCCTTGAACCTTTTCCAGCTTGTTTAAGAATTCGCCGATCATAGTATTCTCTTTCCAAAAGGAAAATTAGGCGTATTGGAGACCATAGTTTCGTCATTCCAACGTTGGTCGTTAAGCCATGTGGCAGGATGAGGAATAAACTTTTCATCCCTTGTAGCAAAATCCTCTTTAGCAAGCCTTGAGATAATTTTTTGCGTTAGAGCATCATCAGGCTTAACTTTCATCCAAGCCTTTAACGCTCTAGGCTTTGCTATCTTTCTAGGGTACTGTTTCCAGAAAGTATCAAATCGATCTATATATTCTTTTTCTTTTGTTATGGGTATTGGGTTATGGGTGGCATCGATTTTTAATGCGTTCGCATCTTTGTTAGATGCGTCTGCATTGCGTTCGCTATGCGTTTGCATTGCATCTGCATTTTTAGCCCATCTAGCTAAAGCAGCTAACCTAGCCTTTTCTGACTTGCCATAAATCTCATTTAATACTCTATCGCAACGTTTCTGACGGTAAACGTCACCTTCTAACGTAAAGAAAGTATCAAGAATCATCTGAACTGAATCAGGGTTTGAACCTATCTTAAAGGCAAGTTTTTTAGCGTCTGCTGGTAACGGTAGTTCTGTGTCGTAATACATCCAGATCAGGCGTAAATAAGCCATCGTGTCCGAATCAGACAAGGACGCAGTATCGCGCTGGAAATCACCTATATGGTGTGGATAAAAATGCATAGCAACCTCTCATCAGAAGGCTCATCACGAATTGGGTGGGATTTGGCAGGACGGTGATGAATCGTCTTTTCAGGAGCTACCCTAGCCATTCCCATTGACTATACCTTCGGCTTTCTTAATTCGCAAGTCTTACAAACATCGCTATTGTTGTACTGCGCTAACGATCTTGTTTTTTTGCAAACAGAGCAAAGGCGTGTACTAAAGTTATAAATCGTTTCCGTTCCATGTGAATCGGACTTTCGACGCAAGGGTTTTGATGGGTCTGTTGCCAATCGGTTGTCCTCTAGGTGAAACTTTAGGTAGAAATCTTGGTTCTTGTTTCTCTTTTGGTAAGTCTTTTTTCTTAACCATCATTGTGCCAGAGTTAGAGTATTTCATAATAGAATGTTTCTATTGAGATATGGATTCCTGATAGAAATGTTTTTACACACAAGTCCTGAATCGGTTTAGTATTTCGGAACCGCAACTAGCGGATTACTAGGAGATTCGATATGAACGATAAACAAGAGCTTGAGCAGTTCCTCATCAGTACCCTTCAAGATGGGTTTCCGGGTGAGTTGACTGCTATGTATAAAGATACATTAAAAGAATCACGCGAGGAACGTCTAGAGGAGGAACTTTGCCTACTCTTAGAAACCTGTGCTGTATTCCAGTCCAACCCTGCACAACTGCAAGCTGCGATTCGTAGGCACATGGTAGGCATGGTGAATAGACTGGTTAAAGAATCCACACTCCCTGATTACGTTGAGACTGCTGAGGACTTAGAACGTGATCGCGGAGACTGGCTGTACCAAGAAATGAAAGATCGGGAGGGAAGATGAATCCGAGTCGAGCAGAGATTAGTAACTGGCAGCTTGCTGAGATAGTCTATTCATTACGTTTACTTATCGATAGGATAGAACGTCGATCAGCCTCAGACGCTGACAAAGAGATAGTGTTTATGGCTTACAGAGCGTTACAGAATACGCCTGATGCAGTCATTCAACTCGTAGACGAATTAGAAAGAGGCAACCAATGAGAAAGTTATTCAATCCAGACGACAAACTGGCAGACTTTATAGACCGTCATGCAGGTGTTGTAATTTCATGTATGTTTGTCCTAGCGTTACTTATGGACAGTTTTGCATGAAGAAGGTTTTTCCATCAATCTTAGACCAGAACTTTAAATATGTTCCTTCCGGTAAGACGAACATTCGCAAGACTTTCGATCGTATTCGCAAAGAACAGAAGGAGGTTACAAAAGTACAAACTACTACGGAAGCACAATCTCACAATATCATCTTCAATAAGAAATTCGCTAAGGGATAACTAATATGAACTCAGATAATCGGCAACAAGAGCAAGACGAACATCAGCAATGGATCGTGTACCAGAAGCTACAGACAGCTAGGGTCAAGCTACAGAACGTAGAACTCAAGAAGTCTGGACATAACAAGTTTGCTGGCTACAAGTATTTCGAGCTATCAGACTTCCTGCCTACCGTTAATAGCATCTTCTTTGAGCTAGGGTTAGCACATACGCTAGAGTTCTCCGACACTATGGCTACGATGTTAGTCATTGATACAGAGAATGGTGGTCATGCTAAGTTCACCTGTCCTATGGCTAGTGCTGAACTCAAAGGATGTCATCCGGTTCAGAATCTAGGCGCGTCAATCACCTACATTACTCGTTACCTGCTGGTCATGGCTCTGGCTATCTGTGAGCATGATGCCCTAGACGCTACAACTGGTGCTGACGAACCTCGTTCTGCCAAGCCTATTACCAAGTCAGTATTCGATACGCTAGACGAAACATCTCAGAATGAGATTAAGAGCTATGCAGCCGATGTCATTATGCTGATCCATAAAGAGAAGGTCGGAGAAGCAGTCGAGTACATCAATTCTCTGGAGCTAGATGCGGACTGGAAAACAGCCCTCTGGAGCCAGTTGGATAGTAAGCAACGATCAGCAATTAAAAAATTCGCTCAAGGATAATCATGGAATACGACAATACTAATCGCGGTACTTTAGGTAAGAACGCTAACAAGAAGTCTGACAGTCATCCTGACTACTCTGGTCAGTTGAATATTGACGGTACGGATTACTGGCTCTCAGGCTGGCTTAAAGAGTCTAAGAAGGACGGTACTAAGTTCTTTAGCCTAGCGGTTAAACCCAAGGACTCTAAGCCTAGCAAGGCTCGTCAGAAGCCTGTAGATGACTTTAGAGATGATGATCTGGCAGATGCGCCATTTTGACGGAGGAACCATGAAATACCTATTTGCCTTTTGGTTAGCGATTACCGCACCTATGGTCTACGCTACCTGCACAACTCATAGCTATACCTATAATGGTCAGTATGTGACTTGTACAACTTGCTGTTTCGGCGGTTCATGTAATACGAACTGCTATTGATTAACGGACGAAAGCTAACGAGCTACCGGATAGCACCACCGGGCGAGAGAGAGCGTTAGTGAGTAGTCCACCCTAATGAAAGAAAGCGGATGCCAGCTTTTCGATTAACAAATCGTCAAGGATAGAACTGGTGTAGCGAGTATTTCACCCGCCTAGCTGGTAGTGGCGGCAGTAACTCCAGCAGCATATGCAATGCCTCCTTTACGTTTCGCTCCCTTGCATTGTGAGTATGCCGACTAACCGCCGTAAGCGGTCAACTAACCGAGGAACCAATGAAACTACTAGACTTTCTTAAATTGCAATTCGACATTAAGAATGATCGTCAACTAGCCCTAGCACTAGGTGTACAAGCACCAGCTATCAGCAAGATTCGTAACGGTCATTCATCCATCACGGCTGACTTTATCCTGAAGGTACATGAGACTTTCGAGATTCCAGTTAAGGACATTAAGGCACTCATATGAGCTACGAACAGACAGAGCTACTGGTAGTCCGTTGGGGTGAAGCCAGAGGAATCATCCAGAACTCAGACAGCAAGACGCAGCTTCTCAAGGCTTTTAGCGAGATGGGAGAACTAGCAGATGCGATTACCAAACGAGACCGTGATGCAGTTATCGATGGACTTGGCGACGTTCTTGTATGTCTCACTATGGTTGCTGCTATTGAAGATGTCGATCTGAAACAATGCTTTGCTTCAGCCTATGAGGAGATCAAGGATCGAAAGGGATTCTTGAACAAGGAAGGAGTTTTCGTCAAAGATGCCTGAAGAATTTAAGAAGGTCTTAGAGATGATTAATAGCTGGTGGGCTAAGTCTATGGTTGCCATCATCCTATGTGTCATTGGTTACAACATAGGAGCCATTCAGACTGAGATTAGGATAGCGTCAGATTGTAAGTTTGCTAACGCTTTTAGAGTAGATATTCAGGCATTTAGTTGCCAGAGAAAACTATGAAGGATTACATTATCCGCATAGCGCGGGAGGTTGGTCTTCCTCCTGCTGCGTATACTGACTACGGGAATCATATTGGTAGGTTAGAAACTCTTATAAGGTTTTTTATGGCAAAGGAACGAGAAGCCTGTGCCATTCTGTGTGACGAATTGGCTGACGAGGCTGCTAAAGACCAAGATTTTTTTAGAGCTTGCGTGGCTCAAGATTGCGCTGAAGCTATCCAAGAAAGGGGAGAACAATGGGCAGACCTAGAAAGAATCCAGACGATCCTAAATGGAACAAAGAAACCGAGGTGAAGCAGCCTAGAGACTATGACTGGAACCTGTTCTTTGCAGCCGCTTTAGGCGGTTTAATTGCTAAGGGTGGTATGTCCTATGACCAGCTAATAAAAACGGCTTCTAGCATCGCTACAGAGGCTCAGGACTCACTTTCTTAGGGCTTCGTATTGCCTGATACATTGGTTGAGGTCTGCTTGGATTCTTGCGGCTTCGGTAGCGTACCAGACAAGAAATTCTGCATCTCCCCTAGCCAGTTCTTTTCCTGAGGCTCCAGAGCAAGATTTGGAGGAATTGGGCAAGGAACCTGCTTCGGAGGTGCGGGTCGGACGGTGCTGCAAGCTGTTGTTAAGAGCAGTAGCCCTAGCATTAAGGTCACGGATTTCACGGTCTTTCTCCTGTCTTAGCTTATCTGCATTAGCCTGTAGCTCCTGCTCTTTCTTCCTAGCTTCTTCCTGAGCCTTAGCGTACTCCGCATATTGAGCCGCTTTCTCCTTATCCCACAAGTTCTGAACCTTCGCCTGACCATGCTCGGAACCCTGAAAATATCCTGCACCTGCTGCCGCGATAACAGCAACCAAGGAACCGAGTAGAAAGTAAGGATTCATTTTGGTGGAACTTTAGTGCCATCGAGTTTCTTGTGGACTTTGACCTCACGGCAGACCTGAACCTCTTTGCCCTTACGATCCTTCTCTGCGTGACAGACCTTCTTAGTCTCGGCTGCATGAATCTGGAACACTAAGAACGAACTTAGCAAAACAGTAGCAGCCATGCGTAGGTAGATAATCATGTGATCTCCGGGTGAGGTGGTTGAGCAGGTTTATCTTTAACGCTAACCACAGGGTCTATAGAAGGCTCTACACGGGCTTGTATAGGGCTAGGTGTCTTAGGTGCTGGTGGTGGGTCTGCTTCAGGCTTACTCAGGTTCGGTGGTACAAACTGAGGCAAAGCATCCTTACCCTTGACCGCTAGGAGTGTTGCCAATGAGCCAAGAATATACTTGCTCATGTCAGATAGGATCAGGAAGAACTGCTTATCCGCTGGAGCCATACCGTTCATAGGTTGAGTCACAAACACAACGCTATAGAGTGATACTCCGACCATGATAATGACCGTACAGCAGAAGGTTACAGCGATACAGAACTTAATTACGGCATCGTGCTGCTCCTGCGTCATTGCAAGGAACTGGCTTATCAACTTTAGGGGATTCATCCTTAATTTCCTCTGGCTTAGTCAACTGATCTGGGCAGGTTCCTGTAGCTGAACAATAAGGTCTCTGGCATTGTTTAGTCTCCCAATTCTCAGGGTCTTGGCAAGGATAACGGAACCTATCGCATCCACTAAGCAGCAGAACCAAACATAGACAAAGCAATCTCATAATGGTGTTTCCTATCCTCAAGTCCAATGTAGCCACCGTTAATAGCCCTAGTCAAACCCTTAAAGTCATCCGCATCTACGAATCGATTGAGCTTGTTCTCAGACCAAAACCAACAAGCACTCTGACAGGCTCCTTCGAATGTTTCCAAATAGTCAACAGCTTGTTCAGGTGTAATCTCTAGGCTAGCTGCAAACCAAAAATAATTATTTTTTCCAGTCAGCTGTAAAATTCCCCTTCCCCGGAATTTCCAGCCCTGCTCACTAGCCTCATCACCGTTACCCATACGATCCGCATACACACGAGATGCTATCTTCTTAGCATTACGTTCGTATTGCTTGGCAATCTCATGAGTAGGAAAGTATTTAGGGAATACCCGCTGTAGACCTGATGCAGAATAGTTCAGGTTCTCTGTGACAAAGACAAAGCCACCCGACTCATGACCACATTGGGCTAGGAAAGCCGCGACTCGTTTAGGCGTATTGATCTCGTATTCCTCTAGCAGAGACTTACCTCCTAGCTCATCCTGCTTGCTAAAGAGTGCGTCATACCATTGCTGAGGATACTTTGTATTAGGAGCAAACTTTTTGAACTGTGCCAGCGTTATCATTTACCGTACATCCTCTCCTCTAGGATTTCTCGTCTTAGCTGTTTCATCTTTTTAACTTCAGATACAGCCGCCTGAGTTGCATAGTACATATCGTAGTACATAAATGCTAGTACAGGCATTACGATAAAAAACATTAGGATCACAGCTAGGACTACTGTAATCAAAGACCAAGGTACATCTTCTGAGTCGCGCTTTGAATTATCAGCCACATTAGACCCACCGACCACGCTATTACGAACACGACTGCTCCAATCCATACCAGCCGACTTTTGAGACGATTTATCGCCTTTCTTCGTTGCCATCTAGCCGCCTGTAACTTTCTTGTCTCTATCGCTAGAGCATCAGACTGCTCGTTCTGGATGTCAGTCCATGCCTTCTCAAACCTAGACCACACAGACCCCAACTCCGGTGGAGTGTTATAGACCATCTGCTCTCTAACCTGAGCCAGCATATCGTTTAGCTTCGACTCTAGCCTAATTCGCTCTAACGCCCTGCGACCTAGCGATAATTCACCCCTATAGACTTCTTTAGACTCAGCCTCACTCTGGATGTATATCTTCATCAGAGCTTCATACTGGTCAATAAAGGCTCCTAAGTTGTTCCAGATGTCACTTAGAACATCATCAGGTACAGCTTTGGCAACTTCCTGAACCTTCTTAACTTCTTCGTTATATTGCTTCTTCTGCTCAGGACTAGGATCGACTATCTTGTGATACTGTTCCTTTAAGTCCTTTAGAACGTCACTTACGTCACCGCTGGTATTCTTTATCTGCTTGTAAAGGTCTACGCCTTTCTTAGCTAGGTCAATCGCTGTGGTACAAGCCTTATACGCCGCAGCAATCGTTATAGGGTCTAGCACATCAGAACAGGTGTAGCTGTTTCTTCATAGCGATAATTTCTTCGTGCAAGGCATGGTTAGCTTCTTCGCACTTACGATTCTGCTCCTCCACAGTAGCTAGACGGTCTGACAAACGAGCAACTTCTTCACGCAAGGTAGTGATTACTTGTTCCCATGCAGCACCAGTAACGTCAGCAGCATGATTGTTACGGTTATCAGCTTTGATCTTCTGGTACATAGCCCAAGCTCCAGCACCAATACCACCAATACCTACGACGAATTGTGAGATTAGGTTATCCATTATGCTGTACGTTTCCACATATAAACAGTAATGTATGGTTGCAAGTTAGCGTTAGTACCGCTAGAACCTTCTGTGCTGTTAGACACAGTAATACCAGTAGATGCTGAATTCGTAGAAATCTGAGAGCCAAATCCAGTCGTGTTCTGAGCATAACTCTGTGCAGACCCAGACGCAGAATGAGGACGATAGTAGAGTGCTGTTGAGTGCGTATGACCCGGATCAGTTACAGTCGCAGTATGCGTATGGCTTACAACAATCGCATCTTTAGAACCACCTGTTTCTTCAGCAGCATCAAATAGCGGATCAGAGCCATTGAAGCCGACCATGACTCGACCAGCACCAAAAGCTGCCCAAGTGCCAAAGCCTAACAACGTACCCGGATTGGTGTTATTCGTCGCGTTAATGTAGATAGAACCTACAGGATAAGCAGCCGCTAGAGCAGCCTGTACAAAGGCTGTAGTAGCAAATTTAGTAGTGCTATCGCCAAATGTAGCCGTAACACCAGTAGCAGTACCTGTAACCGTTAAATTACCACCGACAGCAAAGTTGTCAGCATCAGTACCGGATTGCATATCCTTAACCTGAGCCATTAGCTCTCGGATAGCGTTATTGATACCACTAGGCGCACATCCTTCAGCAATGTTAATCCCACCTATATCGGTGTTATTAGCTGCTGTTGCACTCCACTCGCTAACTTTATTCTTTGGCATGATTCACCTTTATAGCAATCCTGTTAATGTTCCAATAGCACCAGCACCGGGAACAGCACCGACAGGACGCTGCTGAGTCCTAAGACGGAGTTCCTGCAAAATTGCTCGTTGCTCAATAGGATCAGACGAAAATAGACGCTTCTGGAGTTCAGCAGAAGTCTCTCCGCTAATGCCCTTAGTCCTAGCAGCACCCTGACGTAATAGCTCCATAGCCGTACCAGTAAGCCCACCTGTGGCGTAACTCTGAGCCAATCCAGCAGCCTTACCAGTACCCTCGCTAGTAGCCAAACGCTCACCAGTCTGAGAGCCTCCAATAATGCCCTTGGCAGTCTTAGATTGACGCTCTAAGGCATCTACATACTGAACGAACTGGTTGTACTGGTCTTTATCGGTAAAGGCATAACGCATTAGGGATTTCTGCTTGTCGCTCTTGAAGATTTGACGAGCAAAGTCACCGCCTTTGAAGTTCTCTAAACGGCTATTTACGTCAGCCATCATACCAAGACGGAAAGCCTCTTTCTCAGAGTCATTCATGCCCTTTAGTTTGTTGAGAGCCTCTTTATACTCAAGTTTCTGATAACCCTGACCAGACTCAAAAGAACTTCTCAGACGCTCGTTATCAGCAAACTCCTTGTTTGCTTTAGCGTAAATAGGGTTCTTTTCTTTTATCAGATCGTTAAACTCTCTACGCACATTAGAGACATCACGACCGTAGCTCGTAACTTTGCCAGTAATCGTATCTGTTTCTTTTTCAACAATACGATCCAGACCAATCTTAATCTGATGCAAAACATCCGTAGGAACGAACTGAGCATTTCTTACCTGTTCTAGGTCAGGCAATGTCTCACCACGCACACCAGCACGTTTTACAGCCTCATCATAGGCTTGCTGGAACACAGGACGGTCAACATACTTACGGAAGTCTCTAGCATCTACAGCCTTGCTATAAGCCTGTGGATACTTGGCATTAGCAGCAGCTTTCTGATTCTGAGCCAAGAAATCAAGGTATTCGTAACCATTGACGTTCTTACCCAATCCAGCACGAGTTACCAAACCTTTAACAATATCGTTAGGTTGGTCAATCATTCTGGATTCTAGGAACCGTAGAGTCGAATCCTTCTTTGTTGAAGGTACGACATAAGCCGAGTACGCTAGGTCTTGTAGGCTCTTGCTAACATCAGCCAATACAGGACGAGGAACATTCAGACGCTCTAGCTCACTTAAGACATTCTGAGCCTCATCAATGGTCAGATTGTCTTTCTTTAGGGCATCAGCAATCAGTTTAGAAGCTGCTGTAGGCTGATCTCCAATACCAGAAGCAACTAGGATATTCTTAATCACACCACCAGCACCACGCAATGCTAGAGGAACTGAAGCACCTAAACCACCGCCGATAATCCCTGATGTCGTAGCACCACCAGTCACATCCTTTTCAGCAGTACCAGCACCACTTAGCGCACCTGTAACTGCACCTGTAGCACCACCTCTAACGACTTGCTGAGGAAATGTAACGCCACTAATAGCTTCCTGAACCGCTGGAGCAGCCTTACCTAGATACTTAAACGCAGCAAAAGGAGCCGCTAAAGCCCCTGTAACCTCAGCACCACCACCTAGAATCGGGTAATCCTGACGAAATTGAGTCTGCTGTTGACGCAATCTGTCACGCAATGCCTGATACTGCTCACCGCTGATCTGACCAGTCCTAAACGCAGCCTCTAGCTCGTCAGCAAAGCCAAACGTAGCACCTTGAGCTACAGAACGTACAGCCTCAGCAGAGCCGGTATAAGGAGTTTTCGGCATCATTACTGACGATTGCATTGAAGAATCATCAGCTACAGCATCTTTTTCCCATTCGTTAGCCATTATCGTTTTCCTTTGACTCGACGAACACCCTTAGAATCGATATAGGTTGCTCCGTTAGGAATGGCTCTGTAGTCAGCATCAGTAAAGACATACGGTTCAAACTTAGGAATATCTAGTTTTACTTCTGCTTCAGGTAATTTTGCATTAGTTCTGCGACGGTTAATTGATGTTTGATAATCATTTGCCGATCTTGTATTAACATCACGGACTCTAATAATTGCTTTTGCAGCATCTTCCGGAGATTCAGCAGATTTCAATTCATTTGTTGCCCTAACTGCATCACCTTCAGTCTGAGTACCTTTGTTTTGGCGTAAGGTTGCATTAACATATTCAATTCTCCAACGATCAAAATCGTTCCTAGCGACAACATCAGGATCACCAGAACCCATTGCGCTACGAACAGCAATACTAGCCCTTTCTTTTAGACCGAATGGGATCGTACCGTTAATGATGCTAGTGACGTACTTGTTTGCATCTCTAGCAAGATTAGCCGCTGATGTACCTAAATCGTAGTCTTCTTCTTCAGCCTTTTGAAGTGCTGGAGGAAGTGGTTTAGCCTCAGTTTTAGGCATAAAACCATCAACAGGCTTACCAGTCTGAGCATCAAGTACAGGCGATCCCGGACGAGTAGGCAAGAACACTAACCGACCTTGAGCATCTACAGTCGGCTTATTGTCATACATCGTCTTGCCTTCACCTGCTGGCTTACGAGCTACAACTTTCCATGATTGAGTAGCTGCATCGTATTGACGAGTAGTTCCATCAGCAAAATCTTTGATCTCTGGAGCCTTAGCACCAGTACCTTCAACAGGCTTAATTTCACCTGTAGCACTTTGCTGATAAACAATATTTGGAGGCAATCCAAGAGCAGAAGCCTCTTGGCTATTTAATATTTTCCCTTGCGGCTTTTCCGGAGCAGTATAAATAGGCTGACCTGTTTCAAGATCAACAACAGTATTCCCAACGACTGCGGTACTTTTCTTTTTAGAACCCGGAGCAGAGAACAAAACCTGACCTTGCGGGCTAATAACCGTCTGACCTTCACCAACGGTAATAGGCTTAGTTTTAGCTTGTTCACGCTCTGCAACCAGACGGAACGCACCAGCAGGATTCGTATCAAACTCGTCTGCTAGGTCTGGGTACTTCTGTTTCATCGCATTAATACCCGCGACTTGACGTTGCTGCAAGGATAACTGTTGCTGATTGATAATGTTTTTTAGACCAGACTCATAAGCCTGACCAGCACCACCAAAACCAGCACTAGCAGCAGACAGGATATTTTCTAATGCTGATCGACGATAACCTTGAGCAGACATCCCCTGAGCCAATGCAGACCCAAAGCCTAGCAATCCAGCTAGGTTAGCTCGTTTACTCAGAGCAGTAGACTGTTCGTCACCTAATAGACCTTTGTAGCCTGTTGGCACACCGCCAAAGACGTTAGGAATGTAATCTTCAATAGCCATACGTCACCTTAGATAAGTGTGATCTGCGGTTGTTGGAGCATAGCCATTTGCTGCTGTTCCACAGGAATTGGATTACCTCTCAACAATCCCGGAGGAGCCGCTGCTGCCATAGGTTGAGGCTGTGTAATATCTCGTAGCGCACTAGAACCTACCTGACCTACCATCGGGTTATCTCGATTAAACTGACCTACAGCCCGCAAACGATCCATCATCGTTACATCGGCAGTCATTGACGGAATCAGTCCTGTGCTTGCGTTAGTTGAAACAACTCCCGGCAACGTTGGGTTAGCCATTGGCAATTTATTAGCTACTTGCATTGACATAGTAGGAGTTGACATAACCCCACCTTGAACAGCAGGCAACGTAACTGTAGATGATGGCAATGCAGCACTCGGTAAAGCAGCTCCCGGAGTAGAACCAGTTATTGCTAGAGGAACACCCCCAGCCGTAGTACCCATAGCCGTAGCAGCAGGTTTCGCAACATTAGCAAAAGCACCACCAAAGCCACCTAACGCACCACCTAACAACGCACCCTGTAGAGGCTTTCTAGGATTAGTGACAGCACCTACGCCAGCACCAATCATCGCCATAGTGATCGGATCACCCATTATTTACCTCCCTGCGGAGTAGAAGTCGTTTTAGTCTCTAATGGCGCACCATAGAACACATTCGCAGCACGTTGCAATCTTTGTAACGGAATGTCTTGAGCAGCCAATCGACCCTGAATAGCCTGTTGCTCGTAACCTTCTCTACCTTGACCAACCTGAAGTAGACGCTGAATATCAGCATAGTCAGCAGCAGCCATTTGTGGCGCACCTTGAGCAGCAGCAACTTGTCTAGCTCTCTCAGCCTCAGCACTCGAATACGCTAGTTGACCGCCTTGTTCAGCTAAAGCACGAGCAAAGATGTCTTGAGCCGTACCAGCCTGCTGACCCATTGCAGCCGATCCATAACGACCAGAAGAAGCCGCCTTAGACTGTAGATTCTGAATATTCCGTGTGTACTGTTCACCCGCTAGACGGTTAGCTTGTTCCAAAGCCCCACCTAGAAACGGATTAACGCCACGACCTTCAATCGTAGCAAGTTGTTCAGCCTGACCAGCCCGTAGTAGTGGAGAGCCACCGATAGCCCGTTCCTGAGCCATCTGTAGGGCTTGCTGAGTCGCTGCTGAAGGAGATACAGCCAAGGTCTCAGGAGCCTCTGGCATAGCCTGATAACGACGTTTAGCCTCCTCTAAGCTATACGTTATAAACGGCTTAAAGTCCGGACTGATCTCTGTTTTACTCTCTTGAGTACCGCCGCCACCACCCATGTCACACCTCGCAAATCCATCGTCTAGGACGGAAACCGTATGCTCTCGCCCTTCTCTGCCATCCATGCCTATGACTCGAAAACGTCAGGTATTTCACCCCTGCTTGACGAGCCATGTCTTTTATGTATTTTAACCCTGAATCTACCAGTTGATAATCATTTTCTAACGTCCAAGCAGCCCATACATGAAGCTCTTGATCGATAGGCTGTAAGATAAAAAAGCCCTTAAAGTGGTTATCCTTCAGCACTACCCATAACATCGCCTTCTGGTTAAAACAGTCCGTGTAAACGTCCTCAACAATCCAGTTTTCAGGACTCCGAGTCTTTACCTTCTCTAGCCCCGGTTTAATAGTTCCCCACCAGTTCCTTAGTTGATCGACTGGTATGTATCGGAACTCAACCGACAACGATATATCCGTAAGTTTTGTCTGCTGTAGCATTTGCCCAATGTGTAATAGTTGCTTGACCTTGTTGCTGAGTAGAAACGTATAAGTTCGTTGTTGCTGATGGTGCTACATAATTCAATGTCGCAATAGCACTAGGAATAGCCGGTCTAGTCGGACTCGTACTCGTAGGATACTGCTCAATAGAAACACCTATATCAGATACTCGCCACATTATCTCAACATAGTCTCCAGCGTTCATTTCCATAAAGAAATTCATCGCAGCAATCAAGTGACTAGGATCACCTGTGCTTTTCCTCGCTGGCATCGAGAACCGGCTGTTAGACCCTGCTACGTTAGTTCCGTTCTTCCTAAACCAAATATCCGTATCCTGAGAGTCGTTCGTCGTATTCTTCAGCTGAATAGAAAACTGAATATTGTAAATTCCATAATTCCTGACATTAAGACGAGAACTATTAGAAAGATAAACTCCATTGCTATAGTCTGTCGTATCAAACGTAACAGCATAGGCAGTTGTCGTATTAGCAGCAGTCTGGTCTGTGGAGTCCTGAAACGCTCCGTAAGGTGCTGAATCAGCCTCAGCAGCCGCAGATAAGGGTACGAAGAAAATAAGGCTGTCAAAGCCTATACGGTCATCGTAAAGGGTAGTGCTAGTAGCGTTCCCTGTGGCTAAGGTAATCTCTCCGGTGTTATTCGTTTTGCCATTCATAGCACCACGAACAACCTCAGCAACCTGCCTCTGGTCTGCACCAAATACAGGTAGCGTCTGGAATTGAATCCTTCTGGTCATCGATTACCCTGCTTCACAACGTCAACGTCCATTCCTACCGCAGTAGTCCAGTTAGCCCCTGTCGGAGTCAACCGCAGTCTGTGGTATTCCCCATTAGACCGAATAGAAACACGGTTCTCAGCGTCTGCTGGAACGTCCGTATAGAACTCTACCTGCTCAGACAATAGATCACGGCTAGCAACCGCTACAGAGGCACTACCACCGTCTACAGTCGGTCTAACCAGCATGACAGTAGAACGACCCATATCAATGTCTCCTGTCGTTATCTGAGCCGTTTTAGGCTGCCCTTGGAAGGCAATGATCTTTGAGCCTGAAACACCCGCAAACAATAGCTGTCCACCAGCAAATACCCGTGAATCCAGAGGAATATCTAAGGCATCAATGTTGTTGTTATAGTTATCTACCTGCTCTAACGTCGCTGAAGGTGTTAGCACATAAGCAATAGATGTAGTCGTAGTCTCAGCATACGACCACTTATCCAAATCTATCGAGTAAATAATCAATAACTTCCGACCAAACGTAGCTGGAAACCGCCAGATTACTAATTTGTTAATAGGATCAACCGTAGCACTCATTCCTGCAAAAATTTCATTAGGAACGACGTTGCTAAAGAACCATCTGTTTACTTTTTCAGCACCAATCTGCTTTACGGACTGTCCATCACAGACATAAAACCCGTCATCCGCTAGGAAATAGGTCAATCCACCGTACTGAGCAATAGAACCGTTAGAAATACAGCCTAGAGACCGTGAAATAGCGTCAAATTGGAAGAAAAACGGACTACCAGCATAGGTCATCCGGTAAATCGCCCTCTCTAGGAACACTAAACCGTATTCACCACCTGCTAAACCCGTAATATCACCACCATCAGGGATTACCTGAAAGTCAGATTGACTAGCAGCACCCGGAGTCCAGTCAGTTTCGTCGTTAATATCCGACCAATAGACCTTATTTTCATCTCCACCTGCAACATAAGCCGCTACAACGAAGTCTTTCACTACGGTAACAAACTTAGCCGTAGGTGCAGCAGCCGCTAAATCAGCAAAGTTAGTCGAGGAGTTAAGTTCCCAAGCCTGTAGCTTGTCCTGACCGTTAGCCAGAATGATCTTAGCCCCGAATTGAGTAACATCCCAACCCTCTACAGCCGTATAACCCGTCGTAGTAGCCGCATCTAAGCTGGCATCGTTAGAGTCAAACTTGTAAATCTGTGTAGCACCAGCCGCAAATAACGTCGTAGCACCGCCAAACTTACCCGCAAAGGTAATCAACAAGTCCTGAGCAGCAGCATCCGAATAATCAGCCTCACTACGGAATGGCGCATAACCGTTAGCTACCGGATAACAGTTCTTAGCGTCTGTAACAGCCCCTGTAACTCCCGGCTGATCTGGCAACCAATCACCAAACTTAATATCCATTATTGCCTCATCCAACTGTCTGTACTCGCGCTACGATTAACCCAGAACTCGTAACGCTCATCCGTGTAACCAGCTTCCCAATAACCGAATTCTACATACGGATCGGTCAAAAGCTCACTAAACCATGTGTTAGCACCAGCATTTATCGGTGTCCATGTATCAGTCGAGGCATTAGCAGCAGTCCATGTGTTCGCTTCAGGTACGACATCAACCCAATCACCGCCAATAATCCCACCAGCAGCCGTTACCGTGACATTCCCACTAACCGCAGCATTAGCACTAAACGTCGCATTGCCTAACGCTGATAATGTTGCAAATCCTGTAATGCTTGCATCACCACTCGCTACAATACCGCCAAGTGCTGAGACTGTTGCCGTTCCAGTAATAGACCCTGAGCTAGTCCTGACCCTAGTACCGTCAGCCGTTAGTACCGCACTAGCCGTAATTCCTGCATCAGCAGTCCGAACCCTAATACCCTGAGCAGAGACTGTTGCATTACCTGTAATCGATCCTACGCCAAACTGTATCCTGATACCACTAGCAGTAACCGTAGCATTTGCCGTTACAGACGCACTCCCAAACTCAAGGATTGCATCACCTTCAGCATAGCCATAATCCCAATAGTCGTATAGGACGTACTGAAGGCTCATTCTTCAGTCTGCTCGTTAAACTGTGCTACCAGCTTCTGCCACAGAGGATGCGCTCCTGACTGCGTTGGCAGGTTGCCGATTACCTGTACGATAAACTGCGCTTCGTTTTGGTCTAGTTCGAATTTCATAATTTATTCCGGTCTTTGTGGCAGTACATAACCTACCAACTGATTGTTCTCATCAAACGCAGGTGTTGAGTTTGCTGGCAAGTCTCTTAATGCCTGACGATATGTCGCCCATGCTTGTTTTTGCTCTGCCGTTAGTGGTGAGTCTGCAAACTGTGTCCAGTCACATTCACGCAAGTGAGCATTACGGATTCTTCTTAGTTCCCATTCTGGTGTCATGTTAGCCTCCGCAATACTGGATAGTTGCGTTGCAATACGCTGTATGTTGGCTGGCAGTTCCACCGCCAGCAGAAACCCTGTATCGTGGCTGAATCGTAAGCGTTTGACTGGCTGTAGCACTCACATAAAAAGATGTTGTTATAGACATATTCCCGTCATTCGTGCCGTCTCCCCAGTTATTCGGGTCGTCCCTGCCAATTCTTCGTGTTGCAGTACCACCGAAGTTGGTATAAAAAGTATCGTAGATATAAGCATTGGCATGAGACGCAATACCATTAATGCAGACCAAATATGTTCCAGCAACATCAAAAGTAACCGTCAATGTGCCGGATGAATTCGACATTGTGACGTAGTTGCTATCGTCAGTCGTTCCTGTAGATGGGGCAGTAGTTGTCGTTCCAATTATGTCGGAGGGATTCCATGCAGTCCATTGATAAGACGCTAAAGTAGACCTAACAAAAGTTAATGTTTGCGAACTATTCACCCGCAACGCTTCCGTACCACCCGTAGCAATAGCCACCGTATCCGCAGCAGGGAAGAACACACCCGTATTGGCATCCGTACCCTCGTAAGATGGATTCGATGCGGTTCCGTCTACTCCGCTAATCCCGTTAGTCCCTGAGATGACAATAGGCATTATGCTGCTCCTTTTAACAAGGCTACTTCTGCTTTAGTTGCGTCTAGCTCTGCTTTGAGTTCTTGCAAAGCCTTTACCAGTACAGGGATTAAGTCAGCATTGACAGCCTTGTATGGTTCTTCCCCTTCTGGTGGCTCGTCCTTCCATGTGTCAACCATGTCAGGAAACACTTGCTCAAATTCCTGAGCGATCCAGCCACGATCACCCTTAATATCTTTTCCCTTACCTTCTTTCCAATCGAACTTGCGCGGTTTAAGTGCCATGATCTTGTCAAGGCCAACGTCAAGGTCTTGGATATTTTCTTTCAGTCGTTGGTCAGAAATTGCTGTAATTGTTGTGTTTGTCGCGTATATTCTGCCTGTGTCAAGCACATAAAAACGATATGCTCCAGCACCTGTGGAATACAAAGTGAACGTATCTGTTCCATTGTTAGTTGAAAGTGTTGAGTAAATTCGACCCGCCGCAGTTATTTCTCCACCAACAGTTGTCACGCCGGTTGAAGTTTTTCCAACCAGAAACTCACCGCCGGAGGTGATACGGGCGCGTTCGGTGTTGTTGGTTCCGAAAAGTAGTGGTTGATTAGCATTAACTACCAAACCACAATCGCCAGCGGATTGCATTTGAAGATACCCAATACGAGTACCATCATCTGCGTGCCATGACATAAATGGCGAGCTATTGCTTCGCTTTAACGCAAATTGACCACCATTTGTAAATGTCGTATTGGTAGAACCTCCCGCTACTTGCAAATTCCCACTCGCATCCACAACGGCTCTCTGACTACCCCCCGTCGCAATAGCAACCTGATCCGCACCCGGAGAGTAAATACCCGTATTCGTATCACCTGAGAACGTAATACTAGGAGCCGCTGCTGTTCCTGCTTGTACCGTCGTAGGGCTAGTCACAAACGTCGCAGCACCACCTGATGTCAGCGTAATAACGTCTGTGCCGCCTACCTGAATAGCTGCGCTGCCGTCTGGATTTGCCTTCAGCCCTGTACTCACGTTACTCTCCTGCCGCCTGTTGCAGCGGTGTTAAATCTTCGTTAGTCCAAAAGTCCTTTGCAAGCATGATGCGTAGATGCTCGCGATTCCTTGCCAAGCAATCTGCCCACTCTTCGTCGCTCATGTTCTCCGGCGTACCAGCGTTGATCAGATTTACGCTGTCCATCGCTGCTGAGTAGTGCTGCGCGATTTGTTCTGGGGTTAGGTCGATCATGGATGCGCCTCCTTGTATGCGTCAAATTCTGTTTTCAATTCTTGGATGGCTTTAACAAGCACAGACACCATGCGGTCATACGACACAGCATCAGGCTGACCTTCAGCATTCTTGGTAACAAGCTCTGGAATAATTAGGTCTAGCTCTTCGGCAATCAGACCGACATCTGTGCGCCCACTGTCTTTGTATTCAAACATGGTAGAGCGCATCTGCATAACATGACTTAACCCATAACCGCTGTCACGGATGTTGTCCTTATATCGTGCAGACGATGTATCGTAGGTAATTTGGAAGCTGCTTGTGCTGTATCGCAGAGCGTTAGTTCCTGCGCCAGTACCTACAGCCGGTGCAAAAAGCGCTCCGTTTTGGTTTATGTAGAATCGCGGAACGCCATCCCCATCTGACAGCACGATGTGGTTGTTTGCTGTGCGAATATCGAGGCTATTTTGGTTGCCGTTGTAGCGACCTATAACAGTGTGCCTGTTTCCAGTCGTAATGTTTCTTCCTGCGCTTTCGCCAATCAGTGTGTTGTTGTAGCCCGTGGTAACAGCATAACCAGCTTGAAAACCAAGAGCAGTATTGATTGCAAAAATATCAGCAGTTCTGTTGGAACTATAAAGCGCTTGATAACCAACGGCTGTGCTGTAACCAGCGGTGGTGTTGGTGTACAGCGCATAAGCCCCATATGCTGTGTTATAGTTCCCCGTGGTATTGAACCTCAACGCTTCTTCACCAAAAGCACAATTGTTGAGTCCTGTTGTGTTATTTAACAATGCCCAATAACCAAAGCCACAGTTTTCTGTACCGGTGGTATTTGCATATAAAACACGTCCACCAACAGCAATGTTGTAGCTTCCTGTATTACTACCGGCTAATGCTTGGGAGCCAACGGCGGTTAACCCAATAGCAGCAGTGTTACCATATGCCGCCTGATACCCCACAGCGGTGTTGTCAGAGGCGGTGGTGTTGGCTTGGAGCGCATTTGACCCCATTGCCGTATTGTTTGACCCCGTTGTATTGGTAAATAATGCGTTGAAACCAACCGCCTGATTATCGGAGCCTGTTGTATTTCCAACCAATGCCCTTCGACCAATCGCTGTATTATTTGCACCTGTTGTGTTCGCCGCCAAAGCATCAAAGCCAACAGCAACTCCATAGTTGCCTGAAGTGTTTAACGCAAAAGCTCCGCTACCAACAGCAGTATTTTGAATGCCAGATTGTGAGCCACTTGCCAACGCACTCGCACCCACCGCAGTGTTGGTAGCTACGTTTCCTGCGCCACGGCCTACGGTAATTCCGTTAATTGTCGTGCCAGCAGCAAACGTCACGCTCTGGTCTGTGCCAATCGTGACCGCAGTCGTACCTGACCCTGTACCAGACTTCAGTTCCAGTATCCCGGTGTTGTCGCTGCTAATCGCAGCACCGTTCGTCGCATTACCCGCTGTTATCGTCGTTGCCATGTTCTATCCTTAAGCGTAAGAATGCAAGTTTGCAAACTCACCATGCAGTTCTAGCGTAGCTTTCTTTCTTGCCTCAACAGCTTCTTCCTCAGTGCCAAAAGTACCTAGCCCAGTGTGTTTGCCATTGAACCATATTTGAGCAGTCCATCTATCCCCGTAAGGTCGTTTATAGACACCCTTATTTTTTCTACCCCAATGACCGTACCGCCTGTTTAAAGATTGCTGCGATCTAGTTGCATATCGCAAATTGTCTTTCCGGTTGTTTTGCGGGTCTCCATCAATATGGTCAATCTCTTGTTGAGGCCATTCACCATGATGCAAAAACCAAGCAACTTGACCTGTTGCATAACCGTAGCCTTTGCCATTTACAAATAAGTTACAGGTTTGGTGGCCAGATCGTTTTGTAGATAAACCAACTGGATCACCTATATTCTTTCCACCGTTTGCCTTACGAATCCAAACAATAACGCCATCCTCTCCAATCTTCCAAGAAGATCGGAGGTGGTCAAGCTCAGCCTGTGTTCTCTGCTTAATTTTCATACGATCGTCCAGCGTGAGCCATCAGATACCGTTACCGTGACACCGTTGGCAATCGTAATAACACCCGCAGACATCGCGTTATCGCCTGTTGCTACCGTGTAACTCGTTGATACCGTCGCTGTGTTCACAAAGATACCGTTCGAAGCCCTTGGAATAGATGCACTTAACTCCCCCGTAGAAGGCTTGTAGAGCAACTTAGCGTTCGAGGTATATAAGTTCTCAGCAGTACCCGTCGTAGCCCCTGCAAAGACCGGATATAAGGTGCTAGCGGTACTCGTATCGTTAGATAAGGCTGATCCACCAATCGACTTCCAAGCCGGAGAAGAACCGCTATAACCCTCAAACTGACTCGTTGTGGTGTTATAACGAATCATGCCTGTGGCAGGACTCCCCGGCTGTTCTCCAGTCGTACCCTTGCTAATCTGCAACGCCCCTGTGGACGTAAACGAGGAATCTGAACTCGCTGTCAGGACAGTAAACGCACCAGTAGTCGCTGTACTCGCACCAATCGTCGTAGCGTTAATCGCACCACCGTTAATAGTGGCAGTCGTAATCGTTAGTGCAGCAGCAGTATTTCCTGACTGTAACTTATCGTTATTCAGGTTTACAAAGTTGGCATCTACCTCTGCATGAGTTAGCGCACTACCTTTACCTGCCCGTGTGACGATAGTGGACATAATCTATTCCTTAAGCCAAAGTCACAGATAGATTCCCTGTAGAAATCTTAAAAATATCACCCGTCTCAATCACCTTCGACGTATCTAAGGCTGTGTGATACAGCAGATTTCCGCTAGTAGCAGCATCCAGAATACCAATCCAGCCTACCGTACCCCATGTACCTGTTGCCTGTGGGAACTCAACAGCACTAGAGTTAGTCGTAACCCCGTTACTAGGTGAGGCAAACGTCACAGAAGTACGAGCATAAGACCCACCAGAGACCTCTGTACCCGTGTCAGCGTCAGTCGGATCGCTAGTGTAAAGACCAACATAAACCGTCGTAGGACTCGTATAAGCTGTGTTTCGTAGAGTCGCGTTAATCAGCGCGTTCTCTAGGTAGTTTGACATCTCTGCCATGATTTACCTCACGTTATAAGACATAGACATAGGCTGACCGCTGTACTCACTCGACTGGTCAGACACATTGATAGCATTGATCGCTCGGTCGTATAAAGCAGACCATGTTTGCAAACGAGCATCATTCATCAGATACGGCTCTGCTTCACCTAGTGACGCATACAACAGCGCATCAGGATAGTTCGCTAGTAATACGTTACTTGCAACGCTGTCACTCAACAAAGGAGGCTTGGAGTAATACAACATTTGCAACGTATAGGCTGTATCTGGAATAGGAGCTACCTGCATCTCTAAGCCGAGAATCGTGTAGTCCACAGGTCTGCCACTCTCAGTCGTTCTGGCAGTCTCGTAGAAGCTGTTAGGAGCCTTGTAGCGCAACGTAAACACCGGAGTAGTGTTTAGATGTATGTCACGCATCTCTAAGAAGTCAGTCGGCAATCCAACCGTAGGATCACCGCCAATAGTTGACGTAGTAGCAACAGTCAACATCATCCGAGTACGAATATCTCGTCTCAGTCGTTCCTCAGCTAGTCGGATAAAGTCAGGAATGACTGCGGTTAGATCACTACGGGCTAAATAGTTAGCAACCGTAGTCTTTAAGTCCGAATAGCTGGCTAACGGCATATCATTCCTCTAATTGCTCAAAATCTTTCCATCCGTACTCATAGGTTCCTATGTGTCGAATGTGCATAGACAACTCATGGTCAACGTAGGTCGGGAATCCCTCTGATGCAGCCTTGACGCAGAAATAAACATCCTCGCCACAGACTCCATTCTTACCCCATCCAGCATCAAACCAAGGTCTGCCAGTCTTTTCAAATACCTCTTTGCGGATCAGTACAGCACCAAAGCCAATCGCTGTAACTTCCTCAATACCCTCTTTACCCCGACTATCGATGTTCTCCCATTTATGGACTAACGTCTCACCATCCATATACTTCGTCATCATCTTAGCCGTAGGTGTTACAGGCTTCCTTCTCGTAGTCGCATTAACGCCAACGATAGGCACTTCACGACTCAACAAAATAGTAATGATGTCAGGAGGAAACCGCATATCGCTGTCCACAAAGAACAACGCATCACAGCCCTCTTTCAACGCTACCTCTGCCAACTTCTCACGCTGGTCAAATATCAGCGTTCCCGGCATCGTATAAAGGCTTAAACCACCCTTACCATCCTTGCACCTGACAGACGCATCATGTGCAGCCATCTTCGCAAAGTCAAACGCAAATGCCGTGTGAACCTCATCCCTTGCAGGAACGCAAACACCAACTCTCATACTGTACCCATCAAGGAATGATTAGCAAATTGACCATGAAACTTATTTCTAACTTCAATGGCTACCAAATCGGCTAATTCTATATCTTCGTAAAGACCAAAGGATTTATTTTTGCCATTAACACTAACCTTAACTCTCCACTTATTACTTTCTTTGTGAAAAGTTACGTTTTTGTATCCAGACGTATTTCTTTTGGTTTTTCTTACATTACAAAGATTTTCAGACCTTGATGCTTTTCTTAAATTCTCAATCCTGTTGTCCGCTTTATCACCGTTCACATGATCTAGATGCGAGTCAGGAAACTCTCCGTACTCATATAACCATGCCAATCTGTGTAGATAATAGTTTTTGCCATTTATTTCAGATCGCAAATACCCATCATCTTTAAAGCCAAACTTGACACCATCTTTCCTTTGAAAGACTCCTGTTTCTTTGTCATAAGAAACAATACTTTTTAGAAACTCTTGAGTAATCATACGGTTCCGCGATACGTTTTCCAGACAGCATTATCAGGATCATTCAGCCACTTGGCAAATCCAACGTCATCAATCACCCTGAAGCCCTTCATAATCCCCATCTGGTTAAGTACATCAATCACCGTAAAGGGTATTCTGGCTACATGGTGCAGTTCGTTTAGATGTCCAGTTCTAGCTTTATCGAAATCTAACTGAGCCTTGTTAGCCTCAATGATCTCGGTAACATCCTGCTTCGTCTCGATGACAATCCCGCCGTCACCGTCCTCATATACTGTTTGAGTCCGTATCTGGTTACTCATGTAATGTGTGTCCAAGTGCGCCCTATTCTCACTCCCCGAACGCAATTTGGGGATACGCCAAGCTCTCTAGCTATTCCAGCATGACTTAGCGTACTTGAACGGATCAGCCTAACCTTTTCCTCGTTAAGCAATGATTTCCCGTTCCCTTCACCTTTAGGAGAAACAACCCGCTTTCTCCCTTTTGCAATCATATCCTGCGTGTTCTGCTTTGCTGTACCTATTGTAAGGTGGCTTGGGTTCACACAGCTAGGGTTATCGCACTTGTGCATTACATGCCATCTATGCGGTATTTCCTGATTATTGTGAAGCCTCCAACTTATCCTATGTGCGCCTTCAGAACCTTGATACTTTTTACCAACGCTAAACTGACCGTAACCTCCTGCTGTTTTGTTACCAGTCCAGTTCCAACATTCTTCTACTGACTTCTTATCTACAAAGCGCCAGAACCTAACTTCCATTGGTTCTTGGTCATGCTTTCCAGCTTCAGGACTGCCATACTTCATATACCTACGGTAATGTTTCTGGCAGTACCCCCATCCAACAGCCTTACCCTGACAACCTTCGTATTTGCAATTCATAGGACACCTCCATGATTAACACAGAGGCATCCTACTTCAATTACGAACACATGTCAAACTAGAGGCTCATATCGAGATCGGCAATTATGCCATGTGCTGCTTCGTTCTTAACTTCCAGAGTGACTTCAGCCAGCAACTGAGTATTCTCAGAGTCACCAGTCTTAGCCAGATCGTTAGTCTGGAACGGACGCAGATACGCTAGTGCTGCGTAT
>Ga0315903_10002072_pt1 | contig 30088 bp, 28 predicted proteins | sample LakEriMetagenome_7_FD_203524 | JGI IMG/M metagenome (GOLD analysis project Ga0315903, IMG submission 203524) | Freshwater fungal communities from buoy surface, Lake Erie, Ohio, United States - Buoy 2 MA119 | ecosystem: Environmental > Aquatic > Freshwater > Lake | place: USA: Lake Erie, Ohio... | reverse complement strand
GCGCGCGCCGCCTGCAATGGCGCGGCTACGCTGACCTGGCACGGTGTGATCGCGGCCGTAGAGCAACAGGCCGACGCCCGTCGCATGTATCGGATTGCTGGTGACATCGGCGATGCCACGCACACCGGCTGGCACACCGAGGCGCACCGGCAAATGGAAAACCTCTTCGGCGAGCTCAATGGCGCCTTCCATCTTGGCGCTGCCACCGGTCAGCACGATCCCCGCCGCGATGACTTCTTCGAAACCACTGCGACGCAGCTCTTCCTGAATGAGCGCGAACAACTCTTCGTATCGCGGCTCGACCACCTCAGCCAGAGTCTGACGAGCCAGACGTCGTGCCGGACGATCACCCACACTCGGCACTTCGATCGTCTCGTCCGAGTTGGCGAGTTGCGAGAGCGCACAGGCGTAACGAAGCTTGATCTCTTCCGCACTCGGCGTCGGCGTACGCATCGAGACGGCGATGTCGTTCGTGACCTGATCGCCGGCGATCGGGATGACGGCGGTGTGCCGAATCGCACCATGCGAGAACACGGCGATGTCAGTCGTCCCACCACCGATATCGACGATACAAACACCGAGGTCCTTCTCATCCTCGGTCAGCACCGCATAGCTCGAGGCCAGCTGCTCGAGCACGATGTCATCGACCGCGAGACCGCAGCGCTGAATGCACTTCTCGATGTTCTGGGCGGCACTATCGGCACCCGTGACGATGTGGACCTTCGCCTCGAGGCGCACGCCGGACATACCCACCGGATCGCGGATGCCCTCTTGGCCGTCGATGATGAATTCCTGCGGCAACACGTGCAGAATTTTTTGATCGGCCGGGATCGCGACCGCCTTGGCCGCATCGATCACATGCTCGACGTCGACCTGCTGCACTTCCTTGTCGCGAATGGCGACGACGCCGTGCGAGTTGAGACTGCGAACGTGGCTGCCCGCAATACCGGCAAAGACCGAGTGGATCTCGCAGCCGGCCATCAACTCCGCCTCTTCGACAGCGCGCTGAATCGACTGCACGGTCGACTCGATGTTCACGACCACGCCACGCTTCAAACCGCGCGAGGGCTGAGAGCCGATGCCGATGATTTCGATGCTGTTGTCGGCGGCGATCTCGCCCACCAACGCCACCACCTTGGAGGTGCCGATGTCCAATCCGACGATGAGCTGTCTGTCCGTTTTCTTCGCCATGTTCGCTGCCGTTCCGTGTAATCAGCCTTCAGAGGTTTCGTCGAATTCGTCTACCGCAGCGACCTTGGTGCCACCGCGCCAACCCACCGCGAAGCCATTCGTGTAACGCATGTCGACGTAGGCCATCTCAGCACCACGCTGCACGACGAGGCGCAAAGCAGCCGCGACGAAGCGATCGAAGCGCTCATCGACCTGCCGACGACCGAGACGCACCTTCACGCCATTATCGAGATCGATCTCCCACGCGCCGCGCGCATCGAGACGAAGCGCGACGATGCGTACACCGCCTTCGATCAAGCGACCCTGAATCGCAAAGTAGCGCTGCGCGACGAGACCCTCGGCACCGTTCGGTCCCGTCAGTCGCGGCAACTCAGGTGGAATGAATCGCGCCTCGCTCAAAAACAACTCACCGCGCGCATTGAGCAGGCCGTTGGCGCCCCAACGCGCCGCTGCGACTTGCTCAGTGATCTGCACTGTCAAGCCACGTGGCCACTGCCTCGCGACGCTCGCCGTATCAACCCACGGCAGTTCCTCGATCGCCCGCTGTAGCGTGGCGAGATTCACCGACACGAGACCCGCCTCGTATAGACGATCGCGCACCGCCTGCTCGACATCCATCGGTGAGACGCGCTGGAAGCGACCCTGCACCGTGACACGATCGATCGGCTGATCGAGTGCAATCACGATCATGCCGCCAAAGGCCGCGATCACCGCGACGCCAGCGAAGCTGTAGATCCAACGACGCCAGTCGATGACGGGCCATTGCCATCGACCCTCTTCCTGACGACGACGATTACGGGGTTTACCGGCTCCGAACATGTTCAGCGCCTCCTCAAGTGCCACGTCGACGCGTGAAGCTCGTCTCGAGCACGCGCCAAACCAAAGTGTCGAAATCGATACCGGCAGCCGCGGCGGCCATCGGCACGAGACTGTGATCGGTCATACCCGGGACCGTGTTGATCTCGAGCAGCAGCGGACGCCCGGTGACGTCCATCATGAAATCCACGCGACCCCAACCCTCGCCGGCTGCTGCGGCGAAGGCACCACGCGCGAGCGCTGCCATGTGACGCTCCGCCTCGAGCGAAAGACCCGCCGGACAGTGGTACTGCGTGTCGTTGCGCAGATACTTCGCTTCGTAGTCGTAGAAGGTATTGGGTGTCTCGATGCGGATCGCGGGCAACGCTGCACCTTGCAGAATTCCCACCGTGTACTCAGGGCCTGCAAGCCAAGGCTCTGCGAAAACCTGCGCGTCCGTGGCGACGGCAGCGGCGAAAGCCGCTGGCAATTGCGCGGCGCTGTCGACCTTGCTCATACCAACGGACGATCCCTGCGTCGCCGGCTTCACGATCATCGGCAAACCGAGGCGCTGCACGGCAATTTCGAAATCCTCTGGTCCGCGTAACTCGACGCTGTCGGCCGTCGCGATACCAACGGCAGCAACGAGACGCTTCGTGCGCAACTTGTCCATACAGATGGCCGAGCCGAGCACACCACTGCCGGTATAGGGCACACCGAGATACTCGAGAGCCCCTTGCACAGTGCCATCCTCGCCACCCGGACCGTGTAAGGCGATCCATGATCGATCGATGCCGTCATCTAGCAACGCTGTCAGTGGTCGCTCTTTTGGATCAAAAGCCACGGCATCAACACCACGACGCTGCAAAGCAGCGAGCACAGCCGCACCGGAACGCAATGAAACCTCGCGCTCGCTCGAAGAGCCGCCCTGCAACACGGCGACCTTGCCGAATTCACGGGGATCGGTGACAGAGCGCATCAAGCAGCCTCCCCCACGATCCGAACCTCGGTCTGCAAACGCACACCGAAGCGAACCTCGACTACGTTGCGCACTTCGCCGATCAGTTGCTCGAGATCGGCTGCGGAGGCCTGACCTTCATTGATGATGAAGTTCGCGTGCTTAGGCGAAACACAGGCGCCACCGATACGACGACCTTTGAGTCCCGCAGCTTCGATCAAACGCGCGGCATGATCGCCTTCCGGGTTCGTGAAAACCGAGCCGCAACTCCACTCACCGATCGGTTGTTTGGCTTTGCGCTCGACCAGCAGATCACGCAGCGTGTCGTTATTGCTAGCGGGGCGCGATTCGAAAGCGAGCGTCGCACCGAGGAAGGCCTCACCCACCACCGGTGCGGTTACGTGACGATAGGCGACGCGATACTCACCCGCAGCACGCCAGTGGATGTTCCCCGCACGATCGATGACTTCGACTTCTCGCACATGGGACCAGGTCTCGCCACCGAAGGCCCCCGCGTTCATCGCCAACGCACCACCGAGAGTTCCCGGAATGCCAGCAAAGAATTCGGCTGGACCTAAACCTAAGCGCACGCAGTGACGGGCAATACGTGCACAGGGCACGCCCGCCTCACACCAAATGAGCCCATCGGCACGCGGCTCGAGCTTGGAGAACGCACCGTGAGTGAGGATCACCGCACCACGCAGCCCGCCGTCGCGCACGAGCAAGTTGCTACCGAGACCCACCCACCATAAGGGCAGATCAGCCGGAATCGCGCGCAAAAAATTCGCAAGATCCTCACGATCGCGCGGCTCGAAGAACCAATCTGCGGGGCCACCGACATGCCAGGAGGTATGTCGCGACATGGGCTCGTGACGACGCAGTCGACCCGCGAAACGAGTTTCAAGCTCGCTCACTTGGACTCCTCCCGTCCGGCAGCACGGCCGCCCAAGCGCTGCGGCAGATCGTGCGCGACGCCGCTCACAGTACCCGCACCCATCGCGAGCACCACATCGTCGGCACGCAGCAATTCGGCGAGCACGTCACCCAATTCTTCGATGCGCGGCAGAAACACCGGCTCGATGTGACCGCGACTACGCACCGCGCGACAAATCGCTCTGCCGTCCGCGCCCGGAATGGGCGACTCGCCGGCTGCGTAGACCTCGCTGACGAGCAGCACATCGGCACTCGAGAGCACACCGGCAAAGTCATCGAGCAAATCGCGAGTACGCGTGTAGCGATGTGGCTGAAAGGCCAGCACCACGCGTCGGCCAGGATAGGCCTGACGCACCGCATCGAGCGTCGCGCGGATTTCGGTGGGGTGATGACCATAATCGTCGATGACGACAGCCTCACCGTCACCTGCAGGCACGGTACCCACGAACTGCAAACGTCGATCGACACCTTGAAACTTGACGAGCGCCCGCTGGATCGCGACATCCTCGATGCCCAGTTCACTCGCTACCGCGACGGCCGCCAAAGAATTCAGCACATTGTGACGACCTGGCAGATTCACCGTGATCGAGAGCGGCTTGGCCTGACCCGGACGAATGACTTCGTAAGAGGTCTGCAAACCTTGGCGCTGTACGTTGACGGCGCGGATATCGGCATTGGCTTCGAAACCGTAAGTGGTGATCGGTCGACCGACCTTCGGTAGGATGCCGCGCACTTCGGCATCGTCGACACACAGTACGGCGAGGCCGTAGAACGGCAGGTTGTGCAGAAAGTCGACGAAACTCTGGCGCAGACGATTGAAGTCACCGTCGTGCGTGCCGAGGTGATCGTTATCGATGTTGGTAACGACCGAGATCAGCGGTTGCAGATGTAGGAACGAAGCATCGCTCTCATCGGCTTCCGCCACGAGATAACGACCCGCACCGAGCCGCGCGTTCGTGCCGGCACTCTTGAGACGACCTCCGATGACGAAAGTCGGATCCTCGCCGCCTTCGGCAAGCACCGAGGCGATCAGGCTTGTGGTCGTCGTCTTGCCATGCGTACCGGCAACGGCGATCGCCGAGCGGAAACGCATCAACTCACCGAGCATCTCCGCGCGCGGCACAACCGGCAGGCGCAACTGCAAGGCTCGAGCAACTTCAGGATTCTCATGCGAGACGGCAGTCGATACCACGACGACGTCCGCGCCGGTGACATTCTCGGCCGCATGGCCCTGCGTGATGTGCGCGCCGAGTTCCTCGAGACGCTGGGTCACCGCGCTCTTCTTCAGATCACTACCCTGCACCCGATAGCCCAGGTTCAACAACACCTCGGCGATACCACCCATACCACTTCCGCCGATGCCGACGAAGTGGATGGTGTTGATGCGCCGCATGCGCTCCATCGAATTCATGCCGTGACTCCAGCTGCCGCGAGGCAGTATTCGCCGAGCTCGCGCGTTGCTGCTGGACGCGCGAGGCCACGCGCCTTCTCGGCCATACCCAACAGCACGGCGCGATCACGCACGAGCTCTCGCAGCGCGCGGGTCAACTGAGTCGCATCTAGGCCGCGCTCTGCGAGACGAATGGCTGCGCCACGCGTCACGAGAAATTCAGCATTGCGAGTTTGGTGATCATCGACCGCCGACGGCAGTGGAATGAAAATCGCGGCAAGCCCTGCGGCCGCCACTTCGGCTACCGTCAGCGCTCCCGCACGACAGATCACGACGTCAGCCCAAGCGTAGGCCGCTGCTACGTCGTCGATGAAGGCCGTCACATCCGCAGTCACCATAGAGTCACGATACGCCGCCACGGTTTGATCGAAACCTCGCTCACCGCTTTGATGACGCACGACGATGTCAAACTCGGCTTTCAACTGGGTGATAGCGCTTGGAACCAAAGAATTCAGACGTTGCGCTCCTTGACTGCCACCGATCACGAGGACACGAATGGCGGCGCTGCGTTCTGCAAATCGCGCAGCAGGAACCGGTAGCGAGAAAAACGCGTCACGCACCGGGTTACCGACGGCGATGGCGCCGACAGAGGCGGCAAAGCCGCCTTCGAATCCCTCGAGCACACGCGTGGCAACCTTGGCCAACATACGATTGGTGAAACCCGCGACGGCGTTCTGCTCGTGGATCACGAGCGGCTTACCGGCCAGACGCGCGGCCACGCCACCCGGACCTGTGACATAACCGCCGAGCCCCACCACAACGACGGGTTGATGGCGCCAGATGGCGCGCAAGGACTGCCACAATGCGCGCGCCAAGCGCCACGGCGCAGCGAGTAGCGTGCCGAGATTCTTGCCGCGCAATCCGCCGATATCGATCCACTCGATGTCGATGCCAGCTGCAGGCACGAGGCGTGCTTCAATACCGCGGTGCGTACCGAGCCAGACGATGCGAAAGCCGCGTTGTCGCAACCAGTCGGCGAGCGATAACGCCGGAAAGACGTGCCCGCCCGTTCCGCCCGCCATGATCATGACGCAAGGTGCCGTCATGCTTCCTGCACCTCGCCTGTCATGCGACGTGGTGCGGTGCGCTCGGCGCCTTCACGCAAAGAAATCGCCGCGCGCCCGCGCGTAGCCTGCACCGCCTCGTGATAGACACGAAGCAGGATACCGACCCAGGCCAGGGTGGCGATCAGACTCGAACGACCATAACTCATGAAGGGCAGCGTCAAACCCTTGGTCGGCAACGCACCCATGTTCACGCCCATGTTGATGAAGGCTTGGATGGCAAGCCAGATGCCGAAGCCCACAGCGAGATACGCCGGAAACTTCAAACCCGCGTCACTGGCGAGCTTGGCGATGAAGAGTGCGCGCCATGCCAATGCGAGGAACAACAGCAACGTGACGATGATGCCGATCAGACCAAGCTCTTCTGCTAGCACGGCGAAGAGAAAGTCCGTGTGCGCCTCGGGCAGATAGAACAACTTCTGCACACTCTCGCCCAGACCCACACCCGTCCAACCACCGCGCCCAATCGCAATGAGGCTTTGCGTCAGCTGGAAGCCGCTATCGAATGGATCTTCCCATGGGTTACGGAACGAGGTCAGGCGTCGCATACGATATTCGGAAGACACCGCAACCAGCGCAATCAAAGCGCCACCTACTACCGCAAGACCTAACACATCGCGCCAGCGAGCACCCGCGATGAACAGCACACCAAACGCCGTGGCAGCCAACACCGTGGCAGCGCCGAAGTCCGGCTCGCCGAGTAGCAGAATGAAGAAAATACCAACGACGCCGAGCGGCTTGACCAAGCCAAGCAGACTGCTGCGCAACTCGGTTTCACGTCGCACGGCGTAGCTTGCGATGAACGTAAGCACGATGACGCGCGCGACTTCGGAGACTTGAATGCTGATGCCTGCGATGCGGATCCAGCGACGTGCACCGTTGACGGAATGACCGATACCCGGAATCAACACCAACACGAGTGCCAGTGCAGCAAGCCCGAGCAAGGGCACGGCAAACTTGTCGAGCAGTTCGGTACGTACGGTGAACACCAGCGCGGCAGCTATGCAACCGACCAGCATAGTCGTGAACTGAGCGGCGACATAGGAGAACGCGTCACCGCCGTCCTTACTGGCAATCGAAATCGACGCTGAACTGACCATCACGAGTCCGAGCAGCACGATCGAGAACACGAGCATCAAGGTGACCGTGTCTAGGTGGATTGCCGTACCGCGACTTGCGGAACGACCCGGTAATACGATGGTGCTCATCAGGTCAGTCTCCCCACGGCTGCAGCGAACAAGTCGCCGCGTTGGGCGTAATCACGAAACATATCGAGGCTCGCGCAAGCCGGTGACATCAAGACGGTATCGCCGGGCACCGCCACTTGCGCAGCGCGTCGCACCGCCTCATCAAGACTCGCGACGATGTCGGTTGGGCAGATGCCGCGCAGCACCTCTGCGATGCGGCCGGCGTCTCGACCAATCAAAAAAGTGTGTCGCACACGACCGGCGAAAGCGCTGGCAAGCGGCGAGAAATCCTGTCCTTTGCCATCGCCGCCGGCGATCACGATCAGCCCACCTTCGTGACCGGAGACCGCCGCGAGCGTAGCGCCCACGTTGGTGCCTTTCGAATCATTGATGTATCGAACACCGGCGTGTTCGCCGACCCACTGCGAGCGATGCGGCAAGCCCGAAAACTCGCGCAACTCCGCGAGCATCGCCTCACGCGGCAAACCCGCGGCATCACCGAGCGCCAAGGCAGCAAGCGCGTTGGCAGCGTTGTGCAAGCCACCGAGTCGCATTTCGCGCAGCGCCATGACGGGCTCGGCATCTATCGCCAACCACTTCGCACCCTGCACCGTTGCGAGGTGATACCGCGCACCCGAAACGGATGCGATCGAAAAACCACTCACAGCAGGCCCCGACGGCAACATGCGAGCGACCAAGGGATCGTCGAGGTTCAGCACGGCATGCTCACAACGCTCGAAGATCCGCGCCTTGGAGGCGGCATAGGCCTGCATCGAGCCGTAGCGATCCAAATGATCTTCAGTGACATTCAGCACCGTCGCTGCGCGCAGATGCAAAGAAAACGTCGTATCTAACTGGAAGCTCGAGAGCTCCAGCACAAATAGCTCCGGCGTACCGGAGGCGAGCAAGTCAAGCGCGGGTGCGCCCAGATTTCCACCCACTGCGACGGCAACACCGGCGCGCGCTGCCATCCGGCCGACGAGCGTGGTCACCGTGCTCTTACCGTTCGTTCCGGTGATGCCGATCACCGGCGCTTGTACCTCGCGCGCGAACAGTTCGATATCGCCGACGGTCTCGATGCCGCGAATGCGCGCCGACTGCAACAGCGGCTCAGCTGGCGACACACCGGGCGATGCGACGACAAGATCGACGTTCGATAGCAGTGCAGCATCGAAAGCACCGAAGCCACAACGCGCGTTCGGTGCGATTTCGTTCAACTCAGCGACACCCGGCGGATCGAAGCGAGTGTCGGTGACCGCGATTTGCCAGCCACGCGCAGCCAGATACCGCGCGACCGACACACCCGTCTTACCGAGACCAACGATCAGTGCGTTGCCGGGGCTCTGTTTCATGATCACCGCAACTTCAGGGTCGCAAGACCCGCGAGGACCAGGAAGAAGGTGATGATCCAGAAGCGCACGATCACTTTCGGCTCAGCCCAACCCTTGAGCTCGAAGTGATGATGGATCGGCGCCATTCGGAAAATGCGCTTGCCGGTCAGTTTGAACGAGGCTACTTGCAGGATGACCGAAGCCGTCTCGAGGACGAAGATGCCGCCCATCACGAGCACAACGAGCTCCTGCCGTACGATCACTGCGATCGTACCGAGGGCAGCACCGAGTGCGAGCGCACCGATATCGCCCATGAAGACCTGAGCAGGATAGGTGTTGAACCAAAGAAATCCGAGCCCTGCGCCAACCAATGCAGCGCAAACGATCAGCAGCTCACCCGCTTGTGGCACAGCAGGGATCGCGAGATAACTGGCGAAGACCGCGTTGCCACTTGCATAGGCGAATACACCGAGTGCCGCCGCAACCATCACGGCCGGCATGATGGCCAAGCCATCAAGACCGTCGGTGAGATTCACGGCGTTACTCATGCCGACGATCATGAGATAGGTCAGTACGACGAACCCGACAAAGCCGAGCGGCAGCGCGAAATTCTTCAGGAACGGCAGATAGAGCGTGGTGTCCGCTGGCGATTTCGCCGTGTACCAGAGCACGAGAGCGGCAGCGAGACCACCGACCGATTGCCAGAAATACTTGTATCTCGCGATCAAGCCTTTGCTGTTCTTCTTGATCAGCTTCAGATAGTCGTCCCAAAAGCCGACGAGACCGAACAAGGCCGTCACACCGAGCACCACCCACACGAAACGATTACGAAGATCCGCCCACAGCAGCGTGCTCGCGAGGATCGCCACCAGGATCAGCAGCCCGCCCATCGTCGGCGTACCGGCCTTCTTGAAGTGAGTCTGCGGGCCCTCTTCGCGGATCACCTGACCAATCTGGTAGCGCGACAGACGCTCGATCATCCAAGGACCAATCACGAGCGAGATGGCGAGCGCCGAGAGCGCTGCGAGAATCGCGCGCATCGTCAGATACGAAAAGACGTTGAGGAATCTCAACGTATCGGAAAATTCCTGCGTCAACCAAAGCAACATGTCAGTGTGTCCCCGTGGCAGCAGCGCCACTCAAGGCTTGTACCAAGCGCTCGAGACGGTTGGAGCGAGAGCCCTTCACGAGCAGGCAAACATCCGCCGTGAGCTCGGTTCGAACCGCCGTGATCAAATCCTCGATGTCCGTATGTCGCGTCGAGCCTGCGCCGAAGCTCTCGGCAGCGAGTGCAGCGAGCGTTCCGAAGGCGAACAAGCGCTCGACGCCGTGAGTACGTGCATAACGCCCGGCTTCTCGATGCGCTTCGACCGCGAAATCGCCAAGCTCACCCATATCGCCTATAACGAGCCAGCGACGCGCAGGCTGGTTCGCGAGCACATCGATGGCAGCCTGCATCGAACTCGGATTCGCGTTGTAGGAGTCGTCGATCAGTGAAGCCCCCATCGTCGTGCTGCGCCACTGAAGCCGCCCTGCTACCGGTCGCATCGAGGCGAGACCCGCAGCGACCTGCTCGAGTGTTGCGCCTGCCGTGACAGCCGCGGCCGCAGCACCTAGAGCGTTGATGACGTTGTGCTTACCGGCGAGTGCGAGTTCGATATCCACCATGCCTTGCGGCGTATGCATCACGAAACGGGTTACGAAACCCTGTCGATTGCTCGCGGTGTGGATATCGCGGGCGGAAAAATCCGCTTTCGAACCGAGCCCGAAAGTGACGATGCGAGCCACGGTCATCTCGCGCCACAAACCGGCGAACGGGTCATCGACATTGAGAACGGCTACGCCGTCGGTCGGCAGCGCCGCGAACAACTCGCCCTCGGCTCGTGCCGCAGCCTCGAGACTACCGAAGCCCTCCAGATGCTCGGCACCTGCGTTGGTGACGAGTCCGATAGAGGGCTGCGCAAAACCGGCCAACTCCGTGACATCACCAGCGTGGTTTGCACCCATCTCGATAACGGCGTGACGATGCTGCATCTCAAGACGCAGCAAGGTGAGAGGCACACCGATGTGATTGTTGAGATTGCCTGCAGTGGCGAGCGTCGGCGCACGACGCGCAAGAATGCTCGCAAGCATTTCCTTGGTGGTGGTCTTGCCGTTACTGCCGGCAACGCCGATCAAGATGCCCGCATAGCGACGACGATGAGCGCAGGCCGCCCGTTGCAGCGCAGTAAGACCATCTTCGACCTGTATAACCGGAAAACCATCGGACGAGATAACTTCGGCAACGGCACCCGCCGCACCCCGCTTCTGAGCCTCGGCGATGAAGGCGTTGGCATCGAAATTGGGGCCGCGCAGCGCAACGAACAATTCGCCGACAGTCAGCTTGCGCGTATCGATACAGACGCTCGAGTAATCGCGATCTTCGCCATGTAGGGCACCGCCACAATCTGCAGCGAACTGAGCAAGCGTCGCCATCAGGCAGCCACTCGCCGAATGAATTCTTTGACAATCGCCTGGTCGCTGAAGGATCGCTTCTCGCTGCCTACGATCTGGTAATCCTCATGGCCTTTTCCGGCGATCAAGACGACATCACCATCGCGTGCTGCCCGCAGAGCCTCACGGATCGCTGACGCTCGATCATGCTGGGTCAGCACGTCACGATTCGCGATAATGCCGCGGTGGATATCAGCAACGATCTTCGCTGGATCCTCCGTGCGCGGGTTGTCGTCGGTCACGATGAGCCGATCGGCAAGACGCGCGGCAATCTCTCCCATCATCGGGCGCTTGCCGATGTCACGATCGCCGCCACAACCAAAGACGACATGCAACTGCCCTTCGCAATGAGCGCGCGCGGCAGCGAGCGCCTTGGCTAGCGCGTCGGGCGTATGAGCGTAATCGACGATAGCAAGCGCGCCGCTGTCGATGACAAATGCTTCCATGCGCCCCGGGGGCGCCTTGCTGTTAGCCAGAGCCCGGCGCGCCTCGTCGGCCGTCACACCGAGGGCTCGCAAAACGCCGTAGGCGATCAGCACATTGTCGACGTTGAATTCACCAATCAGCGGGATCTCCATCGAGATGCCAGCAGTGGGGAGCGCATCGACGCTCGAATCAGTCAACCGGAAACGCAAACCGCGAGCATGCCGCTCGATGTCGCAGGCTTCGATACGCACTGTCGCTGCATGGCGTGCTGCGCACTGCCCTGCAATCGCGCGACCCTCATTCGTACGCGCCGTCGTCACGAGCGGCGCCTTACCGAGAGCTGCCTGCTGCAGCGCCCATTGAGCGCCCTGTGCGTCATCGACATTGATCACGCGGGCACCGGCCTGCGACAAGTCGAACAAGCGCGCCTTGGCGGCCGCGTAGTTCTCCATGGTGCCGTGGTAGTCGAGGTGATCGCGCGTCAGATTGGTGAAGGCAGCTACGCGATATCGAACCGCCTCGACACGAAACTGATCGAGCGCGTGCGAAGATACTTCCATCGCCACGCACTCGGCCTTCGATGCCAGCAGATTCGCCAAGCGTTGCTGCACCGACACCGCATCTTCGGTGGTGTACTCACCACCGACAAGAGCTTCACCCGGAACACCGCAACCCAAGGTGCCGATGTAACCCGCACGACGCTGCAGTTGCCCCATCGCCATGGCGATCAGCCAACTCGTCGTGGTCTTGCCGTTCGTGCCCGTGATGCCTGCCACCGCGAGCGTGGCCGAAGGATCATCATGGAAACGCGCTGCGATCGCACTGGCGTGACGCGAGAGCTCGGCAACTGGTGCCATATAGACATCGGCACGAGGAGCAGGCGGCTCGATGCCATCTGCCGGCTCCCAAAGAATCGCTCGCGCACCGCGCGAGCAAGCCTCACCAAGGCCACGCAAGCCGTGGGTACGGCGACCTGCGCACGCGAGAAACAATCCGTCTGCCTCGACTCGACGACTGTCGAGAGAGATGTGACGGATGGGCAGCGACGGTGCGTCGGCGTAACCGCGACACAGATCCGTGAGGCTGCGAGTCGCCGTCATCGACGTACCTCGCCGTTTGCGGCCGAACCACGCTGCGCGATGTTGGTAATGAGAGAATTTCCGGGGGTCTCGAGCGACTCGGGCAGAGTCTCGGGCAATTGATCAGTCAAACCATCGACCGGCGCATCGGGCGCCACTGCAAGCAGACGCAGCGCACCACCGACCACCTTCGAGAAGACCGGTGCGGCCACGTCACCGCCGTAGTAAAGACCTGCACCCGGCTCGTCAATCACGACGACCGTCGCGAGACGCGGATTCGATGCCGGTGCGAGACCCGCGAAGACCGAGAGATATCGATTGGTCGAATAGCCACCGGCACTAGCTTTCCACGCGGTGCCCGTCTTGCCCGCCACCGTGTAACCCGGGATTGCCGCACGCTTACCCGTGCCGATTTCAGCCGAGACAACGGCGCGCAGCATGTCGACCACATCGCGACTGACTTGCGAGGGCAGCACTCGCTCACCGCCAACGGGTTGTTCCACTTTGAGGAACGAAATCGGTCGACGCATGCCCTCACCACCCAGCGTGGCGTAGGCCTGCGCGATCTGTAGCGGCGTCGCCGACAGGCCGTAACCGTACGATACGGTCGCCGTCGTGATCGGACGCCAGTGGTTAAACTGCGTCAATAAACCCGCCGACTCACCCGGATAGCCACTCGTCGTCACGCGACCGAAGCCGAGCTTCGACAACGTGCCATGCAGCGTCTCGGGTCCGAGCGTGAGCGCAATCCGCGTCATCGCCACGTTCGAGCTGCGCGCCAATGCAGTTGCAAGATCGATCGCGCCGAGATTGTTCTTATCTTCGATGACCTTGATACCGACCTTCACCATGCCGGGCGAGGTATCGATGATGCTCTCATTATTGAACTTCCCCGATGCCAAGGCGGCGGCCACCACGAAAGGCTTGATCGTGGAGCCCGGCTCAACGAGATCGGTGACCGCGCGATTCTTGTAACCGCTCGGCTTGTATTGAGCGCGATCGTTCGGGTTGAAGGTCGGCTGGTTCACCATCGCGAGCACTTCGCCAGTCGTGACGTCGATCACGACGACCGAGCCCGCCTTCGCCCGATGCTGCTGCATGGCCGCCTTCAATTCTCGATACGCGAGATACTGCAAACGCATATCGAGGGAGAGCGCCATGTTGCGACCCGGGCGCATTGGCTTGATGCTCTCGACCGTCTGTACGGTGCGACCGAGATTATCCTGAATGACACGCTTAGCACCGTTGTCGCCGGCGAGCCAGTGGTCGTAGACGAGCTCGAGACCTTCCTGACCCTGGTCGTCCACGCTCGTGAAGCCGATCACGTGGCCTGTCACCTCACCGGCCGGATAGTAGCGGCGATATTCGCGCGTCAGATGTACCCCGGGGATGTCGAGCGCGCGAATCTTGGCCGCGTCGGCCGGTTGCATATGCCGCGCGACGTACAGGAACTGTCGCTGCAGATTCGCCGTGATGCGCTCCTTGAACTCCTCGGGGTCGCGTTTAAGAGCGCGGGCCAGATTGGCAATCTGATCGGTGCCGAGAGTCAATTCTTTGGGGTTGACCCATACCGAGTCGACCGGCGTGCTGACCGCAAGCGGCTCACCCATGCGATCGGTGATGCTGCCGCGATGCGCCACGATCGGAGCCACACGCGTGAAACGTTCATCGCCCTGGCCGCGCAGGAAATCATCCTCGACCAATTGCAGAGTCACCGCTTTCCACGTCAGAGCGACGGCACCCACAGCCATCAGACCCGCAAGCAGATAGCCACGAAACACGAACGAGGGCGTCGGTGCATCCGGCTTGCGACTCAAGCCACTGCGCGAGCCGCGCCCGGCCGCACTGCGACCTGCCGCCGTCGCCGATTTCTTGCCGAAAGGCCAGCGGATCATGCGAACCTCGTCATGGCGCCACCACTTCGATCTGCTTCGGCGGCGGTGTGCGCATACCGAGATTGGTCGCCGCGACGTTCTCGACGAAAGCGTGCGTCGAGAAAGCGCTCTGCTCGAGTTGCAGGCGACCCCATTCCATCTCGAGACGATCGCGCTCGCGATTGACGCGTTCGAGTTCGACGAACAATTCGCGTGACCGGTGCTTGACGTAAACCGCGCCTGCAGCCGAGGCGAGCACGGCGAGCCACAAGGCAGGGACTAGGAAATACATGGCGCGACGAGAGGGCATTTTCATCGTAGACGCTCCCCGCACCGAAGCACGGCACTGCGCGAGCGCGGGTTGCGCGCAATCTCGGCATCCAAGGCGCGACGTTTGCGACCCACTTCGCGCATGCGCGGCTGAGCGGAGTCAGGAATATTCGGCAAACCCGCGTAGACCGGATCGATCATCGAATGCTCACGAATGAAATGTTTGACTCGACGATCTTCGAGTGAATGAAAACTGATCACTGCCATTCGACCACCCGGCGCGAGCACTTCAAATGCGGCCTCGAGACCACGCTGCAGTTGCCCGAGTTCGTCGTTGACATGCATACGCAGCGCCTGAAAGGTGCGCGTCGCGGGGTGTTTGCCGTCGTGGGCGCGGACGACGCGCTGCACCAGATCGGCGAGCTCACTCGTGCGGCGCAGCGGTACTTCGGCGCGCGTCGACACGATGGCGCGCGCGATGCGCCTGGCATGTCGCTCTTCACCGAGTTCAGCGATCACTTGAAACAACTCCCGCTCATCGGCGCGAGCGACGAAGTCGGCTGCCGACTCGCCGCGGGTTGGATCCATACGCATATCGAGCGGACCGTCTTTGGAAAAACTGAACCCGCGGGAGGGGTCGTCAATTTGCGGCGAGGAGACACCGAGATCGAGCAGTACGCCACGGACGGGCCGTCCGCGACCGCGCTCGGCGACCACTCGCGCCAACTGCGCAAAGTCCGCGTGCACGAGCTCGAGACGTGGCTCGTCATGAAATCTTTGATGGCCTGCCGCAATAGCTTGCGGATCCCGATCGAGCGCGAGCACGCTGCCCGAGGCACCAACCGCCTGCAGCAAACGCGCTGTGTGACCACCCCGACCGAAAGTGCCATCGACATAAAAACCGCCCGCGGACGGGGCCAGAACCTCCAGCACCTCGTCGACAAGCACCGGTATGTGCTCATCCACCGGAGTTCGCCCCTGCCAGAACGGCCATCTAGCCGCCCCCCGCAACAATCGCCTGCACTCGATGCCTTCGCGCCGCGCCCGGCGTGACTGCATCGCCCTTGTTCGCGACGACCGTCGCGCGACGCTCACAGCGACAGAGACTCGAGCTCCGTCGACAGATCGGTGGCGGTTTCCTCGCTCTTGACCCAGAAATCGCGACGCTCGTTCCAGCGCGCTTCATCCCAGAGCTCAAGTCGATTACCTTGGCCGATCAGCATCGCGTGCCGCGTCAAACCGGCGTATTCACGCAGTTCGGGCGGCAGCAACAGCCGTCCCTGACCGTCCAGATCGATCTCGGTCGCATGACCCACCATCAAGCGTTGCAGGCGGCGGGACCGCTCATGCAAAGCCGGCAGGCTCATCAACTTGCGTTCGATCTGCTCCCAGTCAGGCAGCGGATAAATCAGAAGACAGGGGTCGCGATCCACGGTGACGACGAGGTTGCCCTCGCTCCGCTCGAGCGCGCGCTGACGCTGCCGGGTGGGCAACACCATCCGGCCTTTGTCGTCGAGCGTGACTCTGCTGGCACCGCGAAACATGACTTTGGAACGGGCGCATGATCGCCCATTTCGCCCCACTTTTTACCACTTAGCGCCACTATAGAAACTGCCGATGTGGAGTGTCAACGGCGAATTGAAGAAAATTTTATGTACTGCCAATAACTTACGGGCGTTGCGCGCTCTCCGCAAGGGCTCAAAAAAGACAAAATCTTTGGGGTTTCAGAGAGTTGCTGAATAAGCCTCAGCTAACGCTCTAGAAGAGAAGGAGTCGGCCGGTAAGCCGGGTTCTGTCTAGGGTGATCATTCCTCTGGGACATTCGTCACCGAATGCCTCAAGCAGCCTACCCGGAAGTCACGCTCGGACACCGCGCTGCAGGTTTCCCTGCGACTTCCCTATTTGGCCTTGCTCCCGGTGGGGTTTGCCGTGCCGTCCGTGTTACCACGTCCGCGGTGCGCTCTTACCGCACCATTTCACCCTTACCTGCGCCACCCTTGCGGGCGGCACGTCGGCGGTATCTTTCTGTTGCACTTTCCGTGGGCTCGCGCCCCCCAGGCGTTACCTGGCACCGTGTCCGAAGGAGCCCGGACTTTCCTCCCCATTTCTTGCGAAATGCAGCGATCACCTGGCCGACTCCGGTGGGCACGATACGCGCCTGAACTCATCACTACAACGAGTGCGATAGAGGGAATGCGATGAATCTTCGATGGCCCCCAACACGGAGACGCCCGACAGAGCGCTGTTCAGCGACGCGCGGCCGCGAGCCTCACCGCTGCCTCATAGGCAGTGTCTCGAGTGCAGCCGGTCAAATTCGCTGCGAGCGCCGCCGCCTTGGAGGCAGGTAAATGAGCGAGTGCAGCTGCGACGATCCGATCGATCTCTGCCGCATCGACCGCCTCGCTCACCGGCGCTTCGAGTGCGCCCGCGACGACCAGCGTGATTTCACCGCGCTGCCAGTCCGGCTCGCGCGCCGCTCGCTCGGCCAAGCTCGCGAGTGTGCCGCGATAGACGCTCTCGTAAATTTTGGTCAGCTCCCGCGTGACGGCAGCCTCACGCTCGGGCCCGAAGACAAGCGCCATATCGGCGAGCGTCTCGCTGATTCGATGCGGCGCCTCGAAGAACACCATCGCCCGCGCCTCGCGTACGAGAGTCGACAAGCGCGTGCGTCGCTCCCCGGCTCGTGCAGGCAAAAAACCCTCGAAGCAAAAACGCTCGGCAGGAATCGCGGCCACCGACAAAGCCGCTGCGATGGCCGTGGGACCCGGAATACCGCGCACCGTGATCCCTGCGGCCGCAGCACGACGCACCAGATCAAAGCCAGGATCGGAGAGCAGCGGGGTGCCGGCATCGCTGACGATTGCGATCACCGCACCCTCCTGCAAACGTCGGATCAACTCGTCGCCGCGGGCACGCTCATTGTGAGTGTGCAGCGAGACCATCGGCTTCTGGAGTCCGAGCGCCGACAGCAACGCTCCAGTGCGTCGCGTGTCCTCGACTGCGAGCAGATCGGCACCCGCAAGACTGTCACGCGCTCGCGGCGACAGGTCCGCGAGATTGCCGATCGGCGTGGCGATGACCTCGAGTCGACCGACCGACGCGGCAGCGGCGTTTGGCCCTTTCGTCGCACTGCTTGGATCGCCCACTATAATTACCCCGAACGTGTGTCATTCGCCCCAACCAACCGGGCGCCGTCCGCATCCTGCCCCTGCCCTGCACGGTATTCAATGCATGATTTGCTCTCGCGCCCCATTTAGCCTGCCCGCCTTGCTACTGTGGCTACTCGCTGCGATCGGCCTTACTGCCTGCGGCCCCGTCGAACGCGCGCCGATCGCGACCCCGGAGCGTGCCGCGGCCTTGGCAGAGCGCGGTGATCACGCGGCAGCCGCGAACGAATACGAGTCGCTGGCGGCAAGCACCCTCGGCGGCGATGCCAACACCTGGCGATTGTCCGCGATCGAGCAATGGCTGCTTGCCGATCGGGTTGAACCGGCGGCGAACGGTCTCGCGCTACTCGCGGCCCCACTCGATGTCAGCCAGACGTTCGAGCGCGATCGACTGAACGTGCTGCTGATCTGGCGTCGCGATGGCGCAGCGAACGCATGGCAGAACATGACAGCGCTCACAGCTCCGGATGCAGCCAACCAGCGTGCCGCACGCGCGCGCTTTTTCGAACTGCGCCAACGTCTCGCGCTGGCCAATGCGCTCCCCGTCGAGTCGGTACGCAGCGCGCTCGAGCGCGAGAAACTCTCCCTAGACCCGACTGTCACAACCGCTCTACGCAACGCCTTGCTGGCGGACCTTCGCGCCGCGGTCGATACAGGCTTGCGCATCGATCCGCGACTCGCGGGTCGAGATGCGCTGGTACGCGGCTGGCTAGAAGCCGCAAGCCTGGCCGCGCGTGCGGCTCGAGTGCCAGCCAGCGGCAACGGAGCCATCACGGCAGCCTGGCAGCGCCGCTATCCGAACCACCCGGCACGTACGGCGCTCGTTGCAACGCACCTTGATGCCCCTCAACCGTTGGCACCCGCCTCAATGCCGATGGACGCGCCACGCAGTGATGCCTCGCGCAGTGTTGCCGCAGAGACTACAGCTGCGCGCAGCGGCGCCATATCTCAAGTGGACTCTGCACATATCGCCGTCCTGCTGCCGCTATCGGGTCGTCTCGCCTCGGCCGGACGAGCCGTGCGCGACGGCTTGATTGCCGCGCAGTTCGCGCATGGCGTCGATGCCCCTGCCCTGCGTTTCTACGATACGGCAACGGCAACCGACACCGCGACGATGCAAGCGCTCATCGCGCGTGCCAGCGCAGCAGGCGCACGACTCCAAATCGGCCCGCTCGGCCGTGACGAAGTGATTTTGGCGGCGAACCTGCCGAATTCTTTGCCGCAACTATTGCTCAACACGCTGCCCGCACCCGCAGAAGACACACCCAAGAGCGCGCTGCGCAATGTGACATCCATCTGGCAATACGCCTTGTTGCCCGAAGAAGAAGCCAAGGTCGCCGCAGATCGTGCACTCGCAGCCAATCAGCGCCGCGCCATCATCCTGCTTCCGTCGGGCGATTGGGCGGCGCGTGTTGGCATCGCATTCCGGTCGACCTTTGAAGCGGGTGGCGGACGCGTGCTCACGCAGGAATCACTCGCCGACGATAGCGCGGCGGCCATCGAAAAAGCCCTGCGGCTGGATCAAAGCCGCGCCCGTCACCGTCGCCTGCAGTCCATACTCGACGAAACGTTGGTATTCCAGCCGCGTCGACGTGGCGATGTAGATCTGCTGTTCTCGCCAGGCACCGCTCAGCAATTACGCCAGCTGCGGCCACAACTGAAATTCAACGGCGCTGCCGATATCCCGACCTATGCGACAGCCGATGCCTGGGATGGGAATAAATCCGGTGAACTCGAAGGGCTGCTGTTCGCCGATATGCCGTGGATGCTGTCGCCAACAACGGGCGAAGCGTCGCGACTCGCGATGCAACTCGAAAGTGCCGGTGACGAGCCGCGTCGTCACGGGCGGCTGTTCGCCTTTGGTTATGACGCCTGGCTGCTGCAGGCCGCGATGCAACAGCGCATGGCGACAGGGGCGGCCGATTCGCCACTGCGCATCAACGGCGTCACGGGCATCTTGTCAGTGGACGCTGATGGCATCATCCACCGCGAACTGACCCTCGCGCGCATCAACTCCGGTGTGGCAGCAGCCATCACCCCCTGATCGCGCGGCGATCGGCCGTCACGCTGAGGAGCGTGCAGCCGCGCTGCTCGAATCACAGGGCGCGACGATCCTGATGCGAAACTTCCGCGCCCGCTGCGGCGAACTGGATCTTGTGGCACTGCATGCAGGTGCTGTGCTGGTGGTGGAAGTGCGCCACCGACAGAGACATGAGTGGGGCGGAGCTGCCGCCAGTGTCGATGCCCGCAAGCGACAGCGCATCTTACGAACGACCCGCCGTCTGCTGCAGTGCCACCCCGAACTCAACAGGCGACCGCTGCGCTTCGATGTGATCGTGTGTGATGGTGAGGCCGGAAACGACCTGCACTGGATACGCCACGCCTTCGACGCATCCGAGCGTTGAGAGGGCTCGCTCGAGCGCTTACTTGACGACTTTCAACGACGGCCGGCGGGGCGTCGGAGGTGTTGGCGGATCCCGAGTCGGCTCATCTGCCGGGCCTGATCCAATCGTCGCGGAGTCGCCGAGCGTCGGTGGCCCGTCACTCTCGGGCGGGAACACCAAACCCTCACCGCTCTCGCGCGCATAGATTGAGTGCACGGCGATGACCGGAACTCGCAGCGAGCGCGGTACGCCACCGAAGCGCGCCTGAAAACTGATCCAATCGTTGGAGATGTCGAGATTGCGGGTCGCGTCGTATCCCACGTTGAGAACGATGCGACCTTCGCGGACGAATTCTTTGGGAACATCGACGCCGGTGACCCCGGCGTCGACCAGCACGTGCGGCGTGAGGCCACTGTCAGTCATCCACTGGTGCATCGCACGCAGCAGATAAGGCCGACGTGAAACCCGCATGCCGGTCACGGCGTTATTTCACGTCCTTCCAGTATTCCTGCTTGAGGAGATACGCGAAGCCCGTGAACACCAACAGGAAGAGGATCACCCACACGCCGAGCGACTGGCGCTTGGCCTTGGCAGGCTCACCCACGTATTCGAGGAAGTTGACCGTATCACGCACGAAGTCATCGTAAGCCTCGGGCGATAACTGACCGGGCTCGACAAGCTCGAAGCTCTCCCATTGGATAGGCTCGCTCTCGCTGAACTTGGCCGTCTGCACACCCTGCAGCGACGACAGCACGTGCGGCATCGCCGTACCCGGCAGCGCGAGATTGTTGGTGCCGTTCGTCGATTTCGGGTCGGCATAGAAAGTCTTCAGAAACTGATAGACGTAATCCGAGCCCTTGGCGCGCGTGATCAGCGACAGATCGGGCGGCGCCTTGCCGAACCACGCCTCGCCGTCGGCGGGAGAGAGCGCGGTCGTGATGTAGTCATTACGCTTGGAGCCCGGCAACAGCAACTTCGACTCGAGTTGCTCGTCGGGGATCTTGAGATCAGCCGACATGCGCGAGTAGCGCATGAACTTGATCGAGTGGCAGCCCGCGCAGTAACCCATGAAGTTGGCGGCACCGCGTTGCAGCGACGCGATGTTGCTCACGTCGTTGCCGGCAGTCCACTGTTTCCAGGCGCCGCCGGGTCCACTTGCCGCTTCTGCCGACGAACCAAAGGCCAGCGTGAGGGCGAGAGCCGCCGTGAAGATGGAATGACGCATCGCCTTAACCATGGTACGTGACCCTCTCAGGAGCAGGCTTCGTCTTTTCTATCCGGGTATACCAAGGCATCAGGATGAAGAAGCCGAAATAAATGGCCGTGAAGATACGCGCCAGAATGACGTAGAGATCATTCGCGGGCGCGAGACCGAGATAGCTCAGCGCGATGAACGAGATCACGAACAAGGTCAGCGCAATCTTCGACAGGATGCCCTTGTAGCGAATCGACTTGACCGGCGAACGATCGAGCCACGGCAGGAAGAACAGCACCACGATGGCGAGCAGCATGAGCAGTGCGCCCATCTGCTGATCGGGCACGGCACGCAACATCGCGTAGAACGCCGTGAAGTACCACACCGGCGCGATGTGCTCGGGCGTTGAGAGCGCGTTGGCCGGCTCGAAGTTCGGCTTCTCGAGGAAGAGGCCGCCGAAGGTCGGCACGAAGAAGATCACGCCACAGAAGAAGATCAGGAACACGCCAACACCGACTAGATCCTTGATCGTGTAGTACGGGTGGAACGGAATACCGTCGATCGGCTTGCCGTCAGCGCCGAGCTTGGCCTTGATCTCGATGCCATCCGGATTATTCGAGCCCGTCTGGCGCAGCGCCACGAGGTGCATGAGGATCAGGAAGGCGATCGCGAACGGCAAGGCGATGACGTGCAACGCGAAGAATCGGTTGAGGGTGGAATCGGCGATACCGTAGTCGCCACGGATCCACTCGACGATCCCGGGACCGATCACGGGGATGGTGCCGAACAGGTTCACGATCACCTGCGCGCCCCAGTAAGACATGTTGCCCCACGGCAGCACGTAACCCATGAAGGCCTCGGCCATCAACGCGAGATACAGCAGCATGCCCAAGATCCACAGCAACTCGCGCGGCGCACGATATGAGCCGTAGATCATGGCGCGGAACATGTGCAGGTACACCATGATGAAAAAGAAGGACGCACCGGTGGAGTGCATGTAGCGAATGAGCCAGCCCCACTCCACTTCGCGCATGATGTATTCGACCGAGTCGAAAGCCATCAGCTCACTCGGCTTGTAATGCATCGTCAGGAAAATCCCCGAGAGGATCTGGATGACGAACACCAGCAGCGCCAGCGATCCGAAGAAATACCAAACGTTGAAGTTTTTCGGCGCGAAATAACCTGTCAGCTGCGAGGCGACGAATTCATCGACCGGCAATCGCTTGTTCAACCAGGCACGGAAGCCACCCTTGTCGGTGGCGTTATCAGACGAGGCGGCCATCAGGCGGCTCCTTGGGTGGCGTCGACGCCGATCACGAGCATCGAGTCGGACTTGAAGCTATGTGGCGGAATACCGAGGTTGGCTGAGGCGGGCGAGCCATTGAAGACGCGACCGGCTAAGTCGAAACGCGAACCGTGACAGGGGCAGAAAAAGCCGCCCGGCCAATCGGCGCCCATCTCGGGATCAGCCTGTGTGAAATATTGTTTGGGCAAGCACCCGAGGTGCGTACACGCCGCGTAGACGACCAGCACTTCGGGCTTGAGCGAGCGCTGCACGTTCTTGGTGTAGTCGGGCTGCGTCGATGCTTCGGACTTCGGGTCCTTGAGGCTGGCATCGAGGCCTTCGAGCTTCGCGACCGCTTCCGGCGTGCGGCGCACCACGTAGATCGGTTGCTTGCGCCAGCTCTGCGTGACCATCTGCCCGGGCTCGAGTTTCGAGAGGTCGATCTCGAGCGGCGCACCGAGCGCGCGGGCGCGTTCGGACGGTTTCCACGAGGCGATGAATGGCACCAAAGTGAACGCGGCGCCCACGGCACCCATGGCTACGGTTGCGGCGGTGAGGAAATTACGTCGACTCAGGTCGACCCCTTCGCCGGCTTTCATCGGTTCATCGCTCATCGCACAGCCTCTCTGCGTCTACCCGACAAAACGGGTGCGCTGCTATTCCGTTGACGTGGAAGCGCGGCATTATACAGATGCAGAATCGTCCCGTTCCATCTCGACCTGTCATCTCGAACCCCCTGGAGTGTCATGGGCAAGGCATCCCGCGCTGTCATCTTCCTGGCTGGTGCCGTCGTCGGCGCATTAGCCCTCGGCTTCGTTGCCATCGCCATGCGCCACGATGCGCTCGCCCTACTGGGCCTGCGCGCTGCTGCAGATACGGCTGCACCGACGGAATCGGTTCCTGTCGATGGTCTTGATGACACTGGCGTAACAGAGGGCGACAGCACCGCTGTTGCCTCGGAATCGCCCGTTGCTAGTTCGGGAAGCTATTCGGCCGCAGTGAGGCTAGCGGCACCGGCTGTGGTGAATATCTACGTGGCGCGGGTGGTCGCTGAGCGGGTCCCCTACAACTTCCTGCAAGATCCTTTTGGCGAATTCTGGCCGCGCTATCGGCGTCGGGTCGAACAGTCACTGGGCTCAGGCGTGATCGTCGACCCATCCGGCCAGATCGTCACGAACCACCACGTCGTCGCCGATGCTGATCAGATCCAGGTGCAACTCGCCGACGGTCGAGTGGCCGAAGCCAAGGTGGTCGGGCGCGACCCGGACACCGACCTCGCGCTGCTGCGCATCGATCTGCCGGATCTTCCGAGCATCCGTTTGGGTCGATCCGATGCGCTCGCGGTCGGAGATATCGTTCTTGCCATCGGCAATCCGATTGGCCTCTCGCAGACGGTCACGCAAGGCATCGTGAGTGCGACCGGTCGTGCTCAACTTGGTCTAGCTACTTACGAGAATTTCATCCAGACCGACGCGCCGATCAACGTCGGCAACTCCGGTGGCGCCCTCATCAATAGCCGCGGCGAACTTGTCGGCATCAACACGGCGGTCATTGCCAAGACTCTCGGCGTCGAAGGGATCGGCTTTGCGATCCCCGTCAATCTTGTGCGTGGCGTGATCAATGAAATCAACACTCGAGGACGCGTGGTACGCGGCTGGATCGGCATCGCCACCGATACCGTCGATGAGGCTCGGGCGAAATCACTCGGATTACCGGCAGCGGGTGTCGTGATCGTCCGTATGACAAGCAACAGCCCCGCTCAACGTGCAGGGCTGCGGCCGGGCGATCTCATCCTGTCGATCGACGGCAAGGCGCCGAAAGACGCGCGCGAGGTCTTGCTGCGCATCGCCGACACGACGCCGGGAGAACCGCTGAAAATCGAGTGGCAACGCGGCAACGAGAAGGGCGACACCCAGGTCATCGTCGACGAAGCGCCGCAGCAAGTGCGCGGCCGCAACTGATCGCGAGCGTTGCGCTCAGCCGACGATGCGACGAATCGAAGCGCCGAGACCGGAGAGCTTTTCTTCGATCGCCTCGTAGCCGCGGTCGATGTGATAGATCCGCTCGATTTCCGTACGCCCTTGGGCGATAAGCCCCGCAAGCACGAGCGAGGCCGAAGCACGCAGATCGGTCGCCATCACCGGTGCCGCCTGCAGTTGCGGCACACCCTTGATGATCGCCGTGTTGCCCTCGAGACGAATTTCGGCACCCAAACGCCGCATCTCGAGCATGTGCATGAAGCGATTCTCGAAGATGGTTTCGATGATGGTACTGACGCCGTCGGCAATCGTATTGAGCGCCGCGAACTGCGCCTGCATATCGGTCGGGAATGCGGGGTACGGCGCCGTACGCAAGTCCGTCGACTTGGGTCTGCGGCCGCGCATGTCGATATCGATCCAGTCGACGCCTGTGACGACATCGGCACCGGCCTCCTGCAACTTGGCAAGCACGGCATCGAGATGATCTGGTCGCGTATTGAGCGTGCGCACGCGGCCACCGGTGATCGCGCCGGCGACGAGATAGGTACCCGTCTCGATGCGATCCGGCTGCACTCGATATTGCGCACCATGCAGGCGCGGCACACCGTCGATGATGATCTTGTCGGTACCCGCACCGCGAATCTTGGCGCCCATAGAAATCAGGAACTCGGCGAGATCGACCACCTCGGGTTCGCGTGCGGCGTTCTCGAGGACGGTCTGACCATCGGCGAGCGTCGCTGCCATCATCAAATTCTCGGTACCGGTCACGGTGACCGTATCGAGCACTAGCCGAGCACCGCGCAGACGGTTTGCCCGCGCGCGGATATAACCATTCTCGATCGCGATCTCGGCACCCATCGCCTGCAAACCGGCGACGTGAATGTTCACTGGCCGCGCGCCAATGGCGCAGCCGCCCGGCAGAGACACGTCAGCCTGACCGAACCGCGCAAGTAGCGGCCCGAGCACCAAAATTGACGCGCGCATCGTTTTGACGAGTTCGTACGGCGCTACCGCATTGGTGAGCGAGCGCGCGTCCACCTCGACCTGCATGCGTTCGTCGACGGTCACCGTAACGCCCATGCGACCGAGCAACTCGATCATGGTGGTGACATCCTGCAGATGCGGCACGTTACCAACCGCGACCGGTTCGGACGCGAGCAGCGTGCCAGCGAGAATCGGCAGCGCCGCGTTCTTCGCACCGGAGATGCGAACCTCACCCTCGAGCGGGCGCCCGCCTTCGATGTGCAATTTGTCCATGATGATCCAGGGCAGCGGCGCGATCAGCGCGCTGCCGCTTCCTCGGGCGTCAGGGCCTCGATGGAGAGCGCGTGGATCTCGCGCCCGACCAATTCGCCAAGGCAGCGATAAACCAATTGGTGCCTCGCGATGCTGCGCTTGCCAGCAAAATCGCTCGAGACGATGCGAGCGGCAAAGTGGGTCTGGTCATCGGACTCAACGACCACGAGGGCGCCGGGCAAGCCCGCGCGTAATAATTCGGCGACTTTTTCAGGGTGCATGAGCGGTATGATGCCATCCCATGAGTCACTCTGCGCATCGCAACGACGCTGAACTGGTTGCCGCTGGCAAGCGCGCCCTCGCCACCGAGATTCGGGGGCTGCAGGAACTCGATCACCGCATCGATGCGAGTTTCGCCGCCGCCTGTCGTGTGTGTCTCGATTGTCAGGGGCGACTGGTGGTCACCGGCATGGGCAAGTCCGGCCACATCGCGAGCAAGATCGCCGCGACACTCGCGAGCACCGGCAGCCCGGCCTTCTTCCTGCACCCGGCCGAAGCCAGCCATGGCGACATGGGCATGATCACGCGCCACGACGTACTGATCGCACTGTCGAATTCGGGCGAAACGCCCGAAGTGATCACGCTCATCCCCTCGATCGCACGACTCGGCGTGCCGCTGATCGCACTCACCGGCAACGCCCAATCCACACTCGCTCGCAGTGCGACAGTGCATCTGGATGTCAGCGTCCCCGCTGAGGCCTGCCCGCTCAATCTCGCGCCGACCGCCAGCACCACCGCGACGCTCGCCATGGGCGATGCGCTCGCCGTCGCGCTGCTCGAAGCGCGTGGCTTCACGGCCGAAGATTTCGCGCGTTCGCATCCGGGTGGCTCACTCGGTCGACGGCTGCTCACCCGCGTCGAAGATGTCATGCGCACCGGTGACGGCATCCCGAAAGTCGCCGCCAACCTCACGCTCGCGCAAGGCCTCGTCGAGATGTCCCGCATCGGTATGGGTATGGCCGTGGTGGTCGATGACGCACAGCGCGCCATTGGCGTCTACACCGACGGCGATCTGCGCCGAACACTCGATCGACGGCTCGATCTGCACAGCTCGACGATGCGCGAGGTCATGACGCATCCTTGCAAGACTATCGGCCCGCGGGAACTCGCCGCCGAAGCCTTGCTCGTGATGGAGAAGCATCGAATCACTGGCTTGCCGGTGGTGGACGGCAACGGCAGCTTGGTCGGCGCGCTCAACATTCACGACCTCTGGCGCAGTGGGGTCGTGTGAAGCGCTCGACGAAACTGATGGTTTGTTCTTTGACGACGAGCGGTCTCGCGCTGGCAACGCTCACCGGCTGCATGCGTCGCGACGTGAACGAGAGCGCGACCTTCGAATCTACGGACATCGGCTACTCGGCCTCGGGCATCGAACTGATCCAAACAGATGCCGAGGGTCGCACTCGCTATCGACTGACGGCCTCCGAGCTCTCGCAGGATCCGCGCTCCCGTGAGATGCGTCTCGCGTCCGTCGACCTGCAGATGAAGACCCGCGATAGCGCTTGGCAAGCTACTGCCCGCAGCGCCACCCTCTCGGCCGATGCGCGCAAACTCGCCTTTCGCGATCAAGTGCTGTTGGAGTCGTCGGGGCAGCCTGCGTTACGTCTAAGGACCGACGTTCTGGATTACGACTTTCTGACCCGCCGCGCCCGCAGTCCGGGGTCTGCCCGCATTAGTTTCGAGGCTGGAGAGTTGACGGCCAATCGGATCGACGTCGATCTTGAGCGACAGCGCCTTTCTTTGGGGAGCAGCGTGCATGGCCGCTTTGCGCCCTAACGCCCTGCTGATCAGCGGTTACCTGGCCTGCATAGCTCCGTTCGCTTGGGCGCAAAGCCCCGCGACCCAATCCGCCGAGATCGTGCTCGATGCCGCCTCCTCGGAGATGGACTATCGAACCAATACGCTGCTGTTTCAGGACTTGCTCATCACGCAAGGCTCGACTCGCGTCAAAGCCGAGCGAGCGCGCTCGACCGGACTCGACTTCGCGGCCTCGAGCTGGACCTTGAGTGGTGGTGTGCGCCTCGAACTCGATGGTGGTGTCATGAGCTCGTCCGAGGCCACGGTGATCTTTCGAGACAACCGGGTTCTCTCGGCCACCATTCGCGGCGAAAACACCGCATTCGAGCAGCAACTGCGCAATGGCAAGCGCGCCTCAGGCAAGGCTCGCGAAATTCTCTACGATTCGGCATCGGCAACCGTCATCTTGCAGGGCGACGCCTTACTCAGTGACGGTCGCAACGACATCCGTGGCGACAAACTCGTTTACGACCTTGCCGCCGAGCGTGTCAGCGCAGGCAACACCGCGGCCGGTGATCGGGTGCGCATCACCATCCGACCTCCTGCTGAGACAAACACCTCGGTGAGACCACCGCGATGAGTCGCCTGTACGCGGAACATCTGGCGAAGGCCTACGGCGCAAGGCCGATCGTGCGAGATCTGTCACTCGAGGTCAGCGCCGGCGAAATCGTCGGCCTGCTTGGACCGAACGGCGCTGGCAAGACGACCGCGTTTTACATGATCGTGGGTCTCGTGACGGCCGATGCGGGTCGCATACGAATAGACGATCGTGATCTGACCCATGACCCCATGCACCGGCGCGCGCAAGCCGGCATCGGCTACCTGCCGCAGGAAGCGTCGGTGTTTCGCAAGCTGAGCGTGGCCGACAACGTACGCGCGATTCTCGAAACGCGCGCCGATCTCGATGGGCGCGTGCGCACCGAGCGACTCGAGCAGATACTCGAGGATCTGCGCATCACCCACGTGCGCGATACCCTGGGTATGGCGCTCTCCGGTGGCGAACGTCGTCGTGTCGAAATTGCCCGGGCGCTCGCAGCCGAGCCGCGATTTTTGCTACTCGACGAACCGTTCGCCGGTGTCGACCCCATCTCGGTACTCGATATTCAGCGCATCATCCGCGAACTCGCGGCACGAGGCATTGGCATTCTGATCACCGACCACAACGTCCGCGAAACACTCGGCGTGTGCGACCGCTCCTGCATCATCGCCGACGGCACCGTCATCGCTGCCGGACCGGCGACAGAAATCCTTGCCAATCCCCGAGTGCGTGAGGTGTACTTGGGCGACACCTTCCGCCTCTAATTCTCGGTAAGGGGCGCAACGGCGATGCTCAAACAGTCCCTGCAACTCAAGCTGGGTCAGTCTCTGACCATGACGCCGCAATTGCAGCAGGCGATCCGCTTGCTGCAGATGCCGACGCTCGAGTTGCAGGCACACATCAATGAAATGCTCGAGACCAACGTCATGCTCGAGCAAGAAGAGCCCGAGGATGAAGTCGAACTCACCACGCACTTCACCGCCGCCGAACCGACCGAATCCATCGAGACGACCGAGCCGGTCGAGGTCGAGGTCGTCGATCAACCCTGGGCTGATCAGGCGGGTACCGGCAGTGATGGGGCTCGCGCCGAGGACGATGAGGATCGCGCCCGTGAATTCGCCGACGAACGCGAGCAAACCCTGCGTGACCACCTGCTTGGGCAACTCGAGCTCGCGGGGCTCTCCGACGACGATCTGACCGTCGCGACGACGATCGTGGACACGCTCAACGAAGATGGTTATCTCACCGAAACATTGACCGAGATCGCCACGACACTGCGCCCGGATCTGGAGTGGGACGAAGAAGAAATCGAGCGCGTGCTGATGCTCGTGCAGACACTCGACCCGATCGGTGTGGCGGCGCGCAATCTCGCCGAGTGCCTCGCTTTACAGTTGAG
>Ga0315903_10002069_pt1 | contig 30112 bp, 22 predicted proteins | sample LakEriMetagenome_7_FD_203524 | JGI IMG/M metagenome (GOLD analysis project Ga0315903, IMG submission 203524) | Freshwater fungal communities from buoy surface, Lake Erie, Ohio, United States - Buoy 2 MA119 | ecosystem: Environmental > Aquatic > Freshwater > Lake | place: USA: Lake Erie, Ohio... | reverse complement strand
TCCCTGTTAAGTTCGGTTTAGGAATCATCCAGCTTGGACTTGGTTACCTGGTAGTGCAAATCGCTCCGGTATCGGAAGAATTTCTGGTGCCTCTGTGGACACTCGCACTGCTTTACTTCCTTCATACAACCGGTGAGTTGTTCATCTCCCCTATCGGGCTCAGCATGGTCACCAAGCTTGTTCCTAAAGACATGACAGGAACTGCTATGGGTGCATGGTTCCTTTCCTTTGCGGGATCAAATTATGTGGCAGCCATCATTGCTAAAATGACCGGCTCACATGGGGAAGGTGAAACTACTGAAATAGTCGACAAGGCCGTTACACTGGCCACTTATACCGACGTTTACACCACCATGGGAATGGTGACTGTAGGATTCGGCGTATTGCTGCTGATCATTTCAGGATTCCTGAACAAAATGATGCATGGTGTAAGATAATTCTCAACCTAACATAGTATGACCCCGGCCTCGTAACTGTAGCCGGGGTTTTTCATTGGGAGTTATCGTAATCTGTGATTCCTGTACAGAACAGGTAAGGATTACAGATTCGCCCGGATATTGGGATTACTGATTTACGGATTGCAGTCTGTATGAAATTCGTATTATGTTATTGCGGCATATCTGTATAACTGTAAATCTGTAATCCCTGTGTCCGTGCCTGCCTGCCAGCAATCTTTTTATTTAAAGGAGGCAGGCAGGCATCTGTACTCTGTACCCAAATCGATAATTATCATTAAGAAACAAAATATTAAGATTTTTTCATAAGATTACACTCTTATTTCACATCCCTGAAAAAATGGAAAACAGCACCAAAAAAGTATTCAAGCCCTATATCTCTGCAACCGACAGTGTCGCCGAGTTTACCATTAAGTCGATCCTGCTGGGTTCCATGTTCGGCATCATCTTCGGAGCTGCCACAGTTTATCTCGCACTCAAGGCCGGTCTTACCGTCTCCGCCTCCATACCCATTTCTGTTATCGCCATCTCGCTGGGGCGGAAGTTTTTCAGGACAACGATCCTGGAGAACAACATCATTCAGACAACAGGATCTGCAGGAGAATCGATTGCTGCAGGTGTGGCTTTCACCCTGCCGGGATTTCTTTTCATGTCGATGACTGACGACGGGACCAGTGTGGGAGAATCCTATTTCAATTACTGGACCATCTTCACCCTCGCTGCTTTCGGCGGCATACTCGGAACGCTGATGATGATTCCGCTCAGAAGATCACTGATCGTCAAAGAACATGAAACCCTACCCTACCCTGAAGGTACGGCATGCGGCTCTGTTCTGATTGCAGGGGAAAAAGGAGGTGATTTTGCCAAAACGGCTTACCTCGGACTGGCTGCGGCGTTCGTATATGCATTTCTGCAGAAAATCATGCATGTAATTGCTGAAACGCCTGCCTGGATGACCAAGCAAACCAACAAGTTTTTTCCCTCGGCAACAGTCAACGGAGAAATCACACCTGAATATCTGGGTGTCGGTTATATCATCGGTCCTCGTATCGCCGGTGTACTGGTGGCCGGTGGTGTGATGGCATGGCTGGGACTGATTCCCCTGCTGGCTTCACTCGTTCCGGCAGAAACCATTGCCATGCAACTGGTGAAACTGGGATATCTCAAGGATGTATTTACTCCCGGAGGAAAAGGTGGCTGGAACCCTGAAACACTCAGCTTCAACAATACAGCCACTGCTGTCTACTTTGCCTACGTCCGTCAGATCGGTGCCGGTGCTGTCGCGGCTGGCGGTATGATTACTTTGATCAAAACCCTTCCTACCATCATATCTTCCTTCCGCGAAAGCGTAAGTTCCATGAAGGAAAAAGGCGCCAATACCGAGGTTTCGAGAACCGAAAACGACCTCTCTTTCAAAATGGTCATAGCCGGCAGTATAGGACTGGTGCTGCTGATGGCTTTACTGCCAAACATTCCAGGCGACTCCATTCTGAACAAGTTGCTCATCGGAATACTGGTGGTGATTTTTGGTTTCTTTTTCGTGACCGTTTCGAGCCGTATTGTAGGCATCATCGGCGCTTCTTCGAATCCGATCTCCGGAATGACCATCGCCACACTAATGGGTACCGCACTCATCTTTGTGGCAGTGGGCTGGACCGGAAAATTCTTTGAACCAATGGCGCTTGTGGTCGGAAGCATGATTTGCATCGCGGCTGCCAATGCCGGAGCGACTTCTCAGGATCTGAAAACCGGATACATCGTCGGTGCTACTCCCAAATATCAGCAGATCGCGCTGTTCATTGGTGCCATTGTTTCTTCTCTGGTGATCGGATATGTGGTCAAGGTTCTCGATACACCGACACTTGAAATGCAGGCTCAGGGAATCAAACACGCTATCGGAACGGAAGAATTCCCGGCACCACAAGGCACCCTGATGGCAACATTGATCAAAGGACTACTTTCCTTTAACCTCGACTGGCAATTTGTTCTCGTTGGCGTATTCATTGCCCTCACGATTGAACTTTGCGGAGTCAAATCACTTTCATTTGCAGTGGGTGCCTATCTTCCACTCTCCACTACCCTTCCGATCTTTGCAGGAGGTGTTATCAAAGGTATTGTTGACTGGAGAGCGGAAAGGAAGAACGAAAAGAAAGACGATGAAGATCTGGGTAAAGGAAGTCTTTTTGCGACCGGTCTGGTTGCCGGAGGAGCACTTGCCGGAGTCATCGTGGCTTTGCTCTCAGTAAATGAAAATATTTCCAACTCCCTTGCAAACATAAACCTTGAACATACGTTAACAGAAATGCTCGGAACTGAAGGCTATCATTTGCTCGGCTTCGGATTCTTTGTGCTGCTGGGAGTCATACTGTACAGAGTGGCGACCAGGAAGTAAATGGTACGAATTAAGAATGGGCACGAATCTACTAATGGTTGAATTCAATATTTCTGGTTTAGACTAAAGGTTATCCAGCACTCATTATTCATTATTCATTATTCTTTCTCATGACAAAATTCAGGTTCATCCCCGTTCTCTTCATCGCCATATTTATCTCCTTCACCTCCTGTACCGGACAGTCAACTGATGACAAAAAGCCACAGGAAGCTACAGCCGGCGGTATTCAGTGGATGGGATTTGAGGAGGCAGTGGCCAAATCGGAAAAAGCTCCGAAGAAACTATTCATCGACGTATACACCGACTGGTGCGGGTGGTGCAAAAAAATGGACAAAACCACTTTTGCAGAAGCTGAGGTTGCCCAATACATCAATCAGAACTTTTATCCTGTGAAGCTGAATGCGGAAACAAAAGACAGCATTGTTTTCCGAGACAAGGTCTTCAAATTTATTCCCGAGTATAAGGCCAACGAACTTGCCATATCCCTGCTGGGTGGCAAAATGGGTTATCCTTCCTATGTATTGCTTGATGAATCTTTCGCCATGATGACTCCACCGGTTCAAAGTTATTTGACCAAAGAAGATCTGATGCCCATTATTACTTTTTTTGGCAACAATATTTTTAAAAGTAAAACATGGGAGGAATATGAAAAAGATTCCAAACCGTGATACACACGTTAATTTTAAAAACCTTAACGTGATTTGATCTGACCATAATCATTTTTTTGTACTGACAGACGTCATACTGAAGGATACACTACCAAGCTACCTTTGGCATTATTATTCACCCTAAAAAATAATGCCATATGAAAAAATTACTGATTGTTATTTGTTTGCTTGTATCCTTTGCGGGGTTAGAGTACGCCACGGCTCAAAACAGTACTGAAAATGAGCCGGTATATGGAAAAATAGGTGCAGGAATTGCTTTCCAGCCGTTTAGTTTTGCAAGTCTGCTTGATGAAGGATCAATGGTTCCTGTTGGTGGGATCAATTTGGCTTTCAACATTACCGAACAGTTTCGGCTTGAAGCTGATTTAGGCTACATGAATGTAGACAACAAAACCAATGATGATAAAACAAGTTTGTTCAATTCAGGAATCGGCTTCTTGTTTGCAATGAGAAAAGAGTCATCAGCTATTATGGCAGGAATCAAAGCTGACTACACTACAGGAACCAATGAATTCAAAGGAGGACTGGGTACTACCTACACCAATAAAATCAACGGAATAACCTTCGGACCTGTTTTGGCTTATGAGTATTTTATGAGTAAAAACTTTTCCGTCGGCGGAGAAGTTGGTTTGAAAATAAGGAACTTCAAGGAGGAAGCGGATGAAGACTTGAATACTTCGGATGATGAGTTGGAAATCAATAGCACATTCATGCATAATGCAATCTATCTGAGGGCTTACTTTTGATTGGCTGATACTTGACCAGTCTTTAAAAAAAAAGCGGACCAAGTGTCCGCTTTTTTTTTCGGGTGAAAGACGGGGCTCGAACCCGCGACCTCTAGATCCACAATCTAGCGCTCTAACCGACTGAGCTACAATCACCATAAATGATTGAAATTCAAAGACTCCAACCAATCCGCATCTGGAAATGGGAGTGCAAAATTACTGAATCAGTTTTGAATTGCAATCAAAAGGCCTAATTTTCTGTTCTTCTTACATGAACAGCTAACTTTGCAGGGCAATGTCGGAGAAAACGCTATTGAATGTGGAAGGCATGACGTGCAGTAACTGCGCGCTCGGAGTTACACGCATGCTGGAGAAAAAGGGTCTGCAGGATATTACCGTTGATTTCACTTCAGGTGAAGTAACCTTTGAGGAGATTGAAGCAGAAAAACTTCCCGAAGTAATTTCCGGCATCCGGCAACTGGGGTATTCCGTTTCAGAACCCAATGCTACAGGTGCAGTTGCTAAGGAGCATTTTTACAAAAGCCTTGAATTCCGGTTTTGGGTCAGCGTGGTTTTCACCCTGCCACTTTTACTCCACATGTTTGTGCATCATCCCCTGCTGCATGACCCCTGGTTTCAACTGGCGATGTCGTTGCCAGTATACCTGATCGGTATTTCATACTTCGGTAAAAGCGCCTGGAATTCCCTCAAAACCGGCATCCCGAATATGGATGTTCTTATTACCATCGGCTCATCGGCAGCTTTCATTTACAGTGTAGCGGGTATGGCTCTTCACCTCGGAACCGCCGACATGCAGGATTTTCTCTTTTTCGAAACTGCTGCCACCATTATCACGCTGGTGCTGATGGGGAATATCATTGAGAAAAGATCTGTTAAAAAAACCACTACCGCCATTAGGGAACTGGCAGCCATGCAACCCACATTTGCCAACCGGATTGCTATTCAAAAAGATATGACCGAGACGATTGAACATGTTCCAGTCTCAGAAATTAAAAAATACGATCCGGTACTGGTCAACTCCGGAGATCAGGTTCCTGTAGATGGAAAAATCTACTGGGGACACGCTGTCGCGGATGAATCAGCACTGACAGGCGAAAGTGTGCCCGTAGAGAAAACCGCAGGAAGCACTTTGCTTGCCGGTTCTGTTCTTATTTCCGGGTCATGCAAACTCACCACAGAAAAGGCAGGCCGGCAAACCGTACTGGCAGGTATCATAGATCTTGTAAAGCAGGCACAGCAATCGAAACCGGAAATTCAAAAACTGGGAGATAAAATCAGCGCCTGGTTTGTACCGGCTGTTGTTCTCATTTCCCTGCTTACTTTTTTCATTGGCCATTTTGTCTTTGATGTAACCACTCAAAAAGCCTTGCTCAGCGCCGTCGCGGTGCTGGTCATATCCTGCCCTTGTGCCATGGGACTTGCAACGCCTACAGCGGTTGCAGTAGGATTGGGCAAGGCGGCGAGAGCAGGCATCCTGGTGAAAGGCGGCTCTACACTGGAAATGTTCAGCGGCATTAAAACCGCGGTGTTTGATAAAACCGGAACACTCACTACTGGAAAATTCACCATAAGCGGCATTCAAACCTATGGAATGGAAAAGCAGGATGCCATTAATTTAATTTACAGTCTGGAACAACACAGCTCCCACCCTATTGCCGCTTCACTGGTAAAAGAACTGTCGGGCAGGAAAACCATGAACCGGTTGTTCAAACAGGTGGAAGAAGTGAAAGGACTTGGAATCAAAGCGGAAGATGATAACGGTACCAGCTACATACTGGGCTCGGAATCGGCGGTCAATGCAGGCCCGGAATTATCAAGTCACTCGGTGTACCTGTCTGTTAACGGGAAGGTAATGGCAGGCGTTAATATCGCTGATGAAATTAAAACCGGTGCGGCTGCCATGATAACAGGCTTACATGTCCAGGGTATTGAAACTATTCTGCTCAGTGGCGATACTGAAAAACGTTGCCGCGAAGTTGCAGAGGCCACGGGTATTCGTCAGATATATGCCGGCAAACTGCCTCATGAAAAAACCGCGATTGTGAACGATTTGAAGCAAAAGGGCAGATTGTTGATGGTGGGTGACGGCATCAACGATGCCCCTTCTCTTACGGCTGCGGATATCGGAATATCCTTCGGAGAAGCCACTAAAATCGCGATCAACTCCGCTCAGGTGGTTATTCTCAACAGTGAGAATCTGGAAATCATTCTGAAAGCACTTCGAATCGGAAAGCTGACTCTTGTCACCATCCGGCAGAATCTGTTCTGGGCTTTTGCCTATAACGTGGTGGCCATTCCAATTGCGGCAATGGGTTTCCTGAGTCCGATGGTTGCAGCATTTTCCATGGCCTTTTCAGATGTAGTGGTGATTGGAAACTCCATTAGACTCCGTTTCAGAAAATAACCAAACAAACATTGACACGCAAACGCATTCTTTTCTCCGCAAGGTGGTACCCCGACAGGCATGATCCGATGCTGGGGCTATTTGTGCAGCGGCATGCGGAGGCTGTTCAGCTGCTTCATGATGTGGAGGTGCTTTATGTTACAGCCGACAAGACCCTTCCTTCCGGAAAAATAATTACAGATGAATCAGTTCACGAAGGCATTCATGAAACCAGAATTTACTTTGGGAAACATGCATCTGAACTGACTAACGCCCTCGAGTATGTGAAATATTATCTCAGGGGACTCCGCCTCATCACTCGAAAGCGTGGTAATATTGACATTTCACATGTTCATGTTCTTTCCCGAGCTGCCATTCCTGCACTGTGGCTGAAATATACTTCCGGAATTCCATTCATCATCACTGAACACTGGTCGAGGTATCTGCCGGAGAATGTGGCCAAAGGAGCCTACTCCGGTGTTTTCAGAAAGTGGTTCACCAGATTTGCAGTGACATCCGCATCGTCAGTTACAACCGTCACTCAAAATCTGGCTGACGCGATGCTTCGGCTTGGATTGAAGAACCAATACCATGTTGTTCCAAATGTGGCCGATACCGGATTATTTCATCCTGCAAAAGAAAACGCCGAACGTGATGTAAAGAAACTGATCCATGTTTCGTGTTTTGACGAACCTGCAAAAAACATCAAAGGCATCATCAATGTGGTTTCAAAGTTGGCTAATGACAGAAAGGATTTTATTCTGGAAATAGTGGGTGACGGTGTTGACTTCGCTGAGGTAAAACAACATGCTGAAAAAACCGGATTGATGGATTCCAGAATTTTCTTCACGGGACTTCTTACCGGTGAGGCTCTGGCATCCCGAATACGCGATGCCGATGCACTGGTGATGTTCAGTAATTATGAGAACCTCCCATGTACAATCGTGGAGTCGATTTGCAGCGGGGTGCCGGTCATTTCAAGCGATGTAGGCGGAATCCGTGAACATTTGCGAAGCGAAAACGGGTTGCTGGTAAAAGCCGGAGACGAACTGGCACTTTCTAAAGCTATCTATTCGTTTTTGGATCAAAAGATCCTGTTCAGAAAAGACGAAATTTCTCAATACGGACTCAGTCACTTTTCCATGAAAATCATTTCCGAGAGGTTCGAAAGTATTTATTCACAACACAAGTGACTGAATAACAAATTATTGTCGTTTTATTTCATCTTTTTTATCTTATTTGGCAAACTACATTTTAGTGTGCAATTGCTTACATTTGCAGTCCCTCTTGCGTGATGCCTCATTACTCAAAAATAAAATATTGAAATTCAATAACTTAAAAACAGGAATTAAAACCAATTATTAACCAAAAACAAACCAATATGAAAAAACTATTACTCAGCGGTTTGGCTTTGACAGTATGTCTTTCAGCGTTTGCACAAAACACCCGGGAAGTTCAGTCAAGGCTTATCGAAAAAGTACGCAACAGGACAGCTCCTGTTACGAAGCCTTCAGAAACGCCTATCATCCCATTGAGGGCTGCTAACCCAATCGTTAGCCAGTCTCGTGCATCAATGGTTGAAATTCCAATCGGTTCAACCGTCTACGATCTTCAGTCAAACTATGGTTCAGTAGGTAACCGTGTGAAGAACTGGGGAGACGGTACCGTTTCTGCAGTCTGGACAAAAGGAGATCAGGCAACTGCATACCCTGACAGAGGAACCGGTTACAACTATTTTAACGGAACCAACTGGGGTGCAGCTCCTACTGCAAGAATTGAAACATTCCGTACCGGATGGCCGAACATTGGCGGAACGCCTTCAGGTTCTGAACATTCAATTTCACACACTCCACTTAACGTTGTTTATAGAGGCACCAAAGGAACAGGAGCCTGGACAGAACTTCCAGGAGCAACTTCTACGACTCCGGTACCTGCTGTTACCTGGCCACGTATGGTGGTTGGCGGTGCTAACGGAACCACTATGCATGTCATTGGAAACGAAAACGCCAACAACTTTTACGTAACGTATTCACGTTCACAGGACGGTGGTTTGACCTGGGATTTGCTCAACATCACTCCTCCAAACTTTGCTCAGTATCACTTCGAAGGCTCTGTTGACGGTTATGATATCGACAGCCGTGGCGATGTTGTAGCTTTCATTCTCGGTGGCTTCAGCGAAAGCCTTACCCTTTGGAAATCTACTGACAACGGAACTACCTGGACTACCACTGTAGTTAACGAGTTTCCGCTTGCTCCATGGGATTACAATACCAGTATTTCTGACGTTGATGGTGACGGTGTTGCAGACACTATCCCGACTACTGACTCCGGTATGTCACTGGTAATCGACAACAATGGCGTTTGCCACATCGCAGTTGGTAGTACCCGCGTACTTTGCGAAGCTACTCCTGATGTTTCTTACTTCCCAGGTACTGACGGTCTTCTTTACTGGAATGAAACCATGCCTGCCGGTGATATCACCAACAACCTGATTGCCGTATTGGAAGATATCGACGGAAGCGGTGTAATCGAAGTTCCAGGTTTCGGAACCTACCAGGCCGGCTTGACTGGAATGCCAAGCCTTGGAGTGGATGCGCTGAACAACATTCATCTAACTTATTCTTCTCTCATTGAGAACACTACTAACGGTAACCCTGATCCTGCCTGCGAAGAGTCATTCAGAAACGTCTATTACATGTATTCAACTGACGGTGGTATGAACTGGGCAAACCCAACCCGTGTTGAAGGTTCAGACTTCGATGAAATGGTACACCCTAACATGGCAAAGCGTGTTGATGCCTGCATCCACCTGATTTATCACAAAGACGGTGAGCCCGGAAACACCTTCCAGCCTCAGACCGGTAACTGTGATGCTCCAGGTCAGGTTGACGTAATCTACACTTGCATCACCAACCCTGTTGGATTGAATGAAGTGAAGAACAATGTTACTATGAACATTTATCCTAACCCTGTTGCCAACATCCTGAATGTTGACTTCAGCATGGTACAAGGAAACAATGTTAAAATTGAAATGGTTGACGTTCTCGGAAAAGTAGCTTACAGCCAGTCTGTAACTGCTTTCGGTGGAATGAACAACGTAAAAGTTGACGTTAAAGGTCTTGCTTCTGGTGTTTATTCACTGAACATCGTTAGCGGAAACGAAGTTACCTCTGCAAAAGTGGTTGTTCGTTAATCCTGAATAACTTACAGTCAAAAAGCCGGCTTTCGAGCCGGCTTTTTGCTTTCAATACAACCTGTGAAAATGACTTTTTTATCACATTTTAGGGTTACCCTTCCTCTGCAAAAAGAAATGTCTTGCATATATTTGAACCTGAAAACATCAAAACCCTTTTAACATGAGAAAACTACTACTAACCGGTCTCGCGATGAGCGTTACCCTGCTCTCGCTGGCACAGAACAGGCCTACATCGCTTGAGCAAATTAAGGAAAGACTCCGCCAGTCAGGAAACCTGAAGGTTTCTCCTGTGCAGGATGTGGTTACAGGAAATGAACTTCCTGTTAATCGCAATCAAGGCACTGTGAGAAATCAGGTGAGCAACCTGAACAAATCATCAGCCGCACAGGTGATTGTTGGTACGACTACTTATGACCTGCAATCGAACGGATCGGTTCAGAATCGTATTTATAAGAAAAATGGTGCAGTAGGTGCCGCCTGGACCATGAGCAGCGATGTGGCAGGTACTTATACTGATCGCGGAACAGGATACAACTATTATGATGGCAGCACCTGGGGTCCAAACCCAACAGCACGCATCGAAACCGACCGTCGCGGATGGCCCAGCCTTATTCAGATCGCTAATGGTTCTGAGGTGGTTGTTTCTCACGGAAGTGTTACAAACTCAACCGCAACCAGTATTCGCCCTGCAGCGGGTTCCGGTGCGTGGACTCAAACCGCTACACCTGACTTTCCAGGGGGTGAAAAAACTCTTTGGGTAAGAACGGCCGCAGGTGGTCCTGACGGCAATACCGTACACATGATTGACATCAGCTACCCAACCGGTAACGGTGGAGCACTGGTTAACGGTCTTGACGGAGCTCTTAACTATAGCCGTTCACTTGACGGTGGTGCAACCTGGGATATTGTCCGTGCTGCATTGCCCGGAGCAACTGATCAGGAGTATATCGGATTCCGCGCCGACGGTTATGCGATTGACGCCAAGGATAACGTTGTGACCATTACATCTGGTAATATCGCTGACGACTGGTGTATGTGGAAATCAACCGACAACGGTGCCACCTGGACCAAGACTATTCTTATCGACTTCCCTTTCACCAAATATGACGGAACCACTCAAATTACCGATGTTGACGGTGATGGTGTAGCTGATACTTTGCTGACCACAGACGGTGCCTATGCTGTACTGATCGATAACAACGGACTGATCCATTGCTTCGGTGGAGCTATGCTGGTGCTCGATGATGATCCTGCTACCAACATCGGACTGTTCCTTTCTACTGACGGACTTCTCTATTGGAATGAGTCATTCGGAAGTAATGAGCCTGTAGTGATTGCAACTGCTCCTGATCTCGATGGTGACGGTGTGGCTGCAAGCTTTGCTGCCGACCTCGGAGGCCGCTTTGGTAATGACGGTATTTGTTCAATGCCAAGTGTTGGTGTTGATGCCAACAATAATATTTATGTTTCTTACTGTCCTTTAATTGAAGGTACTGACTCGGGCAATCCTTCACCAAACGCATTCAGTTATCGAAACGTATATCTCATGGCTTCAAACGATGGTGGTACTACCTGGGGACAGGCCCTCAATATTTCTGACAGCCCGTTCGATGAAGCTGTTTTCTGCGCCATGGCCAAGAATGTAGACAACTGTGTAAGTCTGCTTTGGCAGCAGGATGGATCGCCCGGATATTCAGTGCCACCCAACGGCCAGCATCCAATTGGAAATAATGATATTATTTACGATTGCGTTGATGTCAACCTGTTGCTTGGCGTGAATGATAACGACCTCACATCAGGCGTTTCGGTTTCCATCTTCCCTAACCCGGTTTCAAGGATTCTGACCCTTACTTACACCGCTGAAAAACCGGTTCATGTAGAGATTGAAATCAGAAATGTTATGGGTCAGGTTGTTGGCAACTTCAACCGTGAAATGCTGAACGCCGGCAGCCAGAATTTCAATCTGGATGTATCACGTTACAGCAACGGGGTTTACACCGTGAACACCATCATAGGTGACAAAGTATTCGCTTCGAAGTTCATCAAGAACTAATAAAACTATCACCCACAAAAAAAGCCTTCTGCCTTCTTGCAGAAGGCTTTTTTTTATCTCAGCTTCATCAGATCATCCACTCCGGGCGGACGCTCTACGATGAATGCCTCACCGTATAAAGTACCAATGAGCCTCCCGTTTTCCAGTGCACGTGATCGAAGCACTTCCTGAAATTCTTTGGTGCTGATGGCTGTCTGGGGTTCTTTTGAATCGGGATTGTAGAACTGCGATGAATAAGCCATGATAGATTTAATCCGATCTTCCATAAAGTCTGAAATATCGACGATCAGATCCGGCTTTAACTGGTAATCCTGCACATAATGATAGATGGCTTTGGGTCGCCATGCCTGCTGAATTTCGCCATTGAGTTCGGTTACCAACTTCGTTAAACCGGCCAGAAAGCACGACTCTGATACCAGGCTGGAAGCCCTGCCATGGTCGGGATGACGGTCACGGATAGAGTTGGCAAGCACTATTTCGGGGCGGTATTTTCGAATCATCCGCACCACGCTGAGCCGGGAATTCTCATCGATGCCAAAAAGTCCGTCTTTCAGGTTCAGATTTTCCCTGGCCACTACCCCCAGAATTTCGGACGCGAGGGCTGCTTCTTTTTCCCGCAGGGCTGCATTCCCCCTGGTTCCGAGTTCGCCGGCGGTCAAATCCACAATACCTGCTTTGTAACCCGCTTTGATATGTTTGATCAGGGTGCCTGAACAGGAAAGTTCCACGTCATCGGGATGGGCCGCAAAAGCCAGGATATCAAGTTTCATGAATATTTGAATTAAGGTGCGAATTTCCGCAGACTTTTCAAAAGAAACTAACTTCGCAGACAATTCGATGAAAAGCACCGGACAACTATTTTTTCTTGCCGCCAAGGAATTCCGCATGGAATGGCGTCAGAAAACAGCCCTGATGGGCGTACTGATCTATGTGGTCAGTACGATTTTCATCAGCTACCTGTCCTTCAGGCAGATCATTGATATCCCCACCTGGAATGCTCTTTTCTGGATCATAATGATGTTTGCCGCGGTCAATGCGGTTGCCAGAAGCTTTATGCATGAAAGCCAGGGCGTCCAGCTATATTATTACACCGTACTGAACCCTGCATCTGTTATTCTGGCCAAAATCCTGTACAACACCCTGCTGCTGATTATTATAGCATTGGTCAATTTCCTTTTTTACACCCTGTTTCTGGGCAGCCCGGTGCAGGATACAGGCGTTTTTTTGCTGGGCTTGGTTTTAGGAAGCGCGGGACTGTCCTCCACGCTGACATTGGTTTCCGCCATTGCGTCCAGGGCAGGCAACAATCCTTCCATGATGGCCATTTTGAGTTTTCCGATTCTCATTCCTTTGCTCATGACCATCATGCGATTTTCCAAGAACGCCATTGATGGTATCGCCTGGTCGGTTAACAGTAACTACGCCATTATTTTAGCAGCCCTTATCGCCATGGTGGCACTCCTCAGCTATTTATTATTTCCATACCTTTGGAGGGATTGAAATCGCCCTTATTTTCTCAATACAATATGTTGAATATCTGTTTATTATGAAAAAACACTGGTGGAAAATACTGGCTTCTGTGATACTCATTCACACCATTGTGGCCGGTTTTTTAGGTGATGTTCCGGCAATGGCAATTCTAAATGAAACCATCCGAAACATGTACTTCCACGTTACCATGTGGTTCGCCATGATGATATTGATGATAGTAAGTCTTGTCAACAGTATCCGTTTTTTGGGTGATTTTAATCTCAGGTCAGACATTCTCGCAGAGGAGAGTGCAAGAATGGCGATAGTTTTCGGTGTATTAGGACTTCTAACCGGAATGGTTTGGGCAAAGTACACCTGGGGTGCCTGGTGGGTGAATGATGTTCAGCTTAACGGAGCCGCAGGAACGATGTTGGTTTACGCTGCCTATTTCCTTTTACGGGGATCGATGGATGATGAACAGAAAAGAGCCCGAATAGCGGCCGTTTACAGCATTTTCGCTTTCGCGATGATGATCGTTTTTATCATTGTTTTACCCAGGATGACCGATTCCCTGCATCCCGGTAAGGGAGGTAACCCGGGTTTCAGCAGCTATGATCTGGATCACCGACTAAGGATGATCTTTTATCCGGCCATCATTGGCTGGACACTTTTAGGTGTGTGGATGATGAACCTGCGCCTGAGGATGAGAAAAATTGAACAACAAATGGAACAAAATTCATGATGCGACATAAACTAACTGCACTCTTGTTTGTCATGCTATTGTCGGTGTTAAACGGCACAGCACAGGACCGCGTTGAAATGGCTGATGTCATGCGGTCGAACGGTAAAATCTATGTAGTGGTTGCCGTGGTGGGCGTGGTACTGATAGGGCTGCTGCTTTATCTCATCACAATTGACCGTAAGCTTACCGCTATCGAAAAGAAAATGAAGAACAACCATCCAACTTCATGAAAAAATTACACATTATCGGCATTGCTTTTATCGCAATCCTGCTTGGCGTTATGATCAGTACGATCTCTGATTCCAGCACTTATGTGAACTTTACAAAAGCCCAGGAGCATGAGGGAAAAAAATATCATGTCGTGGGAGTACTCAACCGGGATAAGGAATTCATGTATAACCCTGAACAAAATGCCAATTTATTCGGCTTTTTCATGGTTGACACCGAAGGCAAAGAAATGAAGGTGCTTTACAATGACACCAAGCCTCAGGATTTTGAAAAGTCTGAACAAATTGTGGTCATCGGAAAAGTGGTAGGAAATGAATTTCATGTTGCCAAGGGAGATTTGCTGATGAAATGCCCATCCAAATATAACGGCAGTGAATACCAGCAGGAAGAACTAATGGGAGAAGAGTTTGTAAGACCGGTTTAGAAAATGATGAATTGATCTCTCACTGAATCTTTCTTCACCCACTATCCTACTATCCCACTATCCTACTATCCCACTATCCTACTATCCCACTATCCCACTATCCTACTATCCCACTACCCCACTAACCCTCTCCACTACATTAAACTTTTATGGAAATTCAATACATCGGTGAGTCGCTTGGCTGGGGAAAACTCGGTAATTTTTTCATAGTATTAGGATTTACCGGAGCCTTACTGGCAGGTATTGCCTACTACTTCAGTTTTAAGAGAAAAGAAGAAGAACAGTCATGGAAAAAGATAGCCCGTACCGCTTTCTTCCTGCACTCTTTTTCGGTAGTGGCCATTTTCGCCATCCTGTATTATCTGATCTTCAACCATAAATTCGAGTATTATTATGTCTGGCAGCACTCCAATACCATTTTACCCATGGAGTATATTTTCGCCTGTTTTTGGGAAGGTCAGGAAGGAAGTTTTCTGCTTTGGACTTTCTGGCATGTGGTACTCAGCTGGATTCTGATCAGAAAAGGAGGGTCATGGGAAGGACCAACGATGGTCACCATCAGTCTGGTTCAGGTATTTCTGATGTCGATGGTAATAGGTGTTACCATTCTGGGTCACAAAATAGGAACCAATCCATTTGTATTACTTCGTGAGCATCCGGACTTCGCCAGCCTCCCGTTTGTACAATTCCCCGATTATCTCCAAAGAATTGATGATGGCCGCGGTTTAAATCCATTACTGCAGAATTACTGGATGGTCATCCACCCTCCCGTATTATTTCTTGGATTTGCCGCCACCTTAATTCCTTTTGCTTTTGCCATGGGAGGATTAATGACAGGTCGTGTTCGTGAATGGGCCACCGTTGCCACGCCCTGGGCCTTCTTCGGTGTGATGGCATTAGGAACCGGTATCCTCATGGGAGCAGCCTGGGCATATGAAGCACTGAGCTTCGGCGGATTCTGGGCATGGGATCCGGTTGAAAACGCATCACTCGTACCCTGGCTGACATTGGTAGGAGCAGCCCACGTGATGCTCATCAACAAGAAAAACGGAAGCACGCTGATCAGCAGTCTGGTGCTTACAGTCGTAACTTTTATATTGATCCTCTATTCCACTTTCCTCACCAGAAGCGGCATTCTCGGAGATACTTCCGTACACTCGTTTACCGATCTGGGTATGACCGGACAACTGGTTGTGTACATGGCGTTTTTCGCACTGCAGGCCGCTTACCTGATCTGGGTCAACCGAAAGAACTTCCCGAGAAGCGAAAAGGAAGACAGTTTGTTCAGCCGCGAATTCTGGATGTTTATCGGAATGCTCGTGCTGGTGATTTCAGGATTGCAGATCACATTCACTACCTCCATACCGGTAATCAATACCATTTTCGGAACCAACATGGCCCCTCCGGCTGATGTGATTGATCATTACAATTCCTGGCAGATTCCTTTTGCTGTCATCATCAGTATTCTGATCGGATTTACCCAGTTCTTCAAATACAAGGAAACACCTTCGGCTGAATTCAGAAAAAAGCTGATGTTTTCGCTGATTGCCTCTGTGATCGTTTCAGCAGTGGCTGTTTATTACGCAAAATTCGACCGGGTGCAGTACATTCTGCTCCTGTTTGCATCTGTATTCGCTGTTTTCGCCAACCTCGATTATGCCATCCGGTTCCTCAAGGGTAAATTCGACCACACCGGTGGTTCGGTCGCACATATCGGTATTGCACTCATCTTACTCGGATCACTGATCAGTAATGCCAAAAGCTATACGATCTCTAAGAACATTCTCAATGTAGATCTTGGAAAAGAGTTTCCGAATGATGAAAATATCATGCTCATCAAAGGCGATACGCTGAGAATGGCCAATTATTTTGTGAGTTACACCGGGAAAGAAAAAGAAGGGGTGAATGTATTTTATAACATCGAATATTTCGAGCCCGACTTCGCCAATAACCGGCTTGTACCTGCATTTACACTCCGCCCGACTGTTCAGCTGAATCCCAGAATGGGCAATGTTTCAGAACCTGCCACCAGAAGATTTTTTGACAAGGATATTTATACTCACGTCACCTATGCTGACCTTGAAGAGTTAGAAAAAACCGATAAGGAAAGCGAATTTCTGGAACCGGTGAAACATGAGATGAGCATCGGTGATACCGTTTCCACCAACAACGCGCTCATCACCCTGACCGGTTTGTCGCAGGAACTCGATCGCGAAGCTTATGGTTTGGGTCCTAATGATGTTGCAGTCGGCGCCAAGCTGACCGTTATCGACATCAACAAAAAGAATTACAGTCTGATGCCACTTTTCATCATCAAAGACAAAATGATATTCCCGAAAGAGGCTTCTCTGGATGAACTCGGTCTCCGGGTTGCTTTCACCAAAATCAATCCGGAAGACGGCAAGGTACACCTTACCGTTACTGAAAGAAAGGATAACAAAAGGGAGTTCATCATTATGAAAGCGGTGGTATTTCCTCAGATCAACATCCTGTGGACAGGATGCATTTTGCTGGTGATTGGAACTACGATGGCCATCAGGAAGCGCTTTAAAGACAATGCACGTTTGAAAGAACGCGCCTAACAGCAACCGACAAATCATCCTGCCATGAAAATTCTGATTGCAGGTACAGGGAATGTGGCTCTGGCATTGGGAAAAGCTTTTACCGGTGCCGGTCATACACTGATTGGAATTACAGGCCGTGATGCAGTCAAAACCGGAATCGCTGCTTCAAAACTGAACACTGCAGCATTTCCCGGCTTCAGCAAACTTCCCCTTTCAGCCGATCTGATTGTGATAGCCGTAAAGGATGATGCCATTGCTGATGTGGTTAAAAGACTGCCTTCATTCAGGGGAACTGTGGTGCATACTTCAGGAAGTACCCCAATGGAGTTGTTGAAAAAGTTTAAACGACATGGAGTGCTTTGGCCGGTAGCAACCATTCCAAAACCCAGGAAGGGACAGTTTACCAAAGTGCCTTTTGTGATTGAGAGTAACCATGAAAAGTCGACCACCTTGCTGATGCAGGCCGTGCATTCACTCTCCGGCGAAACGTATTTACTTGACAGTGAACAGCGGAAAGTACTTCATCTGGCCGCCGTGGTGGTAAACAACTTCACAAACTATCTGCTTACTGTTGCTGAAGATATTCTCCGAAAAGAATCTCTTCCCTTTGAGATACTGCACAAGTTGTCGGAATCCACAGTTCAAAACGCTTTTAAGGCTGGGGCTAAGGTTTCACAAACGGGCCCGGCACGCAGAAACGACCATAAAACCATGGATCTGCATCTGAAGTATCTGGCCGGTAACAAGGATTACGCCCGCCTTTACAGGATGATTTCCGAATTGATTACACGTGTTCATAAAGAACAGGTAAAGTCCTGAAAACTAAAGGGCTTTTTTCTTATTCTTGTGCCCATGGAAACCAATTTCAAGGAAAAGCTCAGGAAAGTCACCACATTCATTTTCGATGTTGACGGTGTACTCACCGATGGCTCACTGCTGGTAATGCCTGACGGCGAATTTCTTCGGAGAATGAACATTAAAGACGGTTATGCCATGTCGCTGGCTGTGAAGCGCGGTTACAGAATTGCCATCATTTCCGGAGGTCACTCCACCGGGGTACCCGTAAGATTGCGCAGACTTGGTATTGAAGAAGTATTTATGGGAGTTGAAAACAAACTCAGCGTATATGATTCACTTCTTGAAAAATACAGCCTCAGCGACGAACAGGTTTTGTATATGGGAGATGACCTGCCGGATCTGCCTCTCATTCACCGCTGCGGCATCCCCTGTTGTCCGGCCGATGCGGTTACGGAAATTCTTCAAAAATGCATCTATGTTTCATCCAGAGAAGGCGGACAAGGTTGCGTCAGGGATGTCATTGAACAAGTCATGCGGTTACATGGTAAATGGGACTGACTCACCCTGTCATGCTTAAAAACCTTCTATCCTTAACCAGAGCGGGGAATCTTGCCATCATCTGCCTGATTTTTCTGATCGTGCGACATACCATCATCAACCCGTTTCTGGGAGATGACGCAAGCAGTCTGAACGATCATCAATTTCTGTTGCTTTTGCTCAGCACGGTTCTGACAGCGGCAGGAGGATACATCATCAATGATATTTTTGATACCGGACCTGATGAATTCAACCGTCCCGGAACGAATAAGGTTGGCAACGGAATCACTGTATTCACTGCCCGCATCCTGTATGCTTCACTGACACTGGGCGGCTTGATTTCCGCGGTGATTTTCGGTGAGTCAACGGGAGTCAAATACACCGTACTGGTCATCGGACTTTGCGCAGGACTTCTCTATTTCTATTCATCGTCCTACAAATCGATGTTACTGATTGGCAATCTGGTCATATCGCTGCTCGCGGGATTTTCCGTTCTGATGACCATACTGTTTGATAAAAAGGCGATGATGAATGATTCCGTTGTGACGGTAGTTTCAGCCTATTCCATTTTTGCATTCCTGATTACCTTCAACCGGGAAATCATTAAAGACTGCGAAGATATGGAAGGCGATGTTCGTTACGGGGCCTCTACCCTGCCTGCTTTGTTCGGCACCGGCACAGCCAAGTGGGTAGCTTCACTGGTGGCTGTAACGGTACTTTGCGGAATTGGCTACATTCAGATCATACAACAACAATGGCAATCGCCGGTTCCGTTTGCATATGTTATTTGTTTCGTACAGTTGCCACTGATCTGGCTTGCGATATCTTCTGTCAGGGCGCAAACGAAATCTGATTTCAGGAGAGCAAGTTCTTATAGCAAACTGATTATGCTAACCGGCATCTTATCCATGATTGTATTTCACTTCTCACTTTAAAACATGCTTCAATTCCCAGGGAATATCATTCTTGCTTCAGCCTCTCCGCGCAGGCAACAGCTATTGCATGAGGCAGGATTCAGTTTTGATGTATTGGTTAAAGAAGTGGATGAATCCTGGCCCTCTCAACTCAAAAGAGAACAGGTTGCTGAATACATTGCAACCAGAAAAGCAGACGCCTACACTGAAGAAGTTAATTCCGGAAACATCATTATTACGGCTGACACTATTGTTTGCACCGGTGATGAGATCCTCAATAAGGCAGCAGACCGGAACGAGGCAGAAGCCATGCTGAAAAAACTTTCCGGCAAGTCTCATGAAGTCATCACTGCGGTTTGTATAAGAAGCAAGAAACAAAACTCCTGTTTTCATTCATCCACCAGCGTTACCTTTAGGGAGCTTTCCGATGAAGAGATCGATTATTATATCACCACCTGCAAACCGTTTGACAAGGCCGGGGCTTACGGTATTCAGGAATGGATCGGCCTGGTGGCCATCACCTCCATCCACGGTTCATATCACAATGTGGTAGGATTGCCGGTTGCAGAAGTATACAGTCGCCTGATGTCATTCCAAAATCATTAATCACCTCATCATGAAACAGGCTTATTTCAGGATGCATCTGGCCATTCTGCTTTGGGGCTTTACCGGGATTTTTGGCAAAGCAATAGGAATGTCGGAGGGAATGATTGTTTGGTACCGCATGGCCATTTCGGCCATCGGGCTGCTACCGGTTTTGGTAAGAGAAAAACATGAAATACTACCTTTCCATGAAATGGTCCGGATAGCGTTTGTAGGCTTTCTGGTTGCCATGCACTGGCTTTTGTTTTACGGATCTATTAAGGCATCGAATGTGTCAATTGCCCTCAGCTGTTTCTCTTCCGTTTCACTCTTTACCGCTTTACTCGACCCGTTACTCAAAGGCAAGAGACCCAGGCTGCCTGAAATACTCCTAAGCGTCATGGTAATCGTGGGACTTTACATTATTTTCAGGGTCCAGGAAGTTTACTGGGCCGGGATACTGCTGGCGGTCGGAAGTGCTTTCCTGGGTGCCTGCTTTACCGTTGCCAATAAAAAACTGACCGAAGAGCATTCACCCGGAGTGATCACATTTTACGAACTCACAACAGGATTTCTGGTGCTGACCGTACTGCTGCCTGTTTATTTCAGCGTAACCGGCACCGGATTTGAAGTTCCCGATTTCAACGACGGGATCTACCTGCTGCTGCTGAGCCTTGTTTGCACCAGTTATGCCTTCACCATTTCGCTGAAGGCCCTCAAAAAGCTGGATCCGTTTACATTGAATTTGTCCGTGAATCTGGAGCCACTTTACAGCATTGTACTGGCCTTCATTCTGTTCAATGAGAGGGAAATTCTGGACGGAGGCTTTATAGCCGGCACCTGCGTTATTCTCTCCTCCGTAGTGATCCACACATGGTACAAGTGGCGCAAAAACAAGTCGGCCGCGACTTAAAAAAATGATTTGAAATGCTTTTCTTTGATGTTCAGAATGCTCTTGAATCCTTCCATACTCCGTAAGCCGGTCAAGGCTTTTTTCATCTGCCTGCTCCTGACCGTAATTTTCGGCATTCCAACCTTTGCTCAGCGATACAATTTTACGGTTTACGGTTCTGCCGACGGGCTTCCGGGAAATCAGATCAATGATATCATCCAGGACAGGCATGGAAGGATGTGGATAGGCACCATGAACGGTGTTGCGGTGTTCGACGGAATCAAGTTTGAGAAATTTGAAAATAACAATCCCATCAGCAATAATCCTGTCAAAACTGTATTTGAAGACTCAAAGGGCAACATCTGGATAGGCATGATCAGAAAAGGTGTTTGCAAATTCAATGGAACCTCATTTGAGTTTTACAACACAGGGAACGGATTGCTCAGCGACAATGTTAACTCAATTACTGAAGACAAAAAGGGAAATATCTGGATAGGCACCAGTGAGGGTCTGAACAGGTTTGACGGTAAGATCATGCATTCTTACACCACTCTCAGAGGGCTGGTCAACAACAATATCTTTCATCTTTACTCAGACACCAAGAACCAGTTATGGATTGCAACTCTCGGCGGGATAAGTGTGTTTGACGGAAAGGACTTCACTAACTACACCTCTGAAAAAGGACTGTTAAGCAACATTTGTTACCACATCATTGAGGGGAGTAAAGGAAGGATTTGGATCAGCACATACCTGGGAATTTCAGTCTTCGACGGCAAAACGTTTGAAAATTACACCACCTCCAACGGTCTTCTCACCGACAGGATTGAAAAAGTAATTGAAAACCGTGAAGGCAAAAAGATGTTTGCCTCTTATGGCGGAGGAGTGGGATTGATCGATGGGGATAAAATCAGCTACCTGACCGTCAAAGATGGATTGCCGAGTAATATTGTCAAATCTGTGCTGCAGGACCGGGAGGGCATCTACTGGTTCGGTACCTGGAACGGATTGTGCAAATTCAACGGCGATCGTTTCATTCATTTTACACATGAGGACGGTTTGGCCAACAATAATATTTTGTCGGTGGCTGTTGATTCTGCCGGCACCGTATATTTCGGTACACTGACGGGAGGTGTAAGTTTTTACAGGGCAGACACCATCAGAACGCTCGGACTGGAATCGGGATTACGGGGCCTTACCATATGGTCCATTTTTATCAGTAAGTCAGGTCAGTACTGGTTTGGGACCACCAATGGTCCGGCTCTGCTAGATACCAAAACTGAACAATTTACACATCCCTTTCCTGAATTTGACAACACGATTATTTACGCCATACTGGAAGATCAGGCAGGGCGACTGATGCTGGGAACCGACAGAGGTCTCTACATCCGGCAAACTGACGGCAGATTTGTCAATTTGAATTCGGAGCAGGGACTCAAAGACGACAAGGTTAGAGTCTTGTTTGAAGATAACCGAGGAAAGGTGTGGATCGGAACGCTCAAACATGTTTATTTTCTAGAAAAAAATAAAATCACCAACTTCAATGAAAAATACAATATTCCGGATGCTCCCGTAACTTCCATTATTCAAGATTCTACTGACAGGATTCTGGTGAGTACTTATGATTTTGGAATTTTCGTCATCGGGGATGCCGTCAATTCAAACATTCTTAACACTATCAACAAATCAAACGGACTGCTGAGTGACAGGATTCTTTTCAACTTTCTTGATTCAGGAAAACGACTTTGGATGGGAACACCCAACGGAATTGATTGTATCGACTGGAATGAATATCTCAACTCCGGAAAAATTATAATCGATCACTTTAACAAGAGTAACGGTTACCAGGGTGTTGAAACCAATGCGGCCTGCTCCGATCGTGAAGGGAACATCTGGTTTGCTTCGGTCAATGGCGTCATCAGGCATAAAAAAGGTTCCGGAATTCTTCGCAATATCATTCCAACTCTGAGAATCTCCGGAGTGGATTTGTTTTTGCAAAACAAAGACTGGAGAGATAAAAATATTGCCATAGATGCCCGATCCGGGCTTCCTGAAAATATGATTTTAGCTTACAACAACAATCATATCAGGATCAATTATTCAGGAATTTATCTCACAGCACCTGACGAACTCCGATACCAGCACATTCTTGAAGGTTTCGATGAAAAATGGGGACCGGTAAATGCTCAGAATTTTGCCAATTACTCCAATCTCCCTCCCGGTGAATATCTTTTCAAAGTCAAAGCAACGGTAAACGGAAGAGACTGGACCAATACCATTGCCTATTCGTTTGTCATCAAACCACCTTACTGGAGAACTCCATTCTTCTATTTCCTATATGCAATGGCTTTCAGCAGCAGCATCTTTCTTTTTCTCAAATTCAGGACCCGGAGTCTTCACAGAACACAGATTATGCTCCGACAGAAAGTGGAGCAAAGAACCAGAGAGCTCAATCAGAAAAATCTGGAACTCGAGAAACTGTCGATTGTAGCTTCTGAAACAGACAACTCTGTACTCATCTTTGATCGTGATCTTGACCTGGAATGGGCCAACACCGGATTCACCAAAATGACAGGATATGCTCTGCAGGATATATTGTCTCGCTTCGGCGGAAAAATCAATGATGTCACTTTCCATAAGGAAGCCGACAATTTGGTCGAAGATTGTACCCGTGAATTTAAGTCTGCTTCATTTGAATCGAAAGTAAAATGCAAAAACGGTAAAGAGATCTGGACTTCCAACATGCTCACTCCTATTTTCGACAACGAAAGGTCTCTTAAGAAAGTCGTAGTCATTCAAACCGACATCACCTACCGCAAGTCGATGGAAGAACAAATCAGGGCATCACTGGAGGAAAAGGGCCTGTTGCTGAGAGAAATCCATCATAGGGTGAAAAACAATTTACAGATCATCATCAGCTTGTTCAATCTGCAATCGCATTATGTCAATGACGAAAAAGCTTTTGCCGCACTCAAAGAAGGTCAGGATCGTATTAAATCCATGGCATTGATCCATGAACGGTTTTACCAGAACGAAGGGCTGTCGAGAATTGATTTCGATGAATACATCAAAAGACTCGTGGAGAACCTGTTGCTCTCCTTCAATGTTCCGACGGATAAGATCAGATATACCGTTGAAGCCGAAAAAATATCGCTGGACATCGATACAGCCGTTCCTTGCGGATTGATCATCAACGAACTTGTTTCAAATACCATCAAGCACGCTTTCGTTGAAACCGAATCAGGGGAGCTTCAGATTACCTTTAGGAAACTGGAAAACGACCAGCTTGAACTGATCATACATGATAACGGCAAAGGGCTTCCGGAAGGGTTTTCTATTGAGGACAGCGATTCTCTGGGTATGCAGCTCATCAATGCACTGGCCAACCAGCTGGATGCAAAACTGACTGTTGAGAGCGGAAAGGGCGCCACCTTCAGGCTCAACTTCTCACCAGTTCACAAAGCGACTGAAAATGTGTAACTTAGACCTTGATAAATTATTACTGAAATCACTTTTCCCGTTTCAATAAAAAACTATTTTTGAAGGCAATCTGGATACTATGAGCAAAATTAAAATATTAGTAGTTGAGGATGAATCCATTGTAGCCAAGGACATCCAGAATACCCTGATCCGTCTGGGTTATGACGTACCGGCTACAGCGTCCAATGCGGTCAGCGCCTTTCAAAAGCTTGAAGACATCAGGCCTGATCTGGTCTTCCTGGACATAAAGCTCAAAGGGGATATTGATGGCATCCAGATTGCTGAAAAAATCAAGTTGAATTATGATATCCCGGTTATTTTCCTGACTTCATTCGTCGATAAAGGAACGCTTGACCGGGCCAAGGTGACCGAGCCATACGGTTACATTGTTAAGCCATTCAACGAATCAGATCTGCAGACTACTGTAGAAATGGCTCTTTATAAGTTCGAAAAAGACAAAGAAACCAAATACAGTAAGGACAGATTTGAAAGTGCCCTGCTCAATCTTGATGAGGCCATTTTCATTCTTGATACTCAATACAATGTTACTTTTCTGAATCCCAAGGCCGAAAACTACTCCGGATACGGAACTGAAACTGCTGCCGGTAAAAGTCTCTTCGACCTGCTTTCTATCAGGGATGAAACAGGATCTGAAATGTCAAGAGAATCGATGTCGGATAAACTCAGGTCAGGAAAAATCTTTGAATCAAAAAACTCCGTCCTCACTTTTCGTCGTGACAATTCTTCCATCAATTCAGATATTACCTGTTCACCTGTGCGGGATGAAAAAGAGGTTCTGATAGGCTACGCATTCGTGGTCAGGAAAGCCGGCGCTCCGGTTCCTACTGGCGGAAATTCCCAGTTTCCCGAACCGATGGAAAATATGATTATCCAAAACTCTTTCTTTGTGAAGAAGGGCTCGATGCTGGTTAAAGTTTTTCTGGAGAACATTAACTACATACAAGCTATGGATAACTATGTCATTATCCAAACCAATGCCGATCAGTTTGTGATTCATTCAACCATGAAGGATATCGAACAGAAGTTACCGGCAGACAAATTTTTAAGAGTACACCGGTCCTACATCATTGCCATTGACAAAATCAGTGTTCTTGATGAAAATACGGTTCTGATCGGAGAAAAAACCATCCCGGTAGGTAAGTCATACAAGGATGCTTTTATGAACCGCCTGAACTTCCTCTGAGAATACAATCCATAAAAAAAAACATCCGTCCTGCGACGGATGTTTTTTTTTATGAGTCAATCAGTTTATTACTTCTTATCTTCCTTTACTTCTTCGAAGTCAACATCAGTGACGCTGCCATCGCCAGAGTCACCCTGAGGAGGTGTCTGCTGACCTTCGGCCTGCGCACCAGCACCGGCTTCCTGTGTGGCTTTGTACATCTCCTCAGATGCAGCCTGCCATGCAGAATTAAGACTTGCCATAGCGGTATCGATACCTGCCAAATTCCTTGTTTTGTGGGCTTCTTTTAACTGCTCCAGTGCACCCTGAATATTGGTTTTGTTGGTTTCGGAAAGTTTATCGCCATACTCCTTCAGCTGCTTGTCAGTCTGGAAGATTAAGGAATCGGCCTGATTGATTTTCTCCACTTCTTCCTTGGCTTTACGATCTGCTTCAGCGTTGGCTTCAGCTTCCTGCTTCATTTTGTTAATTTCAGCATCGGTGAGACCGGAAGAAGCTTCGATACGGATATTTTGACTCTTGCCGGTTGCCTTATCTTTTGCAGTCACGTTCAGAATTCCGTTGGCATCAATATCAAAAATCACTTCAATTTGAGGAACACCCCGTGGTGAAGGAGGAATACCATCAAGATGGAATCTTCCGATGGTACGATTATCCTTAGCCATTGGACGCTCACCCTGAAGAACATGTATTTCAACAGAGGGCTGGTTGTCGGAGGCCGTAGAGAAGACTTCTGACTTACGGGTAGGAATGGTAGTATTGGATTCAATCAGTTTGGTAGATACACCGCCTAAAGTTTCAATACCCAATGAGAGCGGAGTAACATCCAGCAGCAACACGTCTTTCACTTCACCGGTCAGAACAGCACCCTGAATGGCAGCACCTACAGCAACCACTTCATCAGGATTAACACCTTTTGATGGCTTTTTGCCGAAGAATTTTTCGACCAGATCCTGAATGGCAGGTATTCTGGTTGATCCACCCACCAGAATGACTTCATCAATATCGGAAGGTGATAATTTTGCATCGGATAATGCTTTCTTGCAAGGCTCAAGCGTGCGCTGAATCAAGGTATCTGCCAGCTGTTCAAACTTAGCCTTGGTGAGGGTTTTTACCAAGTGTTTGGGAATACCATCCACCGGCATGATATAGGGCAGGTTGATTTCTGTCTGGTTAGAGCTTGAGAGTTCAATTTTAGCTTTCTCTGCTGCTTCTTTAAGACGTTGCATGGCCATCGGATCTTTTCTGAGATCGAGACCTTCGTCATTCTTAAACTCCTCAGCCAGCCAGTCGATAATCACCTGATCGAAATCGTCTCCGCCAAGGTGAGTATCTCCGTTGGTCGACTTTACTTCAAATACCCCGTCACCCAACTCAAGCACGGAGATATCGAATGTACCGCCACCAAGGTCAAACACGGCTACTTTGGTATCGGTGTGTTTTTTATCCAGACCATAAGCCAAAGCTGCAGCAGTCGGCTCATTGATGATCCTCAGAACCTTAAGACCTGCAATTTCACCGGCTTCTTTGGTTGCCTGACGCTGGGCGTCATTGAAATAGGCAGGCACGGTTACAACGGCCTCAGTCACCTCGTGACCGAGATAATCTTCAGCGGTTTTCTTCATTTTCTGAAGAACCATCGCTGAAATTTCCTGGGGCGTAAAGAGCCTGTCATTGATATTGACTCTTGCGGTGTTATTATCACCTTTGACAACCTTATATGGAACCCTTGACACCTCTTTGGTGACCTTATCGAAGGTCTCACCCATAAATCTTTTTATGGAGTAGATGGTATTGGTGGGGTTGGTAATGGCCTGACGCTTGGCGGGGTCTCCCACTTTACGCTCTCCATCCTTTATAAATGCCACGATTGACGGTGTGGTTCGGCGGCCTTCGCTGTTTGGGATAACAACAGGTTCATTTCCCTCCATCACGGCTACGCAGGAGTTGGTTGTTCCCAGATCGATTCCTATAACTTTTCTCATTGATTTGGTGGTTTAAATTTAGAACACACCCATAAGTCAATGATTGTGCCACCTTGAAAAAAGGGCAAAAACTGACAATTTTAGCCCACAAAGTGAAATATTGCAGGCTAAATTACTGACAAAAAGACATAGGATCGGCTTACTGAAATCCGAGATTGGCAGTATAAGGGCTGGATTTCAGTAGATTGATGGCCGCGGCATCCATTGATTTGTTTGGAATCTTCTGAATAAAGCGGCTAGAAAAGATGCCAGTGCCTCCGGTAACATTCGAATAGTATGGCGGTGTGATCAGTACAGTTGATGCTGAGGAGTTGATACTGATGTAATTGGCCAGAAACTCTTCACCGGCAGTAAAAATATAATCAAGTTTACCCGCTACTCTCAGGAAATTTCCTGGCTCGAGTGATTGACCCACGAATTTGTAAAAGTTTTCCCCTTCAATTTCATCACGAATAGAGGAAACGCTCAAAGGATTGGTAAGCACCACATTCGGGAAAACCCAATCAATAAATTTATTCTCCGCAACCCCAACACTCAAATCCTGTTCTGAAAAGTGAAATCTGATGGTCAGATTATAAACCTTGCCATTGGCTGTGGGCACATATTCTACTATTTGAGGGAATTGGCTGGCCCAGCGAATAGTGTCGTTGTTATTGGGGCGAAGGACTCTCAGGCTGTCGACTATCGGGGTTTGGGCAAAAAATTCATGACCGGTCTGGGTATTGGTGACAATGATCCTGTATTCCGAATCCGCAAAAATATCTTCTCCGTTTGACCGGTATAAAATGTTGGGAGTATTGGGGAACAAACCCGGATCTTTAACGGGACCAACTGTACGTGTCAGAGGAAAAGAGCTGAGTACTGCACCGTTTTTAATTCTAAGTAATCTCACATCCAGGATATCCGGATAGTAGGAAGAGTCGAATACCTGTGCCTGGGTATTGGCATTCCCTTTACCAAGGAAAGCTTTTTGAATACGCACATAGTGAACGGAATCTGCGGGATTCAGCAAACCGTAAATCACACCGATTTCTTTATATGAGGCTTCGAGATCAATGGTGTTATCGCATGAAACTGTCAAAAGAGCTACACCTACCAATAGAGATAAAATCAATTTTTTCATGCCCCAAATGTAGTGCAAACTTCTTTCAATGTATATGGTTTTTATACCTTTGGATTTGATTTTGAACCGGATGAAACCATTTTGCCGTATTTTATTCAGCAACAGGCAGGTAGTAGCCTTTGTAACTGCCCTGACTGTGGTGCTTACAGTGGCTTCTGCACAGGCTCAGAACGTCACTGAGAAGTTTGAAAAACTCAGTGTCAGTGAAAATTTCGACAGTGTCGGCACCTGGTGGACGGTGGTTTCCAACGCGGAAAACCTGTTTATCATCCAGGATGGAGAGTATATTCTTCAGAGAAAAGCCATTTCAGCTCCCTTTGCCATTCTCGCATCCTTGGAAGAGGATCCGGCTGAGTTCAGGGCGGTGGTATCACTCAAACTTGAGAAAACAATGGGAGATGCCGCGCACATCGGCATACTCTTTATGATGCAACCACAGGGTCAGGGTGGTTTTCTTTTCGAGATAAACAAAAAGAAAGAATACCGGCTCAGGCAAATTGCAGGCGGAGCCTACCGGTATATTTCAGGCAGCACCAAGGATCAGGGCTGGACCAAACATCAGGCAGTCAATGAGGCAGGATCGCCTAACATTCTTGAAGTGCGTACATCCAAAGGTGCCTACGACCTTTATATCAACAATGCCTACATCCGCTCCTTTTCGGAGCCCAATTACCGCAGTGGCAAAGTCGGGCTCATTGTCGGACCCGATACAAGAGGTCGAGCCGATTATTTTTATATTTTCAGAAAAGGCAATATTACCGCTCCCGAACCGGAACCTGCCGATCCAAACAATACAGCTGCCAATTCTCCAGACTTAATTGAGCTGGCGCAATCGATCATCAGTCTGAAAACACGCATCAATGAACTGGAGGAGGAAAACACCGGACTGAAGCGTACCATTTCAGCCATAAATACGGGGGAACAGGAAAAGGATGTACAGATCAGAAATACCGAAAAGCAAATTGTTTCTCTCCAGGATCAGATCACTAAAAAGGAAGCAACCATTGACTCTCTTACCAAGGCAAATGCGGCTTTACGTCCATACAAGGATATGATCGGTAATAAAGACGGGGACGTCATTATCAATTTATCCAAGGCTCTGAAAACTGAAAAAGAAAAAAATCAAAAACTGGAAGAAGAACTCCGCCTCATCCGGGAGAAACAGGGAGAGGGCAAATCTCCATCACCCAAGTCCTCCGGCAAACAACCAGCAGGTTCAACTACAGGAACAACCAAAAATGACGGTACAGCTCCTGCTCAAGATACCAAAAAAGATCCG
>Ga0315903_10002065_pt1 | contig 30144 bp, 28 predicted proteins | sample LakEriMetagenome_7_FD_203524 | JGI IMG/M metagenome (GOLD analysis project Ga0315903, IMG submission 203524) | Freshwater fungal communities from buoy surface, Lake Erie, Ohio, United States - Buoy 2 MA119 | ecosystem: Environmental > Aquatic > Freshwater > Lake | place: USA: Lake Erie, Ohio... | reverse complement strand
TGGCGGAGGCGGGCGGCCCGCGGCTCACGCTCGCCACGGTGCCGGCCGAGGATCCGCAGGTCTACGAGATGATCTCGCGGGCCGACACGGTGGGCGTGTTCCAGATCGAGAGCCGGGCGCAGATGAGCATGCTGCCGCGGCTCCGGCCGCGGTGCTTCTACGATCTCGTGATCGAGGTGGCGATCGTCCGCCCGGGGCCGATCCAGGGCGACATGGTGCATCCGTATCTGCGGCGCCGGGCCGGCGAGGAGGCCGTCACCTATCCCAACGACGCGATCCGCGCGGTGCTGGAGAAGACGCTCGGGGTGCCGCTCTTCCAGGAGCAGGCGATGCGGCTGGCGGTGGTGGCGGCCGGCTTCACGCCGGGCGAGGCCGACCAATTGCGGCGGGCGATGGGGGCCTGGCGGCGGCCGGGCGTGATCGACGAGTTTCACCGCCGGCTCGTCGATGGGATGCTGGCCCGCGGACTGTCGCGGGAGTTCGCCGAGCAGGTGTTCACGCAGATCCGCGGCTTCGGCGAATACGGCTTTCCCGAGTCGCACGCGGCCAGCTTCGCGCTGCTGGTGTACGTGTCGGCCTGGCTCAAGTGCCACCACCCGGCCGCGTTCACGGCGGCGCTGCTCGGCAGCCAGCCGATGGGGTTTTACGGGCCGGCGCAGCTGGTCCGTGACGCGCGGGCCCACGGCGTGACGGTGCTCGCCGCCGATGTGAACGCGAGCCGTTGGCATGCGTCGCTCGAGCCGTCGCCGACCGCCGACGGCGCACGGCCGCGGGACGGCCGGCCGGCGATCAGGCTCGGACTCGAGCAGGTGTATGGCCTGGGCGAGGCGGCCGGATCGCGGATCGAGGCGGCCCGACGCGGCGGGCCGTTTCGATCGCCGCGGGATCTCGTGCGGCGGGCCGGCCTCGGCCGCGACGATCTCATGCACCTCGCCCGGGCCGGGGCCCTGGCCTCGCTCGGCCTCACGCGGCGGCGGGCCGTCTGGGAGGCGATGCAGTGCCTGGAGAAGCCGGGTCGTCGGCCGCTCCTCGACGCGATCGACGAGCCGGACGACGACGAGGATGCCTCCCTCCTGCCGGCGGCGACCGCGCAGGAGGAGGTGATCGAGGACTACCGCACCGGCGGCCTCTCGCTCGCCGCCCACCCGCTCGCCTTCGAGCGCGAGCGGCTCGCCGCCGCGGGCGTGGTGACGGCGGCCGCGGCGGCCGCCGCGCCGGAGGGCCGGCGGGTCGTCGTGGCCGGGATCGTGCTCACGCGGCAGCGGCCGGCGACGGCGAAGGGGATGATCTTCCTCACGATCGAGGACGAGACGGCCGCGGCGAACGTCGTCGTCCGGCCCGACGTCTGGGAGGCCGCGGATCATGCGGCCCGCCGTGCGGCGGTGCTGCTCGTGCACGGCCGGATCCAGCGCCGCGGCGCCGTGGTGCACGTGGTGGCGACGCGGCTCGAGGCGGCCGTGCCGCCCGCCGGCGCACCGGCCCCCGCCCTGCCCGCCTCCGCCCTCGCCGCGCTGCCGCGGATGTCCCGCGACTTCTGCTGACCGGGTGGGTGGCTCGGGGTTCAGGGGGAACGCGGGCCGTTTGCCGAACTCGGTTCGTGCCGTAGAACACTCCGCATGCGCTCCGCCCCCGTCACCACCACGAACCTCCCGCTGGGCACGCCCGTTCGCGGGAAAGTCCGCGACTGCTACCGCTTCGCCTCGCCGGCGTTCGGCGAGGCGCTCTTGATCGTGAGCACCGACCGGATCAGCGCCTTCGACTGGATCCTGCCCACGCCGATCCCCGACAAGGGCAAGGTGCTCACCGCGATCTCGGCCTTCTGGTTCGACCTCCTGTCGCGCGGGCCACGGCCGATCGCCCACCACCTGCTCTCGACCGACGTGGACGCGATGGGGCTGCCCGCGGGCATCGACCGCGAGCCCCTCCGCGGCCGCACGATGCTCGTCAGGCGGGCGGAGGTGGTTCCCTTCGAGTGCGTCGTCCGCGGCTGGCTCGCCGGCTCCGGGCTGGCCGAGTATCGCCGCTCGGGCACCGTCTGCGGCGTGCCCCTCCCGGCCGGGCTCGGCCCGGGGACGCGGCTGCCCGAGGCGATCTTCACGCCGGCCACGAAGGCCGCCAGCGGCCACGACGAGAACGTGTCCTTTGGCGTGATGGAGGCGGCGATCGGCGTCGAACTCGCCGCGGCCCTCCGCGGGCTGAGCCTCGACGTCTACGCCCGCGGCGCCGAACACGCGGCCGCGCGGGGGATCGTGCTGGCCGACACGAAGCTGGAGTGGGGTCGCCTGCCCGACGGCACTCTGATTCTCGTGGACGAGGTGCTCACGCCCGACAGTTCGCGGTTCTGGCCCGCCGCGGCAGCCGGACACGGCCGGGTTCCCGATTCGTTCGACAAGCAATTCGTCCGCGACTGGCTGGAGGCGAGCGGCTGGGACAAGGCGAGCGAGCCGCCGCCTCTGCCCGCCGACGTCGTGGCGCGGACCCGCGAGAAATACCTCGAGGCCTGCCGCCTCCTCACCGGCGCGACGCCCGCCGGCGCGGATTGAGCGCACGGCGGCTCCCGGCCGGGTTTCGGCACGGGAGAACCGGTCTAGGGGCCGCGAAAAACGGCCACTAGAATCGCCGGTGTTCCGAGCCGACCGCCCGTGGGATGCCTCCATGCTCCGCTATTGGACCGCCGGTGAATCGCACGGGCCGGCGCTCGTCGCGCTCGTGGACGGCTTTCCCGCCGGCCTCGCCGTCGATGCCGCCCTCATCGACGCCGAACTGCGGCGCCGGCAGGGCGGCCACGGCCGCGGCGGCCGGCAGCGGATCGAGACCGACGCGGTCACCTTCCTCTCCGGCTTGTGGCGCGGCGTCACGCTCGGCAGCCCGCTGGCGCTGGAGGTGGTCAACAAGGATGCCAAGCTCGAGCGGCTCGAGGAGGTCGAGCGGCCCCGGCCCGGCCACGTCGATCTCGCCGGCGCCGTGAAGCACCTGGGCGGCGTGCGGGCCGTGCTCGAACGGGCCAGCGCCCGCGAGACGGCCGCGCGGGTCGCCGCCGGGGCCCTCGCCCGGCAGCTGCTCTCGGCCTTCGGCATCGAGGTGGCCGGCTGGGTGCGGGAGCTCGGCGGCGTCCTCCTCGGCGACCGGGCGGGCGGGCTGGCCGAACTGCGGGCGATCCGCGACGCGAGCGCCGTCTACTCGCTCCACCCGGAGCGGGACGGCGAGGTGACGGCGCTGATCGACAGGGTGGGCAAGGAGGGTGACACGCTCGGCGGCATCGTCGAGGTCCGCGTGGACGGCCTGCCCATCGGCCTGGGCACCCACGCCCAGTGGGACCGCAAGCTCGACGGCCGGCTCGCCCAGGCGGTGATGGCCGTGCAGGCGATCAAGGGTGTGGAGATCGGCATGGGTTTCGAGGCCGCCCGCCGCCGGGGCTCGGAGGTTCACGACCCGATCCACTACGACGCCGCGGTCCGTGGCGGCCCGCAACTCGGGTTCACGCGGCCCACCAACAATGCCGGCGGGCTGGAGGCGGGGATCACCAACGGCCAGCCGCTCGTGGTGCGGGCGGCCATGAAGCCGATCGCCACGCTCCGCAAGCCGCTGGAGTCGGTGAACCTGGCGAGCAAGCAGCCGGAGGAGGCGGCCTACGAGCGGAGCGACGTCTGCGCCGTGAGCGCCTGCAGCGTGATCGTCGAGAACGTCGTCGCCTTCGAGGTGGCGGCGGCGCTGGTGGACAAGTTCGGTGGCGACAGCGTCGAGGAAATGCGGGCCCGCTGGGGCCTGTATCACGAGTTGGCCCGCGGCCGCTGAAGGCCCGCACGGTTTTTCGGCAGGAGCCAGGGATGGCGCCAGGGATGTTCGTCGAGCGGTCCGTCCGCCGGATCCGGTTCGCCCGCCTGGCCTTCCTGTTGGCCGGGCTGGCGCCCTGCGCGGCGGTCGTGGCCTGGGCCTTGCACCTCCGCTCCGACTCGCATCGCGAGGCCGTCCGCGCCGCCTGGCAGCAGGCCGTCGGCGTGCCCGTCGCCGTGGAGGCCGTGGAGCATCCGCGACCGGGCGTCGTCCGGGGCCTCGACTGCCGCCTCACGGCCCCCGATGGCGGCCGGCTGCTGCTGCCCGCCGTCGAGGTCGAGACCGCCCCGGCCGAGGTGCGTCTGCGGATCGACCGGATCGCCGGCGACGAGCCCGCCGCGCGGCTGATCGGCGGCCTGGTGGCGGAGTGGCTCGGCCGCGAGGCCCGGTATCCGCGGGATTGCGTCGTGGAAATCGACGGCTGCGGCTGGGCGGCGGGGCCGCGGGGCGAGAGCGGCGGCGGGCTGCGGGCCGAATGCGTCAGCCGCGGTGGTTCGCGGGCCGTGCGGATCGTCCGCACGGGCGGCACGCCAGGCCCGGCGGACGAGTTTCGGGCCGTGCGGACGGCGGCCGTCGAAGCGACCGACGAGCGGCTGGAGTTCGACCTGTCGTGCGTCGAACCGCTGCCGGTGGCGCTGGTGGCGGCGGCGATCGGCCGCGGGGATCCCGGGCTCGGTACCGCGGCGTGCGTCAGCGGCACGCTGCACGGGGTCCGCGCGGGGATGCTGGCCAGCGGCACGTTCACCGGCCGGATCACGGGCATCGACCTCGCCGCCTGCACCCGCGGCATGCAGGCCCGCGCGGAGGGCGAGGCGACGGTGGTCGTCCGTCGGCTGGCCTGGTCCCGCGGGCGGATCGAGGACGCCGAAGTGGAGTGCGACATGGGCCGCGGCCGCGTGGAGCAGCGGCTGCTCGACGGCCTGGTCGCGACCGTGGGCTGCCGGCCCGGGCCGGCGTACCGCACGCTCACGCAGTCGCCCGACCGCCGGATCGATGCGGCCGGCTGCCTGCTGCGGATCGATGCCCGGGGCGTGGAGATCGTCTCCGGCGCGAGCCTCGGCGGGCCGCTGGCCGTCGCCGACGGGCTGTCGCTGGTCGATCCTCCGGCCGGCGTCCTGCCCCCCGAACGGTTGGCCTGGCTGCTGGCCCCCGTGGACGCGGTGTTCGTGCCGTCTGCCGGGCCCGGCGCCTGGCTCCTGGAACTGATGCCGCGGGCGGATCAGGCCGTTCGTCCCCGTCGTTCCGGGGGCTTTTGACCGATTCTTGACAGTCGTGCGACCTGCCGCTGACTTCGCGCGGCTGTCGTTCGCGCCGAAATAAGCGACAGTGTGTCGGCAGTTCACGGTCGCACGTGCCCGCGACCCGAACCACGTTCCCAGGAGGCCGCATGTCGCCCGCCCGCCAGACCCCTTCGATCGCGAACCCGACCGTCGGCGACGACGTCACCGCCGTCGTGGACTTCGACGCCACCGCCGAGGCGGAGTTCGGCCGCTCGGCGATCCACGATCCCGACCGCTCCGCCGCGGCCGACCGGCACGAGCCGCGGCGCGAGGGCGGCCGCGACCGATGGACCGACCTCGACTGGCCGGTGGTGCTGTGGATCGGCGGCGTGCACGTGGCCGCCCTGGCGGCGCCGTTCTACTTCACATGGTCGGGGCTGGCGATCTGCCTGGCGCTCTACTGGGTGACCGGCGGCCTGGGCGTGTGCCTCGGCTACCACCGGCTGCTGACGCACGGCAGTTTCGTGACCACCCCGGCGATGAAGTTCGTGTTCGCCTTCCTCGGCGGCATCTCGGGCGAGGGCTCGGCGCTCGTCTGGGTGGCGAACCACCGCAAGCATCATGCGTTCAGCGACCAGGACGGCGACCCGCACTCCCCGCGGGACGGCGGCTGGTGGGCGCACATGCTCTGGCTCTTCCCGCGGCACACGGCCGAGGAGGTCGCGGCCCACACGAAGCGCTGGGCGCCCGATCTGGCCAAGGACGCCGGCGTCCGCTTTCTCCACCAGACCTTCCTGCTCTGGCACTTCCTCATCGGCGGGGCGCTGCTGGCCGCGGGCTGGCTGCTCTACGATCGATTCACCGGCATCTCGTGGCTCGTGTGGGGGCTCGCGGTTCGGATGGTGATCGTGTTTCACGTCACCTGGTTCGTGAACTCGGCGACCCACATGTGGGGCTACCGCAACTACGAGACCACCGACGACTCCACGAACCTGTGGTGGGTCGGCCTGCTCGCCTTCGGCGAGGGCTGGCACAACAACCACCACGCCTATCAGCGGATGGCCGCCCACGGCCATCGCTGGTGGGAGTTCGACCCGACGTACTGGGTGATCCGGGGCCTGGAGGCCGTCGGCCTGGCGTGGGACGTCGTGCACACGCCCCAGGGCATCGCCAAGCGGCGGGGGTCGGCCAGTTGACGGGGTTCGCCGCGGAACGCCGCCGGTTGCAAAATCGCGGCCGCCCGATAGACTCCCTCATGACAAAAGTCGTTTCCGAACCAATCAACGCCACCCGCGGCTGGGTGGAGACCGGCTGATGACGCTCACGAAAGAACGCAAGAAGGAACTGATCGGTGCCCACCGGCGGGGAACCGCCGACACCGGATCGGCCGAGATCCAGATCGCCCTGTTGACGGGGCGGATCTCGCATCTGACGGAGCACTTCAAGAAGCACACGAAGGATTTCGCCAGTCGGCGCGGCCTGCTCATGATGGTGAGCCGGCGCCGGCGGCTTCTTGATTACCTCAAGCGGGTCGCCCCGCAGCGGTATCTCGACATCATCAAGCGGCTGGAGATCCGCAAGTAGCCGCTCCGCGGCGCTCGCGACGGTCCACCGGTGGTGGATGGCGATGGTTGGTGCGGACTTCCGTCCGCACGGAAGGGGCTGTCCGGAGCCTCGTGGCTCCAGGACGTTTGGACGGCGAGTCCGTGACGTGGCGCAGGCATGCAGCGGCCCGATGGCCGCCCCGCCGCGACGGGCGTGAAGGGAAGGAAGGGCAGCAGAATTGAAGCAGCGAGTTGAACGGCAGATCGGCGACCAGGTGCTCGCCATCGAGACGGGATTCCTGGCCAAGCAGGCCGCGGGCAGCGTGCTCGTGTCCTACGGCGAGACGGTGGTGCTCGTGGCCACGGCCACGGGGGCCCCGCGGCCCGGCATCGACTTTTTCCCGCTCACCTGCGACTACCGCGAGCGGGTCGCGGCGGCGGGCAAGTTTCCCGGCGGCTTCCTCAAGCGGGAAGGCCGGCCGACCCTCAAGGAGACGCTCACCAGCCGGCTCATGGACCGGCCCATCCGTCCGCTCTTCCCCGAGGGCTTCTTCGACGAGGTCCAGGTGCAGGCCAACGTGCTGGCCGCCGACCGGCAGAATGACCCCGACGTCCTGGCGATGATCGGCGCCTCGGCGGCGTTGTGCATCTCTCCACTGCCCTTCCGCGGCCCGCTGGGCAGCGTGCGGCTGGCCCAGATCGACGGCCGCTTCGTCCCCTTCCCCACCATGGACCAGCTGGAGGAGAGCGACCTCGACCTGGTCGTCTCCGGCAGCCCGACGGCGGTGCTCATGATCGAGGGCTTCGCCCGCGAGATGCCCGAGGACCGGATGCTCCAGGCGCTCGACGAGGCCCACCGGATCATCCGCGTGCTCTGCGAGATGCAGGAGGAGCTGGTCCGCAAGGCCGGCAAGCCAAAGAAGGAATACGTGCTCGCCGACTACTCGGCGCTGCGGAGCCGGCTGACGAGCGGCTACATGGCCGACCTCAAGGCCGCCAAGGCGATCGCCGGCAAGCAGGATCGCGGCCAGGCCGTGAAGGCCCTCCGCGAGAAGGCGAAGGCCGACGTGGCTCCCACGGAGCCCGCCTTCGGCTTCAAGCCGGGCGCCGCCGGTGGCGTGAGCGACGCGGATTTCGCCCACGTCTGGCACGCCCTGGAGGAGCAGGCGGTCCGCGAGCTGATCCTCGAGGGCAAGCGGCCCGACGGCCGCGACTCCAAGTCGCTCCGTCCGCTGCACTGCGAGGTCGATCTGCTGCCGCGGGTGCACGGCTCGGCGCTCTTCCAGCGGGGCGAGACCCAGGCGCTCGTCACCATCACGCTCGGCACCGGCAAGGACGAGCAGCGGGTGGACGGGCTGATCGACGAGTATTCGAAGAAGTTCATGCTCGACTACTACTTCCCGTCGTTCTCCGTGGGCGAGGTGCGGCCGATCCGCGGCCCCGGCCGCCGGGAGCTCGGGCACGGGGCGCTCGCCGAGCGGAGCGTGAAGCCGGTGCTGCCCGATCCCGACGTGTTCCCCTACACGATCCGCGTGATCTCCGACATCCTCGAGTCGAACGGCTCGAGCTCGATGGCGAGCGTGTGCGGTGCGACCCTCGGCCTGATGGCCGCCGGCGTGCCGATCTCGCATCCCGTCGCGGGCATCTCCGTGGGCCTGGTGAAGCAGTCCGAGCAGCACTGGGTGCTCCTCACCGACATCATCGGCGACGAGGACCACTACGGCGACATGGACTTCAAGATCGCCGGCTCGCAGAACGGCATCACCGGCATCCAGCTCGACCTCAAGATCGACGGCATCTCGCCGGCGATCATCGAGGCCACGCTGCGGCAGTCGCGTGAGGCCCGCCTGGAGATCCTGCGGACCATGCTCTCGGCGATCCGTCGGCCGCGGCCGGAGATCTCGGTGTGGGCGCCGCGGCTGCTGCGGACCCGGATCAATCCCGAGAAGATCGGCCTCCTCATCGGCCCGGGCGGGAAGACGATCCGGGCGATCCAGGAGAACACCGGCGCCAGCATCGAGGTCGAGGACGACGGCACGGTGACCGTCGCCAGCCACGACGCCGAGGGCGCGATGGCCGCCATGGCGCAGGTCGAGGCCCTGACGGCCTCGATCCAGGTGGGCCGGATCTACGAGGGCCGGGTGACGAGCGTCAAGGATTTCGGCGCGTTCGTCGAGCTCGTGCCGGGCAAGGACGGGCTCTGCCACATCAGCGAGCTCTCCGAGGAGTACGTGTCGAGCGTGGCGGACGTGTGCCGCGTCGGCGACGTCCTCCGCGTGAAGGTGATCGCCGTCGACGACCAGGACCGCGTGAAGCTCAGCCGCAAGGCGGCGATGCGGGAGGCGGCCGAGGGCGGCGGCGGCAGCCAGGCCTGACCGGCGGCCGTCCGGCGGAGGCGTCGATGGCGTCCGAAGACGAGCCGGCATCCGCCAGGGCGGAGACGTATGCGGAGTTCGCGGCTCTCGTGGGCGGCCTCGCCCACGAGATCCGCAACCCGCTGTCCACGATCCGGCTGAACATGGAGCTGCTCGCGGAGGACTTCGGGACCACCGACCCGGAGTCGCCCACCAAGCAGCGGGACCGCCGGGCGAAGGCCAAGATCGACCTGGTGCGGCAGGAGTGCGACCGGCTGCAGAAGCTGCTCGGCGACTTCCTCGACTTCGCCCGCCAGGAGTCGCTCAAGCCGGAGCCCGGCAGCCTCAACGCCGAGGTGGAGCAGCTGCTCGACTTCTTCGCGCCGCAAGCCCGGGACGCCGGCGTGGAGATCGTGCGGTATCTCGATCCCGAGTTGCCCGCCGTCCGCCTCGACCGCGAGACCTTCCGTTCGGCCGCCCTCAACCTGCTGCTCAACGCCGTGCAGGCGATGGAGTCGGGCGGGCAACTGGTGGTGCGGACCCGGCCCTCGGGCCTGGGGGTGGTGCTGGAGCTCATCGACACCGGGCCGGGGATGGACGCGGAGACGCTGGCCAAGGTGTTCCGGGCTTTCTACACGACCAAGCAGGGCGGCTCCGGGCTGGGGCTGCCCACGGCCCGGAAGATCGTCGAGGCCCACGGCGGAACCATCGACATCGAGAGCGCCCCCGGCAAGGGCACGAAGGTCACGATCTGGCTGCCGGCGCCGCCGCGGCTGCCGACGGCGGCGCGTTCGTGACCGCCGCGGTGCAGGAACTGGACGGCCCGCCGCGCGGCTTCGTACCATCCATCCCATGACGACCAATCCCGACGCGAGTTCGAGCATCGTCCCGCCGGCCGAGCCGGCCGTCGGCGGGCAGGTGCGCGTGCTCGTGGTGGACAACGACGTGGTGCACGCCCGCACCATGGGCGAGGCGCTGTCCCGGGCCGGCCGCGACGTGACCGTGGTCGGCAGCGGCGGCGACGGCGCCCGGCGGCTGGCGCAGGAGACCTTCGACGTCGTCGTCACCGACCTGATGATGAACGACATCGGGGGGCTGGAGATCCTCGCCCTGGCGAAGAAGGCCTCCGAGGAGACGGAGGTCATCGTGGTCACCGGCCACGGCACGATTCCCTCGGCGGTGCTCGCCATGCAGCAGGGCGCCTTCACGTACCTGCAGAAGCCGCTCGACCTGGGCCACCTGCGGGCCGCCGTGGACAAGGCTTCGGAGGGGGTGCGGCTGCGACGGCAGAATCTCGAGCTCCACCGTCGCCTCGACGAAAAGTTCGGCTTCGAGGGTGTGGTGGGCTCGAGCCCGCAGATGCTCGCCCTGATCGAGCGGCTGAAGCGGATCGCCCCCACCGACGCCACCGTCCTCATCCAGGGCGCCACCGGCACCGGCAAGGAGCTCGTCGCCCAGGCGATCCACCAGAACAGCCCGCGGAAGAACAAGCCCTTCGTGGCCCTGAACTGCGCGGCCTTGAGCGAGAACATCCTGGAGAGCGAGCTCTTCGGTCACGTGAAGGGCGCGTTCACCGACGCCTCCGCGGATCGGGTCGGCAAGTTCGAGTATGCCAACGGCGGCACGCTGTTTCTCGACGAGGTCGGCGACATGCCGATGGCCACGCAGATCAAGCTCCTGCGGGTGCTCGAGTCGGGAGAGATCACCCGCGTCGGATCGAACACCCCGCTGCGGGTCAACGTGCGGATTCTTTCCGCCACCAACCGCAACCTGGAGGAGGCGATCGCGTCGGGTGGGTTCCGCAGCGACCTCTATCACCGCCTCAAGGTGGTGACGATCGCGATCCCCACGCTGCGGGAGCGGGCCGGCGACATCCCGCTGCTCATCGAGCACTTCGTGAAGCAGTTCGCCAAGCGGCACGGCAAGACCGTCAAGGGCATGTCCTTGGCGGCCCGTGTGAGGCTCGGGTCGTACGACTGGCCAGGCAACGTGCGGCAGCTGCGGAACGTGATCGAGAGCATGGTGGTGGTCGATTGCGACGAGACGCTGGACGTGGACGACCTGCCGCTGGAGCTGGAGCCGCCGTCCGCCGGGGCCGCGGCCCCGGCCGCCGTGGACATGCATGCCGGGCTGGCGGCGCTCGTGGGCCGGCCGCTCGAGGAGGTGGAGCGGATCTTCATCACGGAGACGCTCAAGCTCACCGGTGGGAATCGCGAGCAGGCCGCCGATATGCTCGGGATCGGCGAGCGGACGCTGTATCGGAAGATCAAGGACTATCAGCTCAAGTGAACGCGGCCGGGCCGGGCCGCACGGGCACCGGTGGCCGTGTCCGGGGTGGGGAGCGCATGGGACGCATCGAGAAACTCGCCCCGTCCGTGGTCAACCGCATCGCGGCCGGCGAGGTCGTGGAGCGGCCCGCGAGCGTGGTCAAGGAGCTGCTGGAGAACGCGCTCGATGCCGGGGCCGGCCGCATCGACGTGACGCTCGACCAGGGCGGGATCGCGCTGGTGCGGGTGGTGGACGACGGCGGCGGCATCGAGCCCGAGGACCTGCCGCTGGCCGTGGCGGCGCATGCCACGAGCAAGCTCCGCGTCGCCGAGGATCTGGAGCGGATCGGGACGCTCGGGTTCCGCGGTGAGGCGCTGGCCAGCATCGGCGAGGTGGCGCGGCTCGTGCTCCGCTCCCGCACGCCCGGCGGGGCGGGCGCCGCCCTGGAGGTCGATGGCGGCCGTGTCGGGCCGGTGATGCCGCACGGTGGTGCGGTCGGCACCACGGTCGAGGTGCACCAGTTGTTCGGCAACGTGCCGGCGCGGCGGGCCTTTCTCCGCGCGCCGCAGACCGAGTGGACGCACGCCTCCGAAGCCTTCGTGCGGACGGCGCTGGCGCATCCCGCCGTGGCCTTCGCGCTGGTTCACAATGGCCGACGCGTCCACGACCTGCCGCCCGCCACCTCCTGGCGGGACCGCATCGGCGGGCTGTACGGGGCCGCGGTGGCCGGCCGCCTCCTCGAGGTGGAGGCCGACGACGGGGAGGTGGCGGTCTCGGGCTTCGTCGGCCGGCCCGAGGACGACATGGCCGGCACGCGGCTGCAGCACCTGTTCGTCGCCGGTCGCCCGTTCCGCGACCGGGCCATCCTCCACGCCGTGCAGGAGGCCTATCGGGGCCTGCTGCTCACGGGCCGACAGCCGATCGCGTTCCTGCGGTTCGACCTGCCCGCCGAGATGGTGGACGTCAACGTGCATCCGGCGAAGATGGAGGTCCGGTTTCGCGACCCGTCGCGGCTCTACCGGCTCGTGCTCTCCGCGCTGCGAGGAAAGTTCCTGGCCAGCGACCTGGGGACGCGGCTGGTGCCGCCGCCGCTGTCGGGAGAACCGGCCGCGGCCGTGCAGCCACAGGCCGCCTGGCGCGGCGCCGCCGGCCCGTCCTGGCGGCCGGCGGCGGCCGAGACGCCGCCCGCCGACCCGGCGGCCGCGTCGCCGCGGCTCGCCGCGGAGCCGACCGCGCGGGCCGAGCGGGCCGTGCAGATGCACGACCGCTACATCGTGGTGGAAACCGACGCCGGCATCGAGGTCATCGACCAGCACGCGTTGCACGAGCGTCTCCTGTACGAGCGGCTCAAGTCCGCGGTCGCGGCCGGCGGGCTCGAGGTGCAGCGGCTGCTCGTGCCGGAGACCGTGGAACTCTCGCCCGCGGAGATGGAACTGGTCGTCGAGCACGCCGCCACGCTCGGACGGGCCGGCATGCAGGTCGAGGGGTTCGGTGGCTCGACGGTGATCGTGACCTCCAAGCCGGCCCTGGCGGGCGCGACGCCGGCGGCGACGCTCGTCCGCGAGGTGCTCGATCGCCTGGCGGCCGTCGGGCCCGGCCCGATGCTCGTCGACGAGGTGCTGCACGGCATGGCCTGCAAGGCGGCGATCAAGGCGGGCGATCCGCTCTCGCCGGCGGAGGTCGAAGCCCTGGTGCGAGACCGGCGGATCGTGCCCGAGTCGCATCACTGCCCGCACGGCCGGCCGACCTCGCTGACGCTCACCCGCCACGACCTCGACCGGCAGTTTCGCCGCACCTGACGACCTTGCACCCTGGAGGAGACGACCGCTCATGATCTGTGTGACCATCGCCCGGGGCCGGCATCGGCACGTCATCGCCGAGCACAAGCACCTGGCCGACAACGGCATCCGCCTGGTGGAGCTGCGGCTGGACTTCATCCAGGGTCCGGTGCAGGTCAAGCGGCTCCTCAAGGATCGGCCTTGCCCCGTGGTCGTCACCTGCCGGCGGGCCAGCGAGGGCGGGCGGTGGGAGCAGTCGGACGATGCCCGGCTGCTGCTGCTGCGGACCGCGATCATCGAAGGGGCGGAGTACGTCGATCTGGAGGACGACGTGGCCGCGAAGGTGCCGCGGTACGGCGATACGAAGCGGATCGTGAGCCACCATGACTTCGGCAAGACGCCGGCTGACCTGACGCTCCTCCACAAGCGGCTGGTGTCGCTCGACGCCGATGTCGTGAAGATCGCCACCATGGCCAACCACCCCACCGACAACCTGCGGATGCTGGAACTCGTGCACTCCAGCAAGGTGCCGACCATCGGCATCTGCATGGGCGAGATCGGCGTGCCGACGCGGATCCTCGCCGGCCGCGCCAGGGCGCCGTTCACCTTCGCCACGTTCCAGGAGGACCGCGCCATCGCGCCAGGACAGATCGGCTGGCAACGGCTGCGGGACGTCTACCGGTACGACGCCCTGAAGGCCGCGACGCGGGTGTATGGCGTGGTCGCCGACCCCGTCGGCCACAGCCTCAGCCCGGTCGTGCACAACGCCGCCATGGCCGCCGCGGGCATCGACGCGGTGTACGTTCCCTTCCGCGTGCCGGCCGAGCAGATCGAGGAGTTCCTCTCCAGCGCCCATCGCTGGCCGCTGGCGGGCCTGAGCGTGACCATCCCGCACAAGGAAGCGGTGCTCCGCATGTGCCGCAACCAGGATCCGCTGGTCAAGGCGATCGGGGCGGCCAACACGCTCACCTTCGGACGGGACGGCATCGCCGCACACAACACCGACGCGACGGCGGCCATCGAGAGCCTCGACGCGGTGATCGCGGAGCAGGAGCATCTCTCCAATGCGAGCGGCATGCCCGTGAAGACGGCGCTCGTGCTCGGCGCCGGCGGGGCCGGCCGGGCCGTGGCCTTCGGGCTGAAGCGCAAGGGGATCGAAGTCACCGTCGCCTCGCGGACGCAGGAGCGGGCCGACAGGATCGCGGTGGAGGTCGGCTGCAAGGCCGTGGCCTGGGCTTCCCGGTATCGCCTCCCCTACGACTGCGTGGTGAATGCGACGCCGGTGGGCATGCATCCCAACGTGGACGAGACGCCCTACGAACGGGATCACCTGCGGCCCTACATGATCGTCTTCGACACCGTCTACAATCCCGAGAGCACGCTGCTGGTAAAGGAGGCCCGTGCGGTCGGGTGCCGCACCGTCACCGGCGTGGAGATGTTCGTCCGACAGGCCGCCATCCAGTTCCGGCTGTGGCACGGCGTCGATCCGGCAACGCAGGTCATGCGGGACGCCCTGAAGCGGGCCACCGCGTCGGCGAAGCTACAGGCCTAGGAGCGGGCATGCCGCGACTCACGCTCATCGGCTATCGGGGCACCGGCAAGTCCACGGTGGCGGCCCTGCTCGGCGACCTCCTCGGCGTGCCGTGGATCGACGCCGACGCCGTGCTCGAGGCGCGGGCGGGCTGCCCGATCGCCGCGCTGGTCGCTGGCCGCGGTGAGGCGGCGTTTCGCGACCTGGAGTCAGCGGTGCTCCGCGACCTGCTGCCCGGCTTTGCGGGCGTGCTGGCGACGGGGGGCGGAGTCGTGCTCCGACCGGAGAACCGCACGCTGCTGCGGGAGTCGGGCCGGCCGGTCGCGTGGCTGACCGCTCCGGCCGAGGTGATCCGTGACCGGCTGGCGGCCGATCCGCTTACCGCGACCCGCCGGCCGGCCCTGGCGGGGCGGGATCCGCTGGACGAGGTCGCCGAGGCCTGTGCGATCCGCGAGCCGCTGTATCGCGAGACGGCCGACATGGTGTTCGATACGGGGCAGGCGTCCCCGGACGCCATCGCGGCCGCGATCCTCGCCCGGTTGGGCGGCGGCACGGGAGGGATTCCATGACGGATCCCCACGGCGCGATCGCATGGCTGGCCGTGTCGATCCTCGGCCTCGTGGCCGGCTGGGCGCTGGCCGCCGCGGTGCCCCGGCTCCTGGCGCAGAGCGGAGAGGCAGCCGGCCCGCAGGGGGCTGCGGTCGGCCGCTGGGTGCTGCTCGCCGCGCCGCTCGCGTCCGTCGCCTTGTGGTGGTGGGAGATGATCGGCCGCGGGCAGTTGCCATCGATGGCGAGCGAGCCGCCGACGGTCGGCTGGGCCCGCTTCGCCGGCCACGTGGTGTTCTTCACGCTGCTCGCGGCAGCCGCGTGGATCGACATGCGGCACCGGGTGATCCCCGACGCGGTGACGGCCCCGGGGGTCGTCGCGGGGCTCGCCTGGGCCGCCCTCGCCCCGGCGGCGCTCCTGCCCATCGCCGTGGAGGTGCCGCGGTCGTTCGCCCAGCCCGAACTCGTGCCCGACGTGCTCGGCCTGTGCGGCGGCCTGCGGTCCGTCGGGCCGCCGTGGTGGCTCGATTCGCGGCCGGCCGCGGCGGGCCTCGCCGTCGCGCTGGCGGTGTTTCTCGGCTGGTGGTGGGCGTGCACGGCGCCCGGCGACGCCGTCCCGCCGCTGCGTCAGCCACGTCACCTGCTCCTGCTCGCCGGCAGCGCGGGCGTCGTCGCCGCCTGGTGGTGCGGCGGCCTGCCGTGGCGCGGGCTGCTCACGGGGCTGGCCGGCCTCGTCGTGGGAGCGGCCATGATCTGGCTGACGCGGGTGGGCGCCTCCCGGGCCCTGGGCCGGGAGGCGATGGGATTCGGCGACGTGACGTTGATGGCGATGGTGGGCTCGTGGCTGGGCTGGCAGGCTTCCGTCCTCGTCGCCCTGATCGCCGTCTTCATCGGCCTCGCGCACGGCATCGTGCAGCTGATCCGGCACCGGGAATCGGAGCTGCCCTTCGGGCCCAGCCTGTGCCTGTCGTCCGCCCTCACGGTGGTGGCCTGGCGGCCGCTGTGGGAGCGGACCGCCGCGGCCTTCGAGCAGCCGCTGGAGATCGGGGCCGTGATCGCGGCGATCATCGTGCTCACGGCCGTGAGCCTGACGGCCTGGCGGCGGCTGCGGACCGTCCCGGCGGAATAGGCCGCGTTCCCGCCTTGCCCGGTTCGCGGCGGCCCCCTAGCATCCCGCCTCCAGCCGGTGTGGGGCCGTGTGCGATGCGGTGTCTTGCCAACCGTCTCTCGGTGTCCGTCTGCGTCGCGATGGCGATCGCGGCCGGTGGCTGCGCGCACAATCCCTTCCGCACCGCGCCGCCCGCGACGATCACCCCCGCCAGCCTGGAGCCGCCGCCGGGCGTGGCCGCGCCCGCCCACACGCTGCCGCAGGCGATCGCCTCGCCCCCGGCGCCTTCCTATGCCGACGTCGATGGCCGGCAACTCGCGACGGCGCTCACCCGCAGCAACGAGCAGACGCAACTCATGCAGGACGAGATCACCGCCCTGCGGGAGCAACTCGCCAGCACCTCCGCGCAGTTGGCGCAGACGCGGGCCGCCGGCCCGCCGGCGGGAGCCGCCTCCGCGGCGCGGCCCGTCACCGACGGCGGGGCCGCGCCGGCCGTGGCCGGGGGGCCGATCAGCCCCGCCACCATGCGGTCGGCGATGGGGCAGCTGACCCTGCCGGGCATCGACGCCCGCTTCGACGGGGCCGTGGTCCGGATCGACCTGCCCGCGGACAAACTCTTCGAGGACGGCACCGCGAACCTGTTGCCGGGCGGGGCGGCCACCCTCACGCAGGTGGCCGGCGAGCTCGAGCGGGTGTTCCCCGGGCACTTCATCGGCATCGAGGGTCATCTCGACACGGAGCCCCTGCAGAACTCCACCTGGGCCTCCGCCCACCAGCTCACCGCGGCCCGCTCGGCGGCGGTCTTCGACTTCCTCACCACGCGGACGAAGGTGCATGAAGGCCAGTTGTTTCTCGTCGCGCACGGCGCGAACCATCCACTGGTGTCGAACGCCACGGCCGCCGGTCGGTCGCGCAATCGGCGGGTCGAACTGGTTGTCTATGCGGAGCGGGCGGCGGCGAAGTAGGCGTCGTCGGCTTTCGCACGGTGTCTTCCGGCCGTCGAACCGGCGGTTTAGACTCCCTGCATGGTGACGATCGTCGATTACGGCAGCGGCAACCTGCGGAGCGTGCAGAAGGCCTTCGAGCATCTCGGGGCGTGTGCGGTGATCACCGACGACCCGGACCGCGTCGGGGCCGCACAGCGGCTGGTGCTGCCCGGCGTGGGGGCTTTCGGCGACGCGATGCGGGAACTGCGGGCCCGCGGCCTGGTCGAGCCCGTCGTCGCCCACCTGCGGGCCGACCGCCCCTTCTTCGGCATCTGCATGGGACTGCAGCTGCTCTTCGAGACCGGCTGGGAGGGCGGGCGGCAGGAGGGGCTGGGCGTGCTGGCCGGCGACGTGAGCCGCTTCGACTTGCCGGCCGGCTTCAAGGTGCCCCACATGGGCTGGAACACCGTCTCCTGGCGGCCCGAACGGCGGCCCGCCGGCTGCGTTGACGGCGAGCACTTCTACTTCGTCCACTCCTACCGCGCCAGGCCGCTGGACGATTCGGTGATCGCGGCCGTGACCGACTACGGCGGCCCGTTCTGCTCGGCCGTCGCCCGCGGCCGGCTGTTCGCCACGCAGTTCCATCCCGAGAAGAGCCAGGCGGTCGGGCTGCGGCTGCTGGCGGCCTTCCTGGCGGCCTGATCAAGCACCCTCGGAGCCCACGGGCATGGAACTCTGGCCGGCGATCGACCTGCGGGGCGGCAAGTGCGTGCGGCTCCTCCAGGGCGACTACGAACGCGAAACGGTGTTCGGCGAGGATCCCGTGGCCATGGTGCGGGAGTTCGTCGCCGCGGGCGCCCGCCGGCTGCACGTGGTCGATCTCGACGGCGCCAAGGCCGGCCTGCCCGTCCAGGCGGACCTCGTCCGGCGCATGGTGGCGGCGGCCGTCGTGCCCTGCCAGCTCGGCGGCGGCGTGCGGACCCGCGACACGGCGGCCGCCTACCTCGCGGCCGGTGTGGATCGGGTCGTGCTCGGCAGCGCGGCGGTCGAGCGACCGGAGTTGCTGGAGTCGCTGGCCGGAGAGTTCCCGGGGCGGATCGTGCTCGGACTCGACGCCCGCGACGGCCGCGTGGCCGTCCGCGGCTGGCTGGAGACGAGCGGCCTGACGGCCGTCGACATCGCCCGCCGGCATGCCGCCCTGCCCCTGGCCGGCATCGTCTACACCGACATCGCCAAGGACGGCATGCTGGCCGGACCGAACTTGGAGGCCCTGGCGGAAATGATCGCTGCCGTGCCGCTGCCGGTCGTGGCCTCGGGTGGCATCGCCAACGCCGCCGACATCCGCCGGGTGGCGGCCGCCGGGGCGGCCGGCTGCATCGTGGGCAAGGCCCTCTACGCCGGCGCCGTGACGCTCGCCCAGGCCCTCGACGCGGCGGGCGATCGGGCCTGACCGCCCGCCGGCGGCCATGAGCTGCCGGGGCGGCCTCCGGCACATTCTGCCCGGCTTTCCGAGGGTGCCGCGGCCGCGGAAAGCCGGCCCGGGCGGGCCGAAGATCGCTCAATTCCGCCCCGGCCGGTCGCCGACCGTGAGGGATGATCCGTGGGCCGCGTGTTTGCCGGCCGTGCGGGGCAGCCTTACGATCGACCTTCATGGCCACCGACGTGCGGATCAAGGAGCAGTTGCCCGAGCTCACGCGGCGGATCGTCGAGACGTACCAGGACGTGCCGACGATCCACTACCTCGGCCACTGCCCGCTGCCCAACTACGAGTCGATCGTGGCGGCCTGCGAGGACCTCAAGGAGATCCTCTATCCGGGCTACCGGCGCCGCGAGAACCTGCATCTCGGCAACGTCACCTACCATGTGGGCGACCTGATCGACGGCCTGCACGACAAGCTCACGACCCAGATCGGCCGCGCCCTGCGGCACGCGCTGTCGGCGCAGCGGGCGGCGGCCGAGCAGGGCGTCGACCTGCCCGCCCCGTCGGAGGCCGTGCAGCACTGCACGGAGGAGGCAGACTTCGAGGCCCTGGGACAGGCCAAGGCCGTGCAGTTCCTGGAGCAGATCCCCGACGTCCGTCGGGTGCTGGCCACCGACGTGCAGGCCGCCTACGACGGCGACCCGGCCGTCCGCACGCTCGACGAGATCATCTTCTGCTATCCGGGCCTCGAGGCCGTCACCATCCATCGCCTCGCCCATCTCCTCCACCGGCTGGAGGTGCCGCTCATCCCGCGGATGATGGCCGAGTGGGCCCATGCCCGCACCGGGATCGACATCCACCCCGGCGCCACGATCGGCGACCACTTCTTCATCGACCACGGCACGGGCGTGGTGATCGGCGAGACCTGCGAGATCGGCAGCCGCGTGAAGCTCTACCAGGGCGTGACGCTCGGGGCCCTGTCCTTCCAGACCGACGGCGACGGCAATCTGGTTCGCGGCACCAAGCGGCACCCGACGATCGAGGACCGCGTGGTGATCTACGCCAATGCCACGGTCCTCGGCGGTGCGACCCGGATCGGCCACGACTCCGTGATCGGCAGCAACGTGTGGCTCACCCGGTCGGTCGATCCACACACCACCGTCGTGCTCGAGAAGCCGAAGCTCCGCATGCGGGGCGAGCCGCCCGAGCCCGACGGCGGCAACGACTGGCAGATATGACCACGGTCCCGTGCGCGCCTGGGCCGGCTGCCGGCAAGCCCGAAGCGTGAGCTGATCGATTCATGATTGGTGGCCCGCATTCCCGCGGCTCACGCCTCGGGCTTCAAGGGCCGGGCAAGACGACTGCTCTCATCGTGCTCGTTCCCGATCGCATCAATCGAGGAACGTCCGCATCCCGTCGAGGTAGTCCGCGTCGAGCGAGACGTCGTTGTGGCCGGCGTCCGGGAAGGCCAGTTCCTGCACCACGCCCGGTCGGAAGGCGGCGAGCAGCCGCCGCGTGTGGTCGCCGGGCACGACCTCGTCCAGGCCGGCCGTGATCACGAGGGTGGGCACGGCGACCCGCGGGGCGTCCTGCACCGTCTCGAAGCGGTCGGCCAGCAGCAGCCGCACGGGCAGGACGGGAAACAAGCGGCCGGCGAGCGCGACGATGCTGTCGAACGGGGTCACGAGCACCAGCCTGCGGACGGGCTGCGTGGCCGCGAGCCGGGTGGCCACGGCCGAGCCCAGGCTGCGGCCGACGACGTCGACGTCGGGATGCCGCGACCGCACGTCGGCGAACACCGCCGCCGCGTCGGCGTGCAGCGCCCGCTCCGACGGCCGGCCGCCGCTGCCGCCGTAGCCGCGATAGTGCGCCGCGTAGATCGCGTGTCCGGGAAACGCCTCCGCCAGTTCGGGCACCGTCCGCGACACGTCCTCCGCGTTGCCGCCGAAGTAGAGCAAGGCCCGCGGGCCGTCGTGGGGCCGGGTGGCGATCCGCAGCGTCGCCCCGGGCACGTCGAGGGTGATCGTGGGCACGCGGCCGAGCGCCGGCACGGGATGAAAGAGCAGCGATCGCTGGGCGAAGAACAGGACGCCGCACACCGCGGCGTAGATCGCCACGAGCGCCCGCGTCGCCAGGATGGCGGCCCGCTTCATGGGCCTGCGTCGGCCGCGAGCACAAGCAGGATCCGAGCTCGTGGCGGAAGAGGCGAGCGGGTCGGCGTGAGGATCGCGAGCGTGTCAGCGAGCGAACTCATGCCGCCTGCGAACCGGGGTGGTGGAATCGGTCTCGCTTCAGCGTCGGCCGGCGGTCCGCACCACGGCGCGGGCCGCGTCCTGGGCCCGCAGCTTCGCGGCGATCGCCTCGTCGCCCGTGGCCTTGGTGGCGGCCAGTTTCTCCAGATCGGCCCGGGCGGCGGCCGCGTCGAGCTTCTCGGCGGGGATCGCCCGCTGCGTGATCACCGTCACGGTGTCGTGGCTCACTTCCACGAAGCCACCCTCGACGAACGTGCGGTGGACACCGTCGCCGCCCGCCTGCTCGCCGGTGATCCGCACCTCGCCCGCCCCGAGCCGGCCGATGAACGGGGCATGGCCCTTGCCGACGCCCCGCTGGCCGTCGAACAGCGGCACGGCCACGAAGCGGGCCTGCGTGTCCAGGACGGTGGCCTCGGGCGTGACGATCACGCACCGCACCGTTCCGGACTGCTTCGTGTCTGCCATGGGCGGGTTGCTCCGTCGGCGGTCGGGAGGATCAGGCCTTGGCGGCCATCTTCTTGGCCTGCTCCTCGGCCTGCTCGATCGGGCCCACGTACATGAAGGCCTGCTCCGGCAGGTGGTCCCACTTGCCGTCGGCGATCTCCTCGAAGGAGCGGATCGTGTCGTCGAGGCTCGTGATCTCGCCCGGCTTGCCGGTGAACACCTCGGCCACGAGGAACGGCTGCGAGAGGAACCGCTCCATGCGGCGGGCCCGATGCACGACGAGCTTGTCCTCCTCGGAAAGCTCGTCCACGCCGAGGATGGCGATGATGTCCTGCAGCTCGCGATACCGCTGCAGGGTCCGCTGCACGCGGCGGGCGATCTTGTAGTGCCGCTCGCCGACGTACTGCGGGTCGAGGATCCGGCTCGACGAGGCGAGCGGATCGACGGCCGGGTAGATGCCCTTCTCGGAGATCGACCGCTCCAGGTAGAGGAAGGCGTCGAGGTTGCCGAAGGCCGTGGCCGGGGCCGGGTCGGTCGGGTCGTCGGCCGGCACGTACACGGCCTGCACGCTCGTGATCGCCCCCTTCGACGTCGAGGTGATCCGCTCCTGGAGGGCGCCCATCTCCGTGGCCAGCGTCGGCTGGTAGCCCACGGCGCTCGGCATGCGGCCGAGCAGGGCGCTCACCTCGCTGCCGGCCTGCGAGAAGCGGAAGATGTTGTCCACGAAGAGCAGCGTGTCGGCGCCGGTCGTGTCGCGGAAGTACTCCGCCATGGTGAGGGCCGAGAGGGCCACGCGGAGGCGGGCTCCGGGCGGCTCGTTCATCTGGCCGAACACCATGCAGGTCTGCTCGATGACGCTCCGGCCGGTGTCGCCGATCTTGGCCTCCTGCATCTCGAGCCACAGGTCGGTGCCCTCTCTCGTCCGCTCGCCGACGCCGGCGAACACGGAGTAGCCGCCGTGGGCCGAGGCGATGCGGGCGATGAGTTCGGTGAGGATCACCGTCTTGCCGAGGCCGGCACCGCCGAACAGGCCGGCCTTGCCGCCGCGGACGAAGGGCGTGAGCAGGTCGATGACCTTGATGCCGGTCTCGAAGAGCTCCGTCTTCGTGGTCAGCTCCTTCACGGGCGGCGGGTCGCGGTGGATCGGCCACCGCTCCGTGGTCTCGACCGGCCCGCGGCTGTCGATCGGCTCGCCGAGCAGGTTGAACACGCGGCCCAGCGTCGCCTTGCCCACCGGCACCGAGAGCGGCGCGCCGGTGTCCACCACCTCGGCGCCGCGGGTCAGGCCGTCGGTCGAGCCGAGGGCCACGCAGCGGACCTTGCCGCCGCCGAGGTGCTGCTGCACCTCGCCGACGAGGTGGAGCTCGATGCCCTTCTTCGCGCTGTCGATGCGGACGGCGTTGTAGATCGCCGGAATCGAGTTCTCGGGGAACGCGACGTCGAAGGTGGAGCCGATGACCTGGGTGATGCTGCCGTTTGCCATTGCTTGTCAGCCTTTGCTAGAGGAATCCGGTTATTTTTTCAGGGCTTCCACGCCGCCGAGGATCTCCATGATCTCACCGGTGATCTGCGACTGGCGGGCCCGGTTGTATTGGCGGGAGAGGCTCTTGATCAGGCCGCCGGCGTTCTCCGTGGCGGCCTTCATGGCCACCATGCGGGCCACCTGCTCGCTGACGGCCGCGTCGAGGAAGCACTTGAAGAGCCGCGAGAGGAAGCTCGCCGGCAGGATCTCCTCCAGGATGCTCTCGGCCGACGGGTAGAAGTCGTATTCGTCGGAGGCGAGCTTGGCCTTCACGCCGCCGCCGCCCGTCTGGGGAGGCGCCAGCGGCAGGAGCGTCTCCGTGACCGCCTCCTGCTTGGCGATCGAGGTGAACCGCGTGTACACGACGTCGAGCCTGTCGATCGCGCCCGAGGCGTAGGCGTCCAGATACGCCCGGCCGATGGGGGCCACCGCCGCGAACTCCGGCTTGTCCTCGAACTGCACGTACCGCTCGGCGATGTCCACGCCACGGAACTTGAGCGCCGAGATGCCCCGCTTGCCCGACACGCTCACCTGCGCCGGCACCTGTTCGCTCTTCCACTGGCCGAGCAGCGCCACCGACTGCCGCACCACGTTGGAGTTGTAGCCGCCGCACAGGCCGCGGTTGCCCGTGAGCACGAGCACCGCCGCCCGCTTCGTGGGACGGACTTCCAGCAGCGGATGGGCCGCGTCGGCGCCCACGCCGCCGATGTTCTCCAGGATCTTCGCCAGGTGCTTGGTGTAGTCGCGGGCCGCGACCGAGCGGTCCATCGCCTTCTTGAACCGCGCGGTGGCGATCAGCTCCATCGTCCGCGTGATCTTGCGGATGTTCTTCACCGACTTGCGGCGGCGATCGAGAGCCCGGGCTTTTGCCATCGTGGACGACCTTTAGGAACGACTGCCTATCCCGTGCCTACCGTGCCCCGACGAGCTGCTTCGCGCCGCCGGCCTTCGCGGCCCGCTGCCGCTTGAACTCGGCGATCGCGGCCTCGAGCTGCCGCTCGCTCTCCGCGTCGAGCTCCTTCGACTCGTCGATCCGCCGGCGGAGCTCGGGCACCTGGTCGCGGACGAACGTCAGGAAGCCCTTCTCCCAGTCGGCGACCTCGTCCCGCTTCACGTCGTCGAGGTGGCCGCGGGTGCCGGCGTAGATGGAGAGCACCTGGTCCACCACGTCCATCGGCGCGAACTGGCCCTGCTTGAGCAGTTCGACCATCCGGTAGCCGCGGTCGAGCCGCTGCTGGGTGGCGGCGTCGAGATCGGTGCCGAGCTGGGCGAAGGCCTCGAGCTCGCGGAAGGCCGCCAGGTCGAGACGCAGGCCGCCGGCCACCTTCTTCATGGCCTTCGTCTGGGCGGCGCCGCCCACGCGGGAGACCGAGATGCCGGCGTTCATGGCGGGCCGCTGGCCGGCGAAGAACAGGTCCGGCTGGAGGTAGATCTGGCCGTCGGTGATCGAGATCACGTTGGTGGGGATGTAGGCCGAGACCTCGCCTTCGAGCGTCTCGATGATCGGCAGGCTCGTGAGCGAGCCGCCGCCGAGCTCCTTGGAGAGCTTGGCCGACCGCTCCAGCAGGCGGCTGTGGGCGTAGAACACGTCGCCCGGGTAGGCCTCGCGGCCGGGCGGACGCCGCATGAGCAGCGACAGCTGCCGGTAGGCGGTGGCCTGCTTGGAGAGGTCGTCGTATACGATCAGGGCGTGCTGGCCGTTGTACATGAAGTGCTCGGCCATCGCCGTGCCCGAGTAGGGGGCGATGTACTGCAGCGGGGCCGCGGTCGAGGCCCCGGACACGATCACGGTCGTGTAGTCCATCGCGCCGTACTTGCGGAGCGTGTCGATGGCCACGGCCACCGACGAGTCCTTCTGGCCGACCGCGACGTAGAAGCACTTCACGCCGCTGTTCTTCTGGTTGATGATCGCGTCGATGCCGATCGCCGTCTTGCCGGTCTTGCGGTCGCCGATGATCAGCTCGCGCTGGCCGCGGCCGATCGGCGTCATGGCGTCCACCGCCTTGATGCCCGTCTGCATCGGCTCGCGGACGGGCGACCGCTCGGCCACGCCGGGGGCCAGCGTCTCGACCGGTCGCCGCAGGTCGGTGACCACCGGGCCCTTGCCGTCGAGCGGGTTGCCGAGCGGGTCGAGCACGCGGCCGATCACCGCGTCGCCCACCGGCACCGAGAGCAGCCGGCCGGTGCTCTTCACCTCGTCGCCCTCGGTCACCTTGAGGTAGTCGCCGAGGATGATCACGCCGACCGAGTTTTCCTCGAGGTTGAAGGCCAGGCCGGTGATGCCGCCGGGGAACTCGACCATCTCGCCGGCCATGACGCCGGAGAGGCCCCAGACCCGGGCGATGCCGTCGCCCACCTCGAGCACGCGGCCGACCTCGCGGACGTCGATGCCGGACTGGAAGCGGGAGATCTCCTCGCGGAGGACGGATGCGATTTCGTCGGTCAGGTGCGCCATGAGTACTCCCCGGTTTGGATGGCCTGAATGTTGCGTTCGCGGAGACGGCCGCCGATCCGGGCCAGGCCCGTGGCGACCGACTGGTCGTAGATGGTGTCGCCGACGCGGACGACGAGGCCGCCGATGATCGCCGGGTCGACGACAAAGCCCGGCACGAGCGTGGCCGCCAGAGCCTTCCCGGTTTCCGCCACGATCCGGGACTGCTCGGCGGCATCCAGCGGCACGGCGGTGGTGAACGTGGCCTGTCGCTTGCCGTCGCGCTCGTCGGCCAGCCGCTCGGCGGCCGCCACGACGGCCGCCAGCATCCCGAGCCGGCCGTGGCGGGCGAGCACGTGCAACGCGTTGGTCGTCGTGGCCTGCATTCGACCACCGGCGATCCGCTCGATGATCCGCCCCTTCTCCTCGGCCGAGACCTTCGGCGACGAGAAGACCACCGCCGCTTCAGGCACCTGCGGCAGCACTTCGCGGGCGAGCGTGCCAAGCTCGGCGAGCACCTGCCGCCGGCAGCCTGCGGCGTCGGCGGCCTCGACGATCGCCTGTGCGTAGACCTTCGCCACCCGGTCGGCGGCGATGTCCACGTGGGAGGTAGCGGCGGCGTTGCTGGTTGTTGGCATGATGATGGGGAGCGGTCGTCTGGCGGGGGTCAGTTGACGCTGGGCCGGCTCGAAAGGCTGGCGACCGACTCGCGCACGAGCCGGGCCTGGTCGTCGGCGCCGAGCTTGTCGCGGAGGAACTTGCCGGCGACCTCGACGGCGAGATCCCCGGCCTTCTCCGCGATCTGCGTGAGGGCGTCGTCCTTGGCGAGCTGAATCTCGTGTTTGGCGCGGTTGCGCTCGTCCTCCGAGGCCTTGCGGGCCTCGGCGACGATCGCCTGCTTGGTGGCCTCCGCGTCGCGGCGGGCCTCCTCGAGCATGCCCCGCACCTCTTCCGAGGCCTCGGCGAGCCGCCGTTCGTAGGAGGCGAGCATCCGCTTGGCCTCCTCGTTGGCCGACTTCGTCTCCGCGATCTGGCGGGCGATGCCTTCCTCGCGCTTGTCCAGCCCCTGCATGATCGGCTTCCAGGCGAACTGCGTGAGCAGGGCCAGCAGCGCGAGAAAGACGACGAACGACCAGATGGCGAGGTCGCGGCTGAACCAGGCCGGACTCTCGAATGCCGCGGTCGTCACGCCGGCCGGCGGATTGTGGCCGATCTCGACGTGATGCCCGCCGTGCTCGGCATCGGCGGCGCTCACCCGGCCGGGTGCAGTGGCGACGGCGATCGCCAGGCACGCCACCACCGGCGCGAGCCGAAGGAGCAGCCGTGACAGAAGTGAGATCGGGTAAACAAGGCCGGTCATGTGGTCACCAAGGGGGCGGGGAACGGACGGGCGCCGGGGAAATCCTCCCGGTCCGGCGGGACGCGGCTGGCACGGGTGAGTCACCCGCACGAGCCGCCGCGTCCCGCCGAACACGGGCACGGCCGTCGGGACTGGCGTCCCGACGGCCCGCGAACGCTCCTCGTCACTTGGGGGTGCAGAGGAACAGCGCGTAGAACGTGAAGCCTTCGATGAGGGCGGCGGCGATGATCATCGCCGTCTGGATGCTGCCCGCCACTTCCGGCTGGCGCGACATGCTCTCGTAGGCCGCGGCAGCGAGCCGGCTGATGCCGAACGCCGCACCGATCACCGTCAATGCGATGCCGATGTACGGGGTGAAGGTGATGAGGCTGGTGCCTTCGGCGGCACTCGCCAGGTCGGCACAGGCGAATGTGACGACGACGGCGGCGATGATGCTGAGGCAACGGAAGGAAAGAAGGGAACGAATCATGACGGGGTCAAGCTCCTTGCAAAACGAGGAAAAAGAGGACAGTCCAATGGGAAACGAGAGTCGGTCGATTGGGTGAGCGCACTCCGGACGCGAGGCGAAGACTAATGCTGGTGCACCGCAGCGCCAATGAAGAGGGCCGAAAGAAACGTGAAAATGTAGGCCTGCAGGAAGGCGACGAATAGTTCCAACACGCTGAACAGCGTGCAACTCACGACGCTGATCCCGGTGACGGTGGCCCACAGGCCCGTCGAATAGCTGGCCGCCGCGGTGATCAGCCCCATGATCCCGAGGAGCACGAGGTGGCCCGCCACCATGTTGGCGAGCAGCCGCACGGCGAGGATCAGGTGCTTGATGCACAGGCCGAGCATCTCGATCGCGAAGATCATCGGCTTGAGGACGATCGCCAGCGGCAGCGGCAGATCCATCGAGGGCACCTGGTTGGCGAAGAAGCCGAGGAAGCCGAATTTCGCCATGCCGGCCACGATGACGGTGAGCAGCGTGACGCCCGCCAGCGCGAGCGTGACGGAGAACGAGGCGGTGGGCGACCCTGCCCACGGCACCATGCCGAGCAGATTGCAGCCGAGCACGAAGAAAAACAGCGTCAGCAGGAGCGGCACGAACCGGTCGCCGTCGTGCTTCGCGAGCAGCGGCTGCGGGGCCGCGTGGGAGTCGTGGCCGTGGCCGTGCTCGTCGTCGTGGTGGTCGTGGCTGTCGATCGCCGGCCGGGCGATCTGATCGCGGACGAAGACGATCATCGCCTCGAAGAGGTTCGCCATCCGGCCACGGGCGGGCTCGCCGGTCCGCAATCTGGCCGCCAGCCGCGTGAACACCCAAAAGAGGATCGCCGCCAGCACGACCTCCAGGATCATGTATTTCGAGATTCCGAAGCCCGACTTGACGGCGTACAGGCTTTCCAACTCCGCGAACGGCTGCGGAATGAGGATCTTGCCGTCCATCGCCTCCGTGAAGGCCGCCACGTCGGTGACCTCGGGATGGCCTTCGCGCAGGAACCGCGGCACGTCGTCGAGCGTCTTCCAGCCCTGCCGCCACATCGCCTTCGGCACCTCGAAGAAGTAGCAGTCCTTGAGGTGATAGATCGGATTGTGGTCGGCCATCGGCTCGCGGATCCTCGGATCGGTTCAGGCGGCGGACGAGCGGTCCGGCCGCCGGGGATGCAGAGTGTGCGGGAAACGCACCGCGTCCGTCAATTCTCGGCCCTGGCGCCGCCGCGGCCGCCCGCTCGAGACCCAATGATGTGCAGGAGAATGTCCGTGGCAAGCAGGGCCAGGTAAAAAATCAGCAGCCACTCCGCGGCCCCGCTTTCCCGCCACGTTTCTCCTGCGGATCGGATCCAGGCGAGGGCCGCCAACGGAGGGAAAATCCGCAGGCAAATCGCGGCCAGGCTCGCGGCCACGGCCAAGGCCGGATCCTGCCGTGCGCACCGCCCGGCGATCCAGCCACTCAGGCTCCCGAACAGGCACACGCCCGCCGCCAGGCGGATCGCGGCCACCCTGCCCGGCCCCGGTTCCCCCGCCAGGAGGGCGGCGGTCGCGGTGATCACCACCACGGCGACGAGCGCGGCGGCCCCGATCCACGTCCAGGCGCGGTCGCGGACGACGGATTTCACGGCGACCTCTTCCTGGTGAGTTGCACGAGCCACGCCAGGCCCGCCACGAATCCGACCACGAGGCCGGCGGGCGCCAAAAAGCCCGTGCCCAGCCGGGCGTCGAGCCAGCCGCCGGCGACCGCCGGCAGGACCATCGCCAGGCCCACGGCCATGATCCGCGACGCCCAGGCCAGGGCTTCACCGACCGGGGATCCCTGCGGCTCACGAGGCATCCCGATAGGATACCCTCGGCCCCGGGGAATCCGAGCAGTGTCCCGACGCAAGCATCGCCGCCGCCGTCAGCGACCCAAGGACCTGGCCGCGTCGATCGCCGCCGCGGCCCGCCATGAGGGGCGGCCGACCATGCTGCGGCTCGTGGCCTGCGACGGGCAGACGACCCACGAATCGACCGTCGCCCGGCCGGCAGACCTGGTGGAGGCCCGCCAGCGGTGGCCCGTGATCTGGGTGGACGTCGAGGGCTTCGAGGACCTGGCCACGATCCGGGCGATCGGCGAGGTGTTCGAGATCGGCGAACTGGCGCTCGAGGACGCCGTCACGCCCGACGAGCGGCCGAAGGTGGAGGTCTTCGGCCACCAGGTGCTGATCGCCGCCCGCACGGCCCGCTACGACGGCGAGGCGATCGTCACCGACCCGGTCGCCATCTTCCTCGGCGACCGCTACCTGCTCACGTTTCGGGACCACGGCGTGGGCGACGCCTTCGACGGGGTGCGGCAGCGGGTGCGGCACGGCCGCACGCGGCTGGGCGACCTCGGGGCCGACCACCTCTGCGCGCTGCTCCTCGACGCGGTGGTGGACGGGTATTTCCCGGTCTTGGAGCGGTTCGGCGATCGGCTCGAGGCCCTCGAGGAAGAGGCGATCGAACGGCCGTCCCGCGACGCCCTGACCCGAATCCACGACGTCCGCAACGACCTCATGGTGCTGCGGCGGGCCCTGTGGCCGACCCGCGACGTGCTCCACGCCCTCGGCCGCGAGTCCACCCGCTTCGTGGGCGACCACGCCCGGCAGCACTTCCGCGATTCCTACGACCACACGATGGAATTGCTCGACCTGCTGGAGAGCTACCGCGAGATCGGCAGCGACCTGCGGGACATCTACCTCGCCAGCCTCAACAACCGGATGAACGACGTGATGAAGGTGCTGACGGTGATCGCCACCGTGTTCATGCCGCTGACGTTCATCACCGGCTTCTACGGCATGAACTTCAACACCGACTCGCCGTGGAACATGCCGCTCTTGAACTTCCGCTACGGCAGTTTGGTGGCGGTGGCGATGATGCTGGCGACGACGATCGGCATGGTGCTGTTCTTCTGGCGGCGGGGCTGGCTCAAGCGCTGGCACTGACGACACGCGAAACATCGGCCTCCGGCCGATTTTCGCTTGGCCGGCCTCCGCCGGCTGCCGAGGGCGTCGCATCCATGCGACGCGGTCCTGCGGTGGGGCAGCTTGGCCGGCCTCCGCCGGCTCTCGAGGGCGTCGCATCCATGCGACGCGGTCCTGCGGTGGGGCAGCT
>Ga0315903_10002063_pt1 | contig 30169 bp, 26 predicted proteins | sample LakEriMetagenome_7_FD_203524 | JGI IMG/M metagenome (GOLD analysis project Ga0315903, IMG submission 203524) | Freshwater fungal communities from buoy surface, Lake Erie, Ohio, United States - Buoy 2 MA119 | ecosystem: Environmental > Aquatic > Freshwater > Lake | place: USA: Lake Erie, Ohio... | reverse complement strand
TCGCGCAGAAAGATGCGGCCTGATCGCAAGGCAAAGACCTCGTCACCGATCCTCAGCGCCTCCCCCACGTTCTGCTCGACAAGGAGCAGACCGATCCCTGTATCCGTCGCAAGCGAACGGTAGAAGTCGAACAGTTGCTCGACGACCGCAGGCGCCAGACCGAGCGAAGGCTCATCCAGCAACATCATCTTGGGGTTGACCATCAGGAGCATCCCCGTTGACAGTATTCGCTTCTGGCCGCCCGAGAGAGTTCCGGCCAACTGTGTTCCGCGATCCTTCAGCATCGAGAGCAGGTCGTGAACATCCGTGACCGTGTACTTGCGCTGACGCTTTGGAACGGCAAGAGAGGCCGCGATGAGGTTGTCATCGACCGACAGATCATCGTACACGAACCGCTCGGACGGCATGTAGGCGATACCGCGCTGGAGATTGGCCCGGGGAGTCGATCGACTGATGTCCTCGCCCTCGAAGGTGACACTGCCGGATTGCGCCGGGATGAGACCCAGAATCGTCTTCAGGATCGTAGTCTTGCCCGCTCCGTTGTGACCCAACAGCACGGTGACTTGCCCGGCTGGTGCCGACAGCGTCGCGTCAAAGACCACGGTCTTCCTGCCGTAGCCGCTGACTACGGATGACAGAGTCAGATCACTCATGAGCGCAGACCAAAATAGGTCCTGGCGAGCTCGGGTGAACTGGTGAGCTCGCCGAGAGTTCCCTCGGCGACTATTCGACCGAGGTCCATGAAGTAGGCGCGGCTCGCAAGACGGTCCACGACATGCAGGTTGTGCTCCACTAGGCAGATCGTGCGTCCCGCATTGCGCATGTCCTCCACAAGCGCGAGCATGCGCTCAGCCCAAGCCGTGTCGACCCCGGACACCGGCTCGTCAAGCAGTACGACGGGGGCATCCGTAGCCATCGCACGGGAAAGGGACAGGAGCTTCGTCTCGCCGTAGCTGAGAGTTCCGGCAGAGTCAGCAGCCTTGCCCTCAAGCCCGACGAAGGTGAGCCACTCATACGCCTGGCGCAGCACCTTCTCCTCACAGCTTCTGACATGTCGCCCGGGCAGGAAGAGCTGGTCGATGTGCTCGCCGGCCTGGCCAGGTATCGCGATGGCCACGTTGTCCAGCACGCTGAGGCCGGGCCAGATGCGAACGTCCTGGAATGTTCGAACCATGCCCCTCTCGGCTATTTGATCGGGGCGCAGCCCTACAAGTTCGCTGCCTTCGAGGAGCACGCTGCCCGCATCCGGTCGAAGGTACCCGGTAAGGAGGTTGAAGACCGTGGTCTTGCCGGCTCCATTCGGGCCCACCAGGGCAGTGATCGTTCCCCTGACGAGCGAGAGTGAGAGCTCGTCGGCAGCAACGACCCCCCCGAAGTGCTTCGAGAGGCCGGACGCCTCCAGGATCACCTCTCGCGGATCCGGTGCAAGCGCCAAGGGCTGGTGCACCGCGCTCGACCCGGTCAAGGAGGCAGTTGTCTTCTTCGCCGATCGGGAATGCCGCTCGGGGAGCAGGCCCTTGGGACGGAAGCGGATCACCACCACGAGGAGAAGACCGTAGATGGCGATGCGCACGAAGGACTCCCGCTCGGGAGGAAGGTCCAGGACCCGCTGCAGGATGGGAGTCGAGAGGACCACGATGGCGGCTCCGAGTACCGACCCTGGGAGGTTTGCCACTCCTCCCAGGACGACCATCGCAAAGATCCCCATGGAGACATCGAACCCGTAGACGGTAGGGCTGGCGATTCCCAGGTAGACAGCGAACAGGCCACCGGCAAGACCAGCCATCGCGGCAGTGATGACGAACGTCCAGACGCGGTACCGGAAGACGTGCTTGCCGACAGAGGCTGCAGCGCGCTCATCGTCACGCGTGGCCCGAAGAACCCTGCCGAAGGGAGACTCCCCGAGGCGCCAGCAGATCGCGAAGATGACGCCGCCGGCGATGAGGAGAGGGATGACCCAGTTGACGGCTCGTGTCAGTTCGAGGCCGAAGATGGAGGGTGACGCTATGCCCTGGATTCCGAATACTCCCCCGAGGACCGGGCTGGCCACCGCGAGACCGATGAGGGCCTCTCCGGCGACAAGAGTCAGCAGGATCACGTACTCGGCGGGTAGGGGCAACGATGGAATGGCCAGCAGGAGGCCCACGAGTGCCGCAACCGCGATGCCCAAGGCGACTCCGAGCCACGGATTCCATCCCCAGCTCGTGGTGACCCAGGCAGTCGTGTAGCCGCCCATGGCTCCCAGAGCAGCCTGGCCCGAGGAAAGAATTCCGGCATAGCCGAGCAGGAGGTTCAGGGACACCGCGAACATCGAGAAGAGAAGCACGAGGTTCAGGTAGTTGAGCCAGTCGTTCACGCGCTCACCTGACCGCGGGCGAAGTACCGCTCTATCCGCTGCCCCAGTCCCGCCGTCCGCGCGCTGAGGAAAACCAGGTAGATGAGTAGGCCGACAAGGACCACCAGCTTGCTCCACGCAACGTCCAACCAGATGGTGACGTAACGTTCGGCCAGGGCGATGGTGAAGCTCCAAGCAACCAGGCGCATCGGCTTGAGCTGAAGTCCAGCGATGAATGCGATGACGAACGCAGTCAGCGTGGGAGCGAAGCCCATCTGGGCCGAGATGCTGAACTTTGCGTACTGCCACATACCCGCGAAGACGGACATGGCGGACCCGATCGCGAAGACGATGAGGAAGACCCGTTCCGGGGCGAGTCCTCCTGCGGCGGCAAGGTTCGGATTCGACTTCACCGCGAGGATCCGACGACCCAGGTTCGTGGTTCGCAGGACGATGACTGTGGCGGTGATGATCACGATGCCCGTGATCACCTGGCCGATGTCGAAGCCGACGAATGAGACGGGCCCCCAGGAGTAGGGCGTGATGGGAAGTGACTGCAGGACGAGGTCAGACGGTCCCCAGATGAGCTTGACCACGTTCTGGCCGAGAAGGGTGATTCCCAGAGCCGTGATGAAGATCGCCAGCAGGGCTCCTCGCCCCGCTCGCTTCTCCAATGGCCTGTAAAGGTACATCTCGATGGCCATGCCAAGGCCTGCCGCTATGGCCGCCGTGAGCACGACGGTCAGATAGAAGGGCAATCCGAGTCTCTCGGTGCCCGTAAAGACCAGGTAGCCGGCGAGGGCGTACACGATTCCGAAGGCGAAGTGGAATCGACCGGTCGTTGCGATGATGAGCGCAAAGCCAATAGCCATAACCGAGTAGAAGAACCCGGTAACCAACCCACTTGCCGTGAGCTGGGCTACGACATCAAAGGTCATCTCAGTCGCAACTTACGCCTCGAATCGCGTCGCCCTCGCCGGTTCTCCTAGTTGAGCGCCTGGTAGTTGGATCCCCCGGGACCGAAGGTCGCCAGCGGTGTCACGGTGCCACCCTTGTACTCGAAGACCCCGATGGGTCGCTCGGACACGGAGTGCGTCTCGGCATCGAGGGTGTACGAGCCCGCCATCGAGCCGTCACCACCGTAGACGCTCACCAGGGTGGGATCCGCCTCCAGCGCGGCGAGCATGTCCGCCCCGCTGTTGTAGTCCCCGCCATTGGCCTGAGTCTCGCGAGCCAGCTCCCAGAGACCGAGGAGCCCCTCGTAGTAGTTCGCCGCGTAGAAGTCGGGGTTCGTGCCGTACTTCTCCTTGAACTTGGTGGCGAAGCATGCGCCAAGATCGGAACTCGGCGATTCGTGGTTGAAGTAGTCCTGGACGAACAGCCAGCCGTCCTCCCACGCTCCGCGCGAGGCATCCAGGCCTCCCTGCGTGAACTCGAAGCCCACCATCTGGCTCTCAAGGCCCGCCGCCTTAGCCTGGCTCGCAAACACACCCGGATCCGCACCGTAGATGCTGACCAGAACGTAGTCCGGGTTGGCCTCCTTGACCTTGGCGATTGCCGACGCGTAGTCAGTGCCACCAAACGGGACGTATTCGTAGGTGCCCGAGAACTCCATGCCGGCCTTGTTGAGCGTGGAGGTGAGAGTCTCCTTGTCCATCTCGTTGAGGGCAGGGTCGAGCTGCCAGGTGACCACGGCGTACGACTTCTTGTCCGGGTACGCGGACTTCAGGTACTCAGCCATGCCCACGAGGGTGTCGTCAGGGCTCACTGCCCGGGTTCCGTAGAAGTAGGGAGCGCCCTTATTCCACGTCGCGGTTCCGCCACCGCCGTCGAGAGCGAGGATGTCGTACTTGACTAGGCCATCGTTCATGGCGGCGAAGGAATTGACCAGAGAGCTCAGGATCGCGGGAGTCCCGGCTTCCCCGAGCTCATTGATCGCAGTGACGCTCAACTCCGGGTTGGCGGTGCCGTTGTCCTTCACGTCGAGTTCAATGTTGGGACCGCCCGAAGCAGCGATGTCCTCCAGGGCCAGATCAATGCCCTTGGTCATCGATTCTCCGTAGGCCTTCTCGCCGCCGCCGGAGAGCGGCAGAACGGCCCCCAGCTTGAGCGTCTGGCCGTTCAGCGGATCGGCGGCGTCGACACCGAGCAGCGTGAGAAGGTTGCACTCATCCGCGGCGGCGGGTTCTGCAGCGGAGGGCTCCTCAGCGGCGGGCTCCTCAGCGGCCGGTTCCTCAGCAGCCGGTTCCTCAGCAGCCGGTTCCTCAGCGGCCGGTTCCTCAGCGGCAGAACCACTATCCGATGACGAGCAACCTGCGAGCGTTGCCGCCATCAGGATCAGCGAGCCGGCAGCGGCCACGGCAGCGCGCCCCCGGAGCGATCGTTGAATCTTCATGCTCTTTCCTTCCTGCCTGGTGGACTGACGGAAAGCGGCCCTTCGAAGGTACGCTTTTCGTACCATAGGCACGGCGGAACTCCGAGACAAGCACAATCACGAAATTGAGACCGACGTGTGTCCATCGATCGCACCGCCGGAGTCAAGCCGAGAGAGGATGTTGAAATGCCGATCCGCGCGCTCGTGCTTGACCAGCAGGACCGCGGAGTCGAGCACCGGGTGGTCGAGTTCCCCGTAGACGTGCTGCCCGAGGGCGACGTTCGCGTGGCAGTCGAGTGGTCCTCGCTGAACTACAAGGACGCCCTCATCCTCGCTGGCCGGGGCAGACTGGTTCGGACTTATCCTCACGTGCCGGGGATCGACCTCGCGGGCACAGTGCTCGAGTCGGCGAACCCGGACTTCGCGCCCGGCGACCGGGTCATCCTCACCGGTTGGCGCGTCGGCGAGACCTGGTGGGGTGGATACGCGGAGGAGGCCCGAGTCCGCAGCGAGTGGCTGGTGTCCTGCCCTCCAGGACTCACGCTTCGCGACGCGATGGTCTTCGGGACTGCCGGCCTGACGGCTGCCCTCGCCTGCCTGGCTCTGGATGACGCGGGCATCACGCCTCACTCAGGGAGCATCCTCGTCACGGGAGCCACGGGAGGGCTGGGGTCGATCGCCGTCCACCTACTGTCCCGACTCGGCTACAGCGTCACGGCGGCCACGAGCAAGCCTGAGCTCGAGCGGGTCCTGCGCGGCCTGGGGGCCACGCATGTCATCCCGAGGCAGGAGATCGAGGAGGCGCCCATCAAGCCCCTCCTCGTGGAGCGATGGGCCGGTGTCATCGACGCAGTAGGAGGGACAACGCTGAGCCATGCGGCAGCCGAGGTCTCCTACGGCGGGATGGTCGCCTTGTGCGGAAATGCCAGCGGCAACGAGTTCGCCGGGAACGTTCTCCCGTTCCTGCTGCGAGGCATCGGCTTCACGGGGGTGGACTCCGTCATGGCATCGCTCGACAGCCGACGGCGTGCCTGGGGGATGCTGGCCGAGTTCGCCGACCTGCAGGCCGTCGCCGCCGTCGTCCACGAGGTCGGCCTCGAGGACGTGCCTGGTCGCGCCCGCGCCATGCTCGAGGGTTCCTCTTCGGGCCGGACGATCGTGCGGCCCCGGGAGGGTCCGAGCTGATGGAGGTGATCAGCGCAATCGCCAGAAATGTCGCCGAGGACTCCGGGAACCCTCTGCATCGACCCGAGGTCGCCGCGGAACTGGGGCTTTCCGCGCCACCGATCGCGGGCATGACGACGATCGACTACGCGGCGGCGGCCCTCCTCAAGGCGTGGCATGGGCAGTGGCCTTCGCGCGCGGGCCTTGATTGCCGGCTGCTGAGGCCGATCGGGTCGGGCGCCGAGATCCACCTGACGATCGACGAACTGCCTGCTGAGGCTCGATGCACCATCACCGAGGCTGGCGAAGCCGGCGCCTCTCCTTTAGCCGTCGTAAGCGGGTGGACCACAGGTTCCGGGCTCATGGCACCCTGGGCCACCGCGCCGGAGGGCACGTGCGAGAAGCGACCCCCTGACACGCTCGTCGCTCCTCTTCGTCTTGGGAGTTGGGGTGTGCAGGACGCGCGTGCCATGAATGACGAGCACCTGGTCGAGATGGCTTCGGTATGCGGCGCTTCCACCTTGGCCGACTTCTGCTCGCAGGACCTGCTGTCGCCGGGCGCCCTCATCGATATTGCGAATCAGGTCGTGATGGCGAACATCCAGACCGGAATCTGGACTCATGCTCGAAGCCGGCTCCAGTACCACGATCACATCCGGGTGGAGGACGTGCTCACCGCTTGCAGCCTCGTCACCGAGGTACGAACCCACCTAAAGGGCCTTCTGGTGGTGCTCGACATTTCCTTCCTCCGATTGGGTCAGGTTGCCGCACGTCTGGAGCACTCGGCAATTCTCTGAATGCCCTGCCTCTAATGGATCAGACTTAGTACCATTGGCGGCACCCTAGGGCTCGAGGAGAACCCATGCCTGTCCCCGACTTCAAGAACCACCTGCCCGTGCGGATCGAATTCGGTCCCGGCTGCCTCGCCAGCCTGCCGGGCATCGCTCGGGAGGTGGCCGCGGTGCGCATCGCCATCGTCGGTGATCCCGTCGTGCTGCAGTTGGCGAGCGTCCGCCGCTGCCTCGATGGACTGGCGGATTCAGCGCTGACCATCGAGATCGATGTCGCGTCGGGCGAGCCCACGATCGAGTCGGTGGATGCCGTCGGCGAGAGGCTCCGCACCTTCGCACCTGACCTCGTCGTCGCCATCGGCGGCGGGTCAGCCCTCGACACCGGCAAGGGGGCTCGAGCGCTCCTGAAGAATCCCGGAAGCATCTCGGTATACACGTGGCCCGGGGATCCTCGTCCGCTCGTTGGACCCGACATACCCCTCGTGACGATTCCCACGACCTCCGGAACCGGAAGTGAGGTCACGGGCGGCGTCGTGATGAATGACCCCGCGAAGGCGGCGAAGGTGGCGGCACCGAGTCCGCTCAATCGAGCCCAATACTGCCTCGTGGACCCTGAATTGACCCTCGGACTGCCCCATGGACCCACCCTGTGGGGAGGGCTTGATGCCCTCGGCCAGGCGATCGGTTCAGTGATCGCAAAGGTACACACCCCGGTGGGGGACGGCCTGGGGCTGGAGGCGATTCGCCTAGCTCGACAGGCACTACCCGTCGTCCTCGCCGATCCAACAGATCTCGCTGCCCGTTCCGACATGGCGTGCGCAGCGCTTTTGGCCGGGCTGGCCATGAATGTCAGCGAGTCCGGGACCGAGCATTCCCTCGCTCATCCGCTCGGCAGCATTCACCATCTGCCACACGGACTGACCGTGGGTCTGATGCTGGCGGAATCCATGGAGCACGACCGACAGTACGAGCCCGAACGCTTCGAGCGCATCGCCGACGCGATGGGGGCTCCCCCGTCTGCCGCTCGGGACGGCTCACGTGCCGTGCTTGCCGTGCGTGAGTTTCTGGCACAGGTCGGCTGCCCGACCCTTGTCGAGGCAGGTGTCGATAAGGCCGACATCGACACCCTCGTGACGTGCGCCATCGAGGGATGGATCCCCGTGGAACCCGGGCCCTGGAGTGCAGGCGATGTGCGGCAGGCGTACGAGAGGGCCTTCTCCTTGGCGAGCCGCTAGAGACTAAGGACACCCGTGTCGTGCACGAGCTCCCAGACATGCCCATCTGGATCAGAGACGTAGCCCGAGTATCCACCCCAGAAGTTCGGTCGGGGGGCGACGTTGGCCGACCCCCCGAACCGCACGGCCCTGCCGAACGTGGCATTCACCGCCTCGGCGGTGGGGAACGCCAGCCCGTAGACCGCAGGTGCCGCCTCTGCTGCAAACTCCATGCCCGTATCGGATCGCATGCTGGACAAGGGCCAAAGTCCTAGGCGGATGCCCCCCAGCAGGAAGAACCGCGCGTGGCCTATCTCGTGATCGACTCCTTCGAAGTCACTGGCGACGAAACCCAGTCCATCAGAGTAGAAAGTCGTTCCCACGTCAAGATCGCGCACTCCGAGAGTGATCGAGGACAGCCATCCCTCGCTCAAGGACGTGCTCCAACCCCGACCTTGTGCTCCACACAGCGCACTGAAGTCGAATCGATCTGCAGTGGAAGACTTCAGGCACTCAGTCAGGAGACGAAGTTGTGCACCGCGTCGTAGTTCTCCCTGTTGCGTCGGACGGCTCCCACGATGAGACCGATCACGAAGATGATGAACGGCAGCAGGACGAGGAACCAGCCCAGTCCGTTCATCTCGAATGGACCACAGCCGGAGCCCGCGTCACCTGGGCAGGCAGCCGGATCACCGCCCTGCGAGACACCCGCCAGCAGATTGAATCGGCTGATGAGCATGATCTCGCCGATCACGAGTCCGATGATCGCCAGAATCGGGGCGATCATCGTGTGCCACGGGCGGGTGTCCTCCTTGGTGCGTCGGAAGTACACGATGACCGCGATGCTCACGAGGATCTCGGTGAGCACAATGGCGATCACCGACACCGACGAGAACCAGTAGAAGACGTTGAGGAAGGGATCCCAGTTGAAGATGATCGCGATGACGATGATCAGCAGACCGAGGATCGTCACCAGCGTCGTGGCCACGAAAGGCGACTGCTGCCTGTTGGTGCGATCCAGCCTCTTCGGCAGCACGCCCGCGCGACCCATCGCGAAGAAGTAGCGTGCCGCACTGTTCTGGAAGGCGAGAATGGCTGCGAACAGTGACGTGAGGACGATCCACCCGAACAGTTCCGTCAACCAGGATCCAACGAACTGCGAGGTCACCCCGAACAGCATTGCCGAGGGATCGACGAGGCCACCGCTCACCTCGAGCACCTTGTCAGGCAGGCCTTCGGCCCCGAGGGCAGTCACCAGACCGAAGCCCACGATGGTGAAGATCAGCGTGATGAGGATGACCGAGATGTAGGTGGCCTTGGGCACCGTGCGCTTGGGGTCCTTGGACTCCTCGCCGTAGATGGCCGTCGCCTCGAAGCCGATGAAGGAGGCGAGGGCGAACGCGAAGGCCACGCCTGCACCTGCCAGCAGGCCACCGGAGAAGATCTCCGACGGTGCGAACGAGGCAGTGAAGTTCGGTCCCTGCGGGCCGCCATCGACGATGGCCACGATGCCCACGATCACAAGTGCGATCAGCTCGATGCCCAGCAGTACGCCGAGCACCTTCGAGCCGATGTCGACGGACAGTGCGGACAGCGCCCATGCGATGAGGGCGATCACGATCGCGTAGACGTACCAGGGGAGATCCAGGCCGAACTTGGCATTGAACTGAATCGCCATCTGTCCGCCGATGAAGCCGAAGACCGCCCACTGGACGGTGAGGTAGGCGAGAACGGACACGAAGGCTGAGCCGACGCCCGGAACAATGCCGAGGCCTCGTCCGACGTAGGCGAAGAAGGCGCCGGTGTTCGTGACGTACTGCGACATCGTCGCGTACCCGACACTGAACAGCAGCAGGATGATGCCAACGACCAGGTACATGCCGACGGCACCAGGGCCGAGGATCACGGCAGCAACGGGGAATGCACCTGTCATGCCTGCCAGGGGGGCAGAGGCAGCCACGACGAAGAAGATGATGCCGACCAGACCCAGCGTGCCTCGCCGCAGCGTGGTTCTCGGGGTCTCCGGGTCCGGTGAACCCAGCGCCTGATCGGAATGGGGAAGGTTGTCCCTCTGTGACATCTCGCCTCCAGCGACAGATGGGCATGCAGGATCGTGCGGGGCCGAACGATGGGAAAGCGTTGCGCAACATGGCTTGGCGGTCAAGCATTTCCGCAAGATGTCGGGAAACTGGTGGGAGGGTGTGGTCATGGCTGAGACACCCACCCGCCCTGCCCCGCGCATGGTGAGCGTCCTCACCGAGAACTGGACGATGACGGACCCTCGGGACATCCGGGACATCGTCCGCATGGCCCAGGAGGCTGAGGACGCCGGCTTCGACATGGTCATGGTGAGCGATCACGTCCTGCTGGGGCCGTCCGCCGGGAGTGCGGGCCGCATGGCGAACCCGCGGGACTACGCGATGCCCGGCAACCAGGATCCCGCGACTGCCTGGCCGTCGAACATCGTGCTGCTGAGCGCCATCGCTGCAGCGACCACTCGGATCCGGATCGGTGCCATCGCCCTGATCGCTCCCCTTCGGCATCCGCTGGTGCTGGCCCACGATCTGGCCACGCTCGACCTGCTGAGCGAGGGGCGCCTGGTCATCCAGCCGACGGTGAGCTGGCACCGCGACGAGTACGACGCACTCGGCGTGCCGTTCGATCGGCGCGGGAGCATCCTCGACGAGCAGCTGGAGATCTGGCGGGAGGTCTGGAGCCGCTCGCCGGTCAGTCACCATGGCGAGTTCTTCGACTTCGAGGACGTCTACCTCGAGCCCAAGCCCTGGCGCCCCGAGGGCCCGGCGATGTGGTTCGGGGGCGAGCGCGTCCACTCGGCGATCGTCGACCGACTCGTCCGCTACGGCAGCGGGTACCACCCTCTGGGTCGAGTGACGGAGGCGGACGTCGAAACCCTGCGCGCGGCGCTCGCCGAGGCAGGCCGCTCCGTCGACGAACTCGAGCTGGTCGGGGGCACCCGAGTCGAGTTCCCGTCGGATCACGAGCCCGCGCCGCTCGGGCCGGCACTTGAGGAGGTGCCGCGGCAGGCGGCGCTCGGGTTCACGACCTTCGTGGTCAAGCCCTCGATCTTCATCGATGACCGCTCCCGGCATGCCGCGTTCTGCCGCGAGGTCATCGACCGCGTGACAGCGTTGACCTCGTGACGCCCTTTGCCGAGACCATCACGGTCGAGCAGCTGGACGAGGACCCCTACCCCCTGTACGCGCGACTGCGGCGCGACGAGCCCGTCGCATGGGTGCCGGCGGTGAACCTATGGCTGGTCACCCGAGCCGACGACGTCGAGTACGTGACGACGCATCCGGAGCTCTTTCGCGCCCGTGTCGACGGCTCGCCACTGGATCGATCCTTCGGGGGACCGACCATCCTGACGGTCGACGGGGAGCAGCATCTGGACCTGCGCCGCAGCCTCGATGCCAAGTACAAGCCGCGAGAGGTGGCGTCCTACATCGACGGCCTCGTGCGGCCGATAGCCCAGTCGGCGCTCGATGCCCTGCTCGCACGTCCCGAGCGGCGGGCCGACCTCATGGCCGCCTACTTCGAGCCGATCTCCGTCCTGAGCCTCGGCGCCGTCCTGGGCCTCGGCCACCTGAGCGCGGATCGCCTGCAGGAGTGGTTCCACGGACTGGCGATGGGCGCCATCAACTTCGAGAACGATCCCGTTAAGCAGCAGATCAACGACGAGACGGCCACACGCATCGACGAGGAACTGCGGCCGCTGATGGAACGGCTCCAGCAGGAGCCGGACGGCTCGACGATCGCATCCATGCTCACGGTCGGTCGCCTACGAGCGATCGAGGAGGTGCTGCCGTCCCTCAAGGTGATCATCCTCGGCGGCATGCAGGAGCCGGGGCACGGCGCCGGCTCCTGCCTGTTCGGCCTGCTCACCGACGCCGATCAGCTGGCTCTCGTGCGCGCGGAGCCTGAACGCTGGGACGACGCCGTGCACGAGGGCCTGCGCTGGGTCGCACCTATCGGGACGCAGACCCGGCAGGCCACCGAGGATGTGGTCGTCTCCGGTACGACGATCCCCGCGGGCGGGGCGGTTGGGGCCGTGGTCGCGAGCGCGTGCCGTGACGAGCGGGAGTTCGACGAGCCCGATCGCTTCGACATCCGGCGCCCGCGCAAGGCCAATGCGGCCTTCGGGTACGGCCCGCACTTCTGCGCCGGGCACGCCTTCGCCCGGGATCAGGAGCGCATCGCCCTCGAGATGCTCGTCACCGCGATGCCCGACCTCGCCCTCGATCCCGAGCACGAGGTGACGATGCGCGGCTGGGAGTTCCGGGCACCCGCCGAGCTCCGCGTCACATGGTGAGGGTGCGCGGACGACGCGACCGACTCAGTAGTCCTCGATGTACTCGTCGAGCTCCCAGCGCGTGACGTCGCGGGTGTCGGGATCCTCGACCTCAGCCTCGTAGCGCTCGACCTCGTCGCGCTTCATCGTCATGAAGACGTCGATGAAGTCACCGGTGAGCAGGTCGCGCAGGCCGGCATCAGCGTCGAGGGCATCAAGGGCTGCGCGAAGCGACATCGGAAGAACGGGCCGGGCCTCGTCCTCGTACGCCCAGCCCTCGGCGGGGGGCGGCGCGGTGAGCCCGCGGCGGATGCCATCGAGCGCCGCAGCCAGGACGACCGCGATCACGACGTAGGGGCTCGCCGCACCGTCCCCGATGCGAAGCTCGAGGCGGGTGCCCTGCCCGCGCTCCGGGGGGATGCGGATCATGGTGGACCGGTTGTCGTAGCCCCAGTTCGATCGATAGGGAGCGAGGGTGTCGGGGCCCAGGCGCTTGTAGGCGTTCACAGTCGGGTTGGTGAATGCTGCGATGGCATCGGCGTGCTCGGTCACGCCCGCGATCATCTGCAGAGCCGTCTGCGACAGTCCGTCGCCTCCGTCGTGCATGAGGTTGGTGCCATCGGCATCCGTGACGGAGAAGTGCAGGTGGAAACCCGATCCGCCTTCGTCATTCCAGGGCTTGCCAAGGAAGGTGCCGAGAATCCCACGAGTGGCCGTGACGTCCTTGATCGCCGTCTTGAACAGGAAGGTCCGATCGGCCGCGTCCATCGCCTCGCTGTGCCACAGGTTGATCTCGTACTGAGACGGGCAGAACTCGTGATTGCCCGCGAAGGCGCCGATGTTCAGCTGATCGAGCATGCGCAGCAGGTACAGGTAGTGGCCATCCGGGTCGACGTGCGCGCCCGTGGTGTAGACGCGGCCCGTCTTGTTGAGGATGCGCTCCCATCCGTCCTCGGTGCGCTGGGCGAAGTAGAACTCCAGCTCAGGGCCGCACACGGGCGTCAGCCCGAGCTTGTCGTACTCGTCGAGAACCGAGCGGAGGACAGCACGGGGAGCCACCTCACTGCGGGTGCCGTCGGGGTTGTCGATGTCGGCGATGGCATAGGCCACACCGGGGAGCCACGGGATGGGACGAATGGTGTCGGTGTCCAGCCGGGAGATCATGTCGGGCAGGCCGTCGCCGAAACTGCCGGAGCCCGCGTCGAGGACCCCGCCACGGGTGGTGGTGACCCAGGTGCCCTGGCAGAAAGCCGGGCCGTGAGCAGCCGCGCGCTCGAGCTGGGAGACCAGGATGTCCTTGGACCGGGTGATGCCGAGCAGGTCCGTGAAGATGAGCCGCAGGACATCGATGTTCTGGGTCTCCAGGATGCGTCGGGTCTCGGCGAGGTCGTGCTGCATGGTTCTCCTCCGGCACTAGCGGGATCCGAGGATCGTTCGGCCCCCAATGAATCCACTGGATCGTAGGCGAGGCGGCCGCCACGGCACAATGGCGGACGCGAGAGCACAGCATGGCACGCCCCTGTCCCGGATTTCACCCGATTCGACTATCCGTTCGGGTCCGAACGACCTATGATGTGGCGGCACCGCCGCCGAACGCCCTGTGTGAAAGGAGCCCCATGTCCGTCATCTCCGTGGCCGGCGTCGAGGTCGACACCCGGCACTGGATCGGTGGCCGGCGAGTGGCCTCGGAGGCAGCCTTCGACGACGTGTCCCCCATCGACGGCAAGGTCCTGGGCCAGGTGAGTCGAGGTGGCCGCACCGAAGCCGACGCGGCCGTGGCCGCTGCACGCGACGCTTTCCTGCTCTGGTCGCGGATGACCGCCGAGGAGCGAGGTGTCATCCTCTTCCGCCTCGCCGATCTCGTCGAGGAGAACATCGAGGCGCTGTCGATCCTCGAGACGACGGACAACGGGTCTCTCCTGCGCTCACACCGACGCGGGGTGATGCCGCGGGTCGCCATGAACATCCGGTTCTTCGCCGACTACGCGATCAACCAGCTCAGCCACCCGGTCTTCGAGACGCGCGGCCACGACAACCACGTCTCCTGGGATCCGTCCGGGGTCACCGTCATCATCACGCCCTGGAACGCGCCCCTCATGCTGGCCACCTGGCGCATCGGCCCTGCTCTCGCCTCCGGCGACACCGTCGTCCTCAAGCCACCGGAGTGGGCGCCGCTGACCGCTTCCTACTTCGCCGACCTCACGGAGCAGGCGGGCATGCCCGCGGGCGTCTTCAATGTCGTGCAGGGCTTCGGCATCGAGGCGGGAGCACCTCTGACGGAGAATCCCGCCGTCTCCCGGATCTGCTTCACCGGCTCCGTCCCTACCGCCAAGGTGATCGCCCGGGCAGCGGCCGAGAACCTCATCCCGTGCTCCTTCGAACTCGGCGGCAAGAGCCCCACCGTGATCCTCGACGACGCCGACCTCGACCTGGCTGTCGACCTGGCCATCGAGCAGTACGACAACGCCGGTCAGGTGTGCCTCGCCGGGACCCGACTCCTGGTGCAGGAGGGCATCGCGGAGGCTTTCGTCGAGCGCTTCCGCGAGCGCGCTGCCCAGATCCGGCAGGGGGATCCCCGGGATGAGGAGACCCAGATCGGGCCGAGCATCCACCTTGCGCACATCGAGCGAGTTCAGGGTTTCGTCGACCGGGCACAGCGGGATGGCGCGACCATCGCCTACGGCGGCGGGGTGAACACCGAACTGGGCTCGCACTACTTCCGGCCGACGCTCGTCGTGGACGCACGGGCGGGAAGCGAGATCCTCACCCAGGAGGTCTTCGGCCCCGTCCTGACCATGCAGACCTTCCGCACCGACGACGAAGGACTGGCTCTGGCCAACAGCACGGATTTCGGGCTGGCCGCATGCGTGGTCACCGGGAGTCGTCCGCGAGCCGAGGCCTTCTGCAAGCACCTCGTCGCCGGCACCATCTGGGTCAACTGCTTCTTCGTGCGGGACCTGTCAGCGCCCTTCGGGGGGTCGAAGAAGTCGGGCATCGGCCGAGAGGGAGGCTTGTGGTCCTTCGACTTCTACGCCGATGTCAAGAACACCGTCTACGCCCCGAACGGCTGGAGCCAGGGAGGAAGCAATGGGTGAGATTGTCGCAGCAGGCCTGCTCTCGCACGTGCCGACGATCATGCTGCCCAAAGAGGTCCGCCTGGAACTCAACGAAGGTCGAGAGCTCTCCGTCGTGACCGGGCTCCAGCGCCTGCGAGCGGAGAAGTTCGAGGCCCTGGACTACGACACGGTGATCGTCCTCGACTCGCACTGGTTCACGACGGTGGAGTTCGTCGTCGCATCGCACCAGCGGCGAGCCGGGCTCTTCACCGCCGAGGAGCTCCCCCGAGGCATGTGTCGAATTCCCTACGAGTGGCGTGGAGACCCCGAACTGGCCGATGCCATCGCAGAACGCGGCGAGCCGAACGGAACCTGGATCACCGCCATCGACGACGAGTACCTGCCCCTGTACTACCCGTCCCTGAACCTGTGGAGCTATCTGGGCAAGGGCCTCGACAAGCGGTGGATCTCGATGAGTGTCTGCCAGACAGGCGAGACGGACGACTTCCTGCGTGTGGGTCGGGCTATCGGCCAGGCCGTCGCGGAGATCGATCGCAAGGTCATCATCATCGCCACCGGTTCGCTCTCCCACACCTTCTACAAGCTGAAGGAACTTCGCAAGCACGAGTCCAGCGATGCCTCGCACATCATCAGCCAGAAGGCCCGCGACATGGACCTCGAGCGCGTCGCGTGGTTCGCCGAGGGTCGTCACGACCTCGTCCTCGAGACGATGCCTGAGTTCCTCACCGTCAGACCCGAGGGGATGTTCGCGCACTACCTGATGATGGCGGCAGCGCTCGGCGAGCAGGAGTTCTCGGCCCCCGGTGTTCCCTACAGCGACTACGAGAACGCCATCGGAACGAGCCAGATCCACATCTGGTTCGATCGTCCGGATCATGGTTGGACAGGGAAGGGAGCCGCAGCATGACCGAGTTCCGCAGAATCCTGCTGGAGGGCGCTCCCGTCCAGACGATTCGCCATGGCGACGAGCTCGTGGCCGCTGACGGACGCTCGGTTGGCGTCGAGGAGGCGGTGCACCTTCCACCGGTGGAGCCGACCAAGATCATCGCGGTCCACCTGAACTACCAGTCGCGAACCGATGAGTTCATGACGAAACTGCCGCCGGCCCCCACGTACTTCCACAAGCCCATCACGGCCCTGAACTCCCACAAGGGTGCGGTGGTGCGACCTGAGCGGTGCAAGTGGCTCAACTACGAGGGCGAGATCGTCATCGTCATCGGACGCACCTGCCGCAACGTCTCCCCCGAGGAGGCCGGTGACTACATCGCCGGCTACACCGTCGGGAACGACTACGGGCTCCACGACTTCCGCGACACCGACGCCGGCTCCATGCTGCGGGTCAAGGGCTCCGACACCCTGGCTCCGATCGGCCCGGGTCTGGTGACCGGTTGGGACTTTCACAACAAGGGCATCCAGACGCGCGTGAATGGGGTCGTCAGGCAGGACTCGACGACTGCGGAGATGGAATGGGACATGCACTATCTGGTCGCTGACATCGCACGCACCATCACGCTCGTGCCCGGTGACATCCTCTTCTCCGGAACGCCGGCCTTCTCGCGAACGGTCTACCCCGGCGATGTCGTCGAGGTCGAGGTCGAGGGCCTGGGAGTGCTGAGCAACACGATCGTCCAGGGGCCGGTACCGATCCGTGATGACTGCGGCGCCCAGCCGAGCGAGAGCGAGGAGGTCATCTCGACCGCCCTCGGAGGCGACTGGGAGTTCCGCGGCATCCGCACTCCATCCAAGGATCTCTACCCCTCCACCGTCGAAGAGAAGGAGCAAGGGTGACCCCGTCGTCGGGCTTCCTGCCCCCCTACACCGAGTCCGGGCGTTCAGCTCTTGTGCCCGACATGCCCTGGCACTACTCAGGCAACCTGCTGACGGTCGAGTACCGCACCGACCCCGCGCGGGTGCGGGCGATCCTGCCGCCCGAGCTCGAGCTGGCCGACGAGGATCCAGGAGCCGTCGCCTTCATCTGGGCCGACTGGCAGTCGTGCAGTGCGAGTGGTGAGGAGCTGCTGGATCCCGCGCGCTCCCAGTACCTCGAGGCATTCGTCGTCGTCCGCGCCAAGTACCAGGGGGTGACCTACAGCCGCTGCGTCCTGATCTGGGTCACGACCGACTTCGCCGTCGGGCGCGGCTGGTTCCAGGGCTACCCCAAGAAGCTGGGCAGCGTGTTCGTGACGCGACCCTACGCACGGGGCAAGGCGGCCCCGAGGATTGCCGAGGGTGGCACCTTCGGAGCCTCGCTCAGCGCGTACGACCATCGCCTGGCCTCCGCGAGGGTGACTCTGCGGGAGCCCGCAGCGAGCAACGGATTCGTCAACGCCCACAAGATGGTCCATCACCGGTTCATGCCCTCCCTCGTGCAAGGTGCGGGGATGTCGCTGGATCAGATCGTCACCATGGGCGGGGTCGACCTCGACCTCGGCCAGCCATGGGTCGGCGATGCCGAACTGAGCCTGTTCGACTCGCCGTGGGACGAGCCCGCCAGCCTGCTCCCGGTGGAGGAGATCATCGCGGGGTACTTCTGCGAGGTGGGCACGACCTTCGCCGGCGGAACGTTGCTGACCGACCGCTCGCGGCCCGTCTGACCCGTATGGGCGGACGCAGCACCCAGCCATCCCTTGACGGTTGGGCCCGCCCGATCTAGCCTACCGTTCGGACCCGAACGATTATCCGGAACCTGTTGCAGCCGAGGAGCACCCATGACGACCCACGCACCTGTTCCGCTCGAGGACGTCGACCTGACGAATCTCGATGCCTTCGTGGCCAACGAGGCGTGGGGAATGTTCGACACCCTCCGCACAGAGGATCCCCTGCACTGGCAGGAGGAGACCATCGGCGACGGCAACGGCTTCTGGTCACTGACGCGCTACGACGACATCGAGAAGGCGAACAAGGACGGCGTCACGTTCACGTCAACGAAGTTCGTCAACCTGGAGGAGCCACCCGAGGAGTTCCAGGACCTGCGACGATCGATCCTCGAGAGCGATGGCCCCCGCCATCAGGCCCTGCGCAAGCTGCTGGCCCGCGACTTCAGCGTCGCCCAGCTGCGCCGGTACGAGGAGTTCCTGCGCGACCTTGCCCGCGTCTCGATCAACGAGGCGCTGATCCGCGAGGACATCGACTTCGTCGACGCCGTGGCCGCCGACTTCCCCATCAACGTCCTGGCCCGACTGCTCGACGTTCCGGATGACATGATCCCGCAGTTGATCACCTGGGGGAACGCCATCGTCGGCTTCTCCGATCCCGAGCTCACCGATGTCATGGTCGACAGCGACGAGGCGCAGAAGTACAAGCACCTCCCCTTCCGCTCGCCCATCTCGCTGGAGGTGTTCGAGTACGGCCGCGAGCTCGCCAAGGCGCGGCGAGGCGGCGACGGCGAGGATCTCGTCAGCAAGCTGGTGAACCGCATCCCTGATGACGGCGTGCCCCTCTCGGACACCGACTTCGACAACTACTTCCTGCTCCTCGTGGTGGCCGGCAACGAGACAACCCGCCAGGCGATGACGCTCTCCATGAAGAACTTCATGGAGAACCCCGACCAGATGCAGTACTTCATCGAGAACCCCGACAAGACCCAGATCATGGTCGAGGAGCTCATCCGCCGGGCCTCACCGGTCTACCACTTCAGGCGCACGGCGACGCGCGATGTCGAGATGCACGGCAAGACCATCAAGGAGGGCGACAAGGTGGTCCTGTGGTACGCCTCGGGCAACCACGACCCTGAGAAGTTCGTCGATCCCTACCGACTCGACCTGACCCGGTTCCCGAACGACCACATGACCTTCGGCAAGGGCCCGCACGCCTGCCTCGGCGCCAATCTGGCGCGCCTGGAGATGCGGATCCTGTTCGAGGAGCTCCTGCCACGCATCAAGACCATCGAGCAGACCGGCGAGATCGTGCGGGTGCGCAGCAACTTCGTCAACGGGGTCAAGCGGTTCCCCGTCCGGATCACGGCCAAGTAGCCCATGGCGCAGATCCAGACCCAACAGCAGGAGTTCGAGGCCGACCTCGTCGTCGATCGCTGCGAGTCGGTGGCCGAGGACGTCATCGTCCTCGATCTCGTGCACCCGGACGGCCAGCCCCTCCCCGCCTGGGCACCCGGCGCGCACATCGACCTCGTGCTCGCACCCGATATCACGCGGCAGTACTCACTGTGCGGCACACCGGGAGCGACCACGCACTACACCGTGGGAATCCTGCGCGAGCCGAATGGCCGCGGCGGCTCGCAGCTCGCGCACGAGACGATCGAGAAGGGCACCAGCATCCGCGTTCGCGGACCCCGCAACCACTTTCAGCTGGTGCCCGCACCGAGATACGTCTTCATCGCCGGAGGCATCGGCATCACACCCATCCTCCCGATGATCGCCGAGGCCGGGGCCGCCGGAGCCGACTGGAGCCTGCTCTACGGGGGTCGGAGCGAGGCCTCCATGGCATTCGCCGACGACCTGCGCGCCCACGGCGATCGCGTCACGCTGCTTCCCGGCACCGACATCGCACCGATGTCGCAGGCCCTCGATGCGCGGCTAGGCACTCCCCTGGCCGACACCCTCGTCTATGCCTGCGGACCAGAGGGACTGCTGGCCGCCGTCGAGGGGAGGTGCGCATCGTGGCCCTCCGGATCCCTGCATCTCGAGCGTTTCTCGCCGAAGCCGTCCGACGACTCCGAGAATGTCGCCTTCGAGGTGGCGCTCGCCCGATCGGGCATCACCATCACGGTGCCCGCGGACCGCTCCATCTTCGACGCAGTTCAGGACAATGGCATCAGCGTGCTCGGCTCGTGTCACGAGGGCGTGTGCGGCACCTGCGAGACCGTCATCATCGACCTCGACGGCGAGGTCGACCACCGCGACTCCGTGCTGAACGACGAGGAGAAGGCCTCCAACGAGACCATGATGGTGTGCGTATCGCGATGCAGGTCGGGCAGGATCACCCTCGATCTGTGAAGAAGGAGCATCATGCGGGCACTGATTCTGCAGCACGATCACCTGTCCCCTCCCGGACCGGTGGCTGAACGGCTGGCGCACCACGGATACGAGATCGTCGAGTCCGCGGTCGTCGGAGCGGAGCATTTCCACGAGCCGAACCAGCACTTCGACTTCCCTGATCCCACCCAGTTCGACGCGCTCGTCGTCATGGGCGCCCCGTGGGGAGCGTGGGATGACGAGACCATCGGCAGGTGGCTGCTGCCCGAGATGGACTGGCTGCGCACGGCCGACGAGAACGGGGTCCCCGTCCTGGGCATCTGCTTCGGCGGCCAACTGCTGGCCCGCGCGCACGGCGGCTCGGTGGCGCGCGCACCCCGGCCAGAGATCGGCTGGACGGCCATCTGGACCCAGGAGCCGGACCTGATCGGGCCGGGTCCGTGGTTCCAGTGGCACTACGACCGCTGGCAGGTCCCGCCCGGAGCACGCGAGATCGCGCGCGACGCGCTTGCATCCCAGGCCTTTGCGCTCCGGCGCAACCTCGCCGTCCAGTTCCACCCCGAGCTCACCCCCGCGGGGCTCCTCGGGTGGTACGGCAACGGGGGCCGGCCGCTCGTGGAGGCCGACGGGCAGGACCCAGACGTCCTCTATCAGCACACCCTCGCCGAGGCTCACGATGCCGCCATGCGTGCGCATGGCCTCGTGGATGCCTTCATCGATCGCGTGGCCAAGGCGCAGTAGTCGGCAACGTCTGCCACACTCTCCGAACAGGTTCGGCACCGAACGATCAGGAGACACTGTGGCGGGACCGCACACGCTGGCGGAGACGGAGAATGCCGTCAAGTCACGCCTCGCCGCCCTCAGCCTCGATTTCGAGGCGATGGCGGTCGCCTCGAACCTGTTCCGCGCAGCCAACGCCGTCCGCAATCACCTCGAGCGCACCGTGCTCCTGCCCCACGACCTCACGTGGACGGCCTTCGTCGTCCTGTGGGTGACGTGGATCTGGGAGCCGATCGAGACTCGGCAGATCGCGGAGGAGGGCGGGTTCTCGAAAGCGACGCTCTCCGGCGTCCTGACCACGCTGGAAGGGCGCGACCTCGTCACGCGCGAGCGGAGCAAGGAGGACGGTCGCCTCGTTCTCGTGCGCCTCACCCCGGCCGGACGCCGCCTGATGAAGCGCCTGTTCCCGGAGTTCAACGCCCAGGAGCGAGTGATCGTCTCGGCGATTCCGCGCGACCAGCTGCCCAATGCGGCCGAGATGCTGCGGCAGCTGTGCACGGCGGCCCAGGACTGATCAGCCGGACGAAGCCGCCACAAACCGGCGGAGCAGATCCACTTGCAGCGGATCGGTCGACCAGGTGTCCTCGGGGTGCCACTGCACCCCGACGGCCCAGCCGGGTGCGTCGATGACGACGGCCTCGACGGTTCCATCATCCGCTCGGGCTACGACCCGCATTCCCTCGCCAAGGCGATCGATGGCCTGATGGTGGTAGCACGAGATGGTCACTGCATTCGAGGGGATGCCCAGCGGCGTGCTTCCCTCGTCAAGAGCAACTTCCTGCACGACATGACGGTGGTTGACGGGCATGTCGACGACGAGGCTGCCACCGCGGACGACATTGACCACATGGAGTCCACGGCAGACGGCCAGGGTCGGAATGCCGTGCTCCAGGCAGTACGCGGCGAGGGAGAGGTCGGCTGCATCCTGAACCGGGTCGACGTCGTACACCGACTCGTGATGAGGGTCTCCGCCGTAGTGCCGGGGGTCGAGATCACCGCCTCCCGCCAGGAGCACGCCGTCGAAGCCCGCCAGTCGCACGGCCCAGTCGAGAGCGCCCGGGGTGTCGCCCGGAAGCAAGGTCACCGGATCGCCGCCGGCCGCCCAGATCGCCTCGAGAAGTGCGCGCGAGGAGACCACCCCGCGATAGCGCAGGGCCGACGCCGACTCCGTGAACCGACCGAGCACGGCAATCCGCGGCCTGACCATGACTCCTCCTGACTTCGACGCAGCGGCCCACGCTCGCCGCGGGTGCCGAGTCTCCATTAGGGTCCGAACGATAGTCCAGACGAATGAAAGGACGGATCTATGGCCAGGATCTTCGTGGACGCCGACAAGTGCCAGGGCTACGGCCAGTGCTGCTATGAGGCCCCCGCGATCTTCACCTTGATCGATGCACCGGTGATGTATGTCGCCGATGTTGACGAGTCACTGCGAGATGACGCCGAGGCCGCGGCAGATGCCTGCCCGGTGCAGGCCATCACCGTCGAATAGGGCTCGACGTGGGCGAAGTCGTCATCGTGGGCGGAGGGCTCGGGGCTCTACGCACAGCGGAGTCGCTTCGAGGCGCCGGCCACTCCGGGCCGATCACGGTCGTGGGCGACGAGCCGTTTCCGCCCTACAACCGGCCTCCGCTGTCGAAGGAGGCGCTCCTTGCCGGGGTCGACATGGCCAGACTCGAATTCCGACGGCGACCGTCCGTCGATGACGTCACCTGGCGACTGGGCCAGCGCGTCGTCGCGGCTGACCTCTCATCCGGCACCATCACGCTCGATGACGGCACACTCCTCAAGGCCGACGGCCTTGTCGTCGCAAGCGGAATTCGCCCACGAAGGCTTCCCCTGGCCGGGCCGGCGGAGGGGAGGTTCGCTCTGCGCACCGCGGCCGACGCCGAGCAGATCCGATCGCGCCTGACGCCCGGATCGCATGTCCTGATCATGGGTGCGGGCTTCATCGGCTGCGAGGTCGCAGCAACAGCACGTCGACTCGGCTGCGAGGTCACGGTCGTGGCGCTGGATGACGAGCCGATGATCCGACCACTGGGCGCGCAAGTCGGGGCCGCTATGCGCCGACGACATGAGCGGGAGGGAGTGCGCTTCCGGCTCGGCCACACCATCGATTCCTTCCACGGCGACGAGCAGGTCCGGTCCGCCTCCCTCAGCGACGGAAGCGAGCTTCCGGCTGACGTCGTTGTCGAGGCGGTGGGAAGCGTCACCAACACGGAGTGGCTCGACGGCAATGCTCTTGACCTGAGCGACGGCGTCCTGGTCGACAGCGCAATGCGAATCGTGGGCTCGGCGATGCCCGCAGTCGCCGTCGGTGATGTGGCCCGGCACCCGAATGCGCTGTTCGGAAACGTGCCCTACCGGGTCGAGCACTGGAGCATCCCCACAGAGACGGGTCGACGGGCAGGGCGGACGCTTGCGGCGCAGCTCAGCGGCGATGATCCCGATACCGGGCCCTTCACGGCACTGCCCTCGTTCTGGTCCGACCAGTACGACATCAGCCTCCAATCCTTCGGCATGCCCGGACTCGCTACGAGGCTTGAAGTCGTCGACGGCAGCCTCGATGAGCCCTGCATCATCGAGTATCGCGACGATGACGGGCTGGTGGGAGTCGTGGGCATCGACCGCACCTCTGACCTCACCGGCTACCGAACCAGGCTCCAGGATCGAGCAATCGCCTGAAGCGACGGGCACAGTTCGGGGGCACGCGCGCGTTGGCTAACCTCACGTCATGGTCGACCCGGTGGCGTCTGCAGTGGATGGCGTCGCCTTCCCTGCCGGCGGTGACGGCCGACGCAGCACCAGCGCGACGGGTCGCGCGGTGTTCGCCGACTGCGTTCGCAACGTCGACGCCGATATCGCCGCCCAGATCGAGCACACCTCCGACTGGCGCGGGGGCTACATCGGTCCCCTGCGCGACATCTCGCTTGCCTCGGCTCTACAGGCCTCGGCAGCGCTCGCCGTGTCCCGGGACGGCCTGGCCTCCGCCCACCGGCGCTTCGTCTTCGTCCGCAGGGGCGAGCAGCTGCCCCTGTGGGAGGCGATGCGGCGCTGGACTGATCCGCATTTCGGCTCGGTGTCGGTGCAGGGCATCATCGAGCGGGAGGCAGAGCTCACCCTGCCCTACCGCGGTCGACGCCTGTTCGGCGACGACCTGCGCCGCCAGATCAGCACGTGGGTCGACACCGGCATCGCCGAGCCGGGCTTCGCTGAGGCGATCGAGCTCGTCGTCGCGAACCCCGACTGGCTCGACCTGCGCGACGTCGACATCGCCGTCCTCGGTGCGGGAGCCGAACTGGCGCCCACGCGCTCCCTGCTGCGCTGGGGTGCGCACGTACACGCGGTGGATCTTCCCCGGCCGGAGCTCTGGCAGCGCCTCATCGCCACGACCCGCGCGACCGCCGGGCGCCTGCGGATCCCGGTCGCGCTCGACGCATCCGGCCAGCCACCGTTCGTCGTCGGCGGCAACGTCCACCCCGATGACGATGCCACCGTCGCTGCGCATGCCGGAGCGGATCTGCTGCGCGACACACCAGAGCTGCTGACGTGGCTGCGTGAGATCGACCGGCCGTTCACGCTGGGCACCTACGCCTACGCCGACGGTGCCGCTCATGTGCTGCTGTCGATGGCAGCCGACGCACTGATCACCGAACTGGCCGCTGGCCGCGATGACCTCACCCTCGCATTCCTCGCGACCCCGACCGACGTGTTCATGGTGCCGCTCGCGGCGGTCGAGGAGTCCCGGAGGCGCTGGGAATCGCGGGGCATCAGCGGCCTCCTGCAGAGTCCCCTGCGGCTCATGCGCCAGTTCGAGCCCAACTATCCGCGCACGTACACCGCCGATGACGGCACCGTGTTCGGCATCAACGACTCCCTCGTCCCCCAGCAGGGACCGAACTACGCGCTAGCCAAGCGCCTGCAGCGGTGGCGCGCGCTGGTGGCGCGCGCCGACGGCACAACCGTGTCGCTGAACCTGGCGCCCGCCACACGCACGAATTCGGTGCTGAAGAACCGCGCACTGGCAGCCGCCTACGCCGGAGCAGGTCGCTTCGGCGTCGAGGTCTTCGATCCTGCAACAACGACGACGCTCATGGCGGCGCTGCTCGTGCACGACCTGCGCAATCCTGGCGCAGCGGCTCAGCCCACGACGGCACTGGCCAACCCGATGGATCTGTTCGCGCAGGCCGCCAACCACGGCGGGCTCTGGCGCGCGGCGTATGCACCGCGCAGCGTCCTCGGAGTCGCCGCACTCCTCGGCATGTTCGACCGTCGGGCCTGATCCATGGCCGAGCAGCTGACCGTCGCCTCCGCCATCTTGACCCTGCTCGGTCAGCACGGCGTCCGTCGGGCCTTCGGCATTCCCGGAGTCCACAACCTCGCGTACTGGGACGCCGACGGCGCAAACCTGCCGCGCATCATCGGCGTGCGCCACGAGCAAGCCGCGGGGTATGCAGCTGACGGCCTGCACCGAGCAACGGGTGAACTCGGCATCGCCCTGCTCACGAGCGGCCCCGGGGTCGCCAACGTCGTGACCGCCTTCGGCGAGGCGCACGTCAGCGGGTCTCCCGTGCTGCTCCTCGCCAGCGAGGTCAACCACGCCCTTCGATCCCCCGGTGGTCCGCGCGGCATCCTGCATGAGATGGCCGACCAGGGCGGCCTCATCGAGGCATTCGGGGCGCCGGCACGTCGCGCTCGCACGCGCCAGGAGGCCATGGCGTCCGTCGTCCTCGCCCTGCGCGACGCGTGGGGCCCACCCCCACTGGGCAGCTACGTCGGCATCCCGACCGATGTGCTGGGCGAGCCGTGGACAGCCGCCATTCCGCACATTCCTCGCCTGCCGTCCGCGCCTGTGGATGCGCACGACGTGACCGCGGTCGCGGAGGTGATCCGCGCGTGCCACCGACCTGTGATCTGGGCCGGTGGAGGAGTCGTCACCGCCGGTGCCGAGGATCTGCTCCGCACACTCGCCCATCGCCTCGGAGCGCCCGTGATCACCAGCTACGCCGGACGTGGACTGCTGGCCGGCGACCCACTACGCGTCGACGCTCCCGTGCACGAGCCAGAGGTCTCCGCCCTTCTCGAGGACGCTGACCTGCTCTTGGTCCTCGGCTCCTCGTTCGATGGGATGAACACGAAGAACTGGCGCCTTCCGCTGCCTTCGACGCGGGTCGCCATCACGCTCGGCTCGCTGATCACCGAGACCATCCACTGGGATCACCTGATTCACGGCGACCTCGCCTCTGCGCTGCCGGTTCTCTCGGACTCGCTCGACGAGGTCGGGGTGGGCGCTCGGACCCCCTGGATCGACGTGCAGGGGATGCGCACGTCGATCCTGTCGCGTCTGGCGTCCGATTCACGAACGGCGGTCGCTGTCGAGTTCGTCGAGCAGGTCGATCGAGCATGGCCCCAGGACGGTGCCGTGGTGTGCGACATGGCCGTCGCGGGCTACTGGTACGGCGGCTACAGCTCGCAACCGCGGCCGCGACGGCTGCAGTACCCCGTGGGCTGGGGCACCCTCGGCTACGCGCTCCCAGCGGCGATCGGTCCGGCATCTGTCGGAATCCCGACCCTGGCCGTCTGCGGTGACGGAGGGCCGATGTTCGCCCTCGGTGAGCTCGCCACGTACGCCCAGGAGTCCCTGCCCATCACGCTGCTCATCGTCGACGACGGTGGGTACGGCATGCTCCGCTTCGACCAGCAGGTCTTCGGCCATCCCGAGCGCGGGGTGGACCTCGTCACTCCCGAGTGGTCCGCCCTCGGTGCAGCGTTCGGCATCGCAGTCGAGCACGTCGCCGATGTCACGGGGATCGCACCGGCTCTGTCACGGGCTCAGGAGGCGAACCTGCGGGGTGAGCCGCGCATGATCATCTGGCGCCAGCGTCTGCACCCGCCGCGCACGACATCCCCTCGCTGGTTCGAGGAATGACTGGGTCCCCCGTGCCGGAGCACAGGGGACCCTGTCATCGATTCGTCAGCTGACTCGCTGCCACAGTGACGGAGCGAGGATCCAGTTCGGATCACCGATCCCGGTATGCGACTGCACCGCCCGGTACGTGACACCGCTGTGGGTCACGATCGCACCCGCGGCATAGGCCGCCCGGGAGTCCCATGCGCCGGCTGCGGCCGGAGTGGCGATGACCGGCGCCCACAGTGACGGCGCGAGGATCCAGTTCGGATCACCGATCCCGGTGTGCGACTGCACCGCCCGGTACGTGACACCGCTGTGGGTCACGATCGCGCCCGCGGCGTACGTCGCCCGGGAGTCCCAGGTGCCGGAGGGCGCCGGCGTGGGGGTGGGCGTTGGAGTCGGCGTCGGCGTTGGCGTTGGCGTGGAAGTGGGCGTCGGCGTGGGAGTCGGAGTCGGAGTCGGCGTGGGGGCCGCCTTCGTCGCCTTCGTCAGGACGTTGCTGCCGACCGACACATTGCCCGCCGCATCCACCGCACGAACGGTGTACCGGTAGGTCGTGCCCGAGGCCAGACCTGAGTCCATCACCTGGGTCGCAGACGTCGAGCGCACCAACTGGCCATCGCGGTAGATGCGGTAGCCGACCACGCCGACGTCATCGGCTGATGCCCCCCACATCAGATCGATCGAGTTCTCGGTCTCACCCATGGAGTGCAGGTTCAAGGGTGCGGTTGGCGCCGTGACATCAACAGCAGGCGCCGCAGAAGTCCGCGCGTTGACAGCAGCGCTCAGGGCCGAGGCATTGCCGGCACGATCGGTGGCAGCAATGCGGTAGCCGTAGGCCGTGCCCGGCTGCAGCGCGGAATCGGTGATGCGCGTGCCCTGCGTCGTCGCCACCTGCCTTCCGTCCCGATAGACGGTGTACGTGACGTCACTGCGATCGTCCTGGGATGCCTGCCATGACAACGTCACGGAATTCGATGTGGTTGCGGCCACAGCGACACCCGACGGGACTGTCGGAGGAGTCACGTCGGCATCGGCGGAGCCGAGCACATTGACGTCGATCACGTTGTAGAACGCATTCACGGTATCCGCGACATCCCAGACGGCGAGAATGACGTGATAGCCCGAACGGTCGGCCGGGATGGTGATCACGTGATCGGGGTTGTTGCTCGCCTTCGATCCGTCATGCTGCACTTCGCCGATCAGCTGCAGCGCCGAGCGGGTGAGAGGAGCGTTCTGATTCCAGCCCTGCCTGGTCATGTAGTAGTGCCACTTGGCCGTGGCGTGGGGTGCGGTGTAGGTCCAGTCGAAAAGCATCGGCCCCGGCCGCACGTCGCTCTTGACCCATCGAGTGGGGCTCTGCTCATCGAGCCTGCCGCCGAACTGGCCTCCTGCCGACGCGATCTGCCCGTCTGCCGGCCCAGCCGCCGGGAATCCCTTCAGGTACTCAAGGCTCTGCGGCTCGAACTGCACACCACCGCAGTCGGTGTTGGCTCCCGTCTTGCACAGGTAGGACCTGCTCTGTGGCGCATTCACGTAGCCGTGGGCGCTGGCAGGGGATGCTGCAAGCACGCCGACGGCCACCAGCCCCACCGCGCCGGTCAGGGCGGCAAGGCTTCTCTTCGTGCCGATCATGATGTTCCTCTCCTTGTGTCCTCGGTGTATCGGACGAGTTGGTGTTACCCATCCCCGCCGATGCCAAACATCCGACGACTGATGGTTGACTGTGCCCGTGCCTGAAGATCTCGAAGTCCTGCTCGTCGGCTACGGCCTCGCAGGGCGGGTGTTCCACGGGCCCCTCATCGCCGCGACGCCAGGCCTCAGCATCACCGGGGTCGTGACGACGGACCCGGAGAGAGCCGATCAGGCCCGCCGAGATCATCCCGCCGCCACGGTGTTTGCCGACCTCGAGTCAGGTCTGTCCCGCGGCGTCGACCTCGTGGTCGTGGCATCCGCGAACGTCACGCACGTCCCCTACGCGGAGCAGGCCCTGCGGGCCGGGTCTCACGTCGTCGTGGACAAGCCGATAGCGGCCGACGCCGCACAGGCTGAGGCACTGGCCCGGCTGGCCCAACATCAGGAGCGCCTCGTCGTGCCCTTCCAGAATCGAAGGTGGGACAGCGACTTCCTGACCGCGATCCGCATCGCCGAGTCGGGCGACCTGGGTATGGTGCACCGATTCGAGTCCCGCATCGACCGTATGCGCGTGACACCCAAGCCCGGATGGCGCGCATCGGCGGATCCCGTCGATCTCGGCGGCATGCTCTACGACCTCGGCGCGCACCTCGTCGATCAGGCCCTGCTGCTCATGGGCCCCGCAGTCAGCGTCTCTGCGACCGTTCGCTCAGTGCGTCCCAGCGATCCGACTGACGATGATGTCGTCGTACTCATCACCCACGACGACGGGGGCGTGAGCGTGCTCTCCGCCAGTCAGGTGTCGGCATTCGGTGACCAGCGCATGGCGTTGCTGGGCACGCTGGGAGGCCTTCGCATCCGGCACAGCGACACTCAGGAGGACGTCCTGCGCACAGGTGCGATCCCCGGACCCGACTGGGGGGTCGAGCCGAGTGCGCACACCGCGACGCTGCGCACCTTCGATGGTGCCAGCGCCGCAACCACGCGGGAGGTGCCGATGGAGCATGGCCAGTGGCCAGAGTTCTACCGATCGATGGTGGAGGCCATCCGGCACGGCTCTCCCCCACCCGTGTCGATCCACGACGTGGTCGCGACCATGAGAGTGCTGGATGCGGCGCGTACGGCTGGAGCGGGCGGCACCACGGTCATCCTCGACCCACCCGCAGGCCACGAACCTGCCAGGTGACCGAGAGCGTGACGGGGGAGCCGGGCTCGGCTCGGGCGACGTCGTGCCACGGATGCGCGACGAGGCCGTCCGGAGGCCCGCTCTGCGGCTCCAGGCACAGGCATGACTCCCGCTCGTCGTAGAGCACGAACCATGGAGCGTCGGATTCGATGTCCAGCGCCACGAGCCCGGGCCAGTCGATGCGAGCCCGACCCGAGGGGACGAGGAAGGCGTCGTCGAACGGCCCGTCGGGTATCGCCGCCAGTACTCCCCCAGGAAGGCCCTCGTCGTCACACACGAGCATCTCGCGTGCGTTCATCGTCACCCGCGCCTCGACATTCGACACGTGTCGGCGGAACCACGGATGCCACCCGACCGTGACGGGGAATGACCCCTCGAGAGACGCGACGGCGATTGTCGTGGTGAGGTGATCGGGCTCGAGAATCCAGCGCATCCGGACCTCCATCGGCCACGGCCACTCCG
>Ga0315903_10002062_pt1 | contig 30170 bp, 52 predicted proteins | sample LakEriMetagenome_7_FD_203524 | JGI IMG/M metagenome (GOLD analysis project Ga0315903, IMG submission 203524) | Freshwater fungal communities from buoy surface, Lake Erie, Ohio, United States - Buoy 2 MA119 | ecosystem: Environmental > Aquatic > Freshwater > Lake | place: USA: Lake Erie, Ohio... | reverse complement strand
CATCTACCGTAAGACTACCTGAGTTATCTGTAACCGCAACGGTTCCAGTAATGCCGACAGAACCTTCAATTGGCAGAGGATTTGTACTTGCGACATCTCCATCACTTGTGCCATCTGCTCCAATAGTTATCTTTACCCGTTGGTACTTTACACCAGCAATATCATCGGTGGCAATAACATCACCACCAGTACCCGTATTTAGCGTTGTGTTATCTGCCATGTGTTATTAAGCTAAAGTTGCAAATCCAGTTGTAAAGTCAATGGTGAAAGTTTCTCCGTTCTGTAAGGTTACGTTTGCACCATAATCATACCATCCAATTAATGGATCAGCTGGAGATGTTGGATCGTCATTATATAATACAACATATCTAAATGTTGCTACCGTGCCGGATGCAGTAAGAACTAAATCATTTGCAGTAAATGATACGGTTCCTGATGTTTGTTCTGCTGTAATTCCGGTAATTACACGACTTGAAAGGTTAGTATAGCTAATCTGAGTTAAATCAGCCAATACGCTATTAGTTGCTACTGGTGCTGATGCTGTTAATGCAACCGTTACGGTGCAAGTGCTGTCACTTGTAAAATTGTGTACACCTTTTGCAAGGTCTTCCACAAATTGATTGAATTTATTAAAAGATGCCATTATTTATTAATGTTTAAAGTCTTCGGGAATAATTTTTCTACTTCTTCAGGACTCATTGGTTTTTGTTGTTCCTCTTCTTTGTCAAAACTTAGTTTTATCAAATCTGTTTCTTTAAATGGTGTTGTCTTAGTTTTAGAGTCCCTCATATAGTTTATCATTAAAACCCATATTTTTCTAATCCTTAACCATTCTAATTCATCATTAAATTTCTTTTCTTTTTCTTGTTGATCATATCTATTTAAGTGCAATGTCAACTCATACCATGAAAGTTCAAAAAACTGATCTACACTTAATTTCAAATGAACAAAGGCAAAGTCAAGATATTGTTCTATTGTCCATTCGACTGATCCCCCTCCTTCTGATTCAGAGGGGTTTGATCGTTTGGGACTAGCATACTTTCAGCGGTTTGTTTATCCATAGATTCAAATCCATAAGTATCAATCCATGCTGCTACTTCATCCTTACTATATTCAGTTTCCTTATATAATCTAGAATAAGCAACAGATGCAGACCAATACCATGTTATTTGTGCATCTATATCATTGCCATCAAGCAGTACAGCCATATCGCTTAGCTTACACTTCATTTCTTTACAAAATAAAGCTGCTTGCATGGTTCCAAATTTAAAACCACGTTCTGCTCCTAAAACATTAATCTTAACTATGCCTTTGTATTGATCCATTATGATTCGTATTTAGCCCAAGTTCCAGTTATTTCAAATGTTCCACTAAATGTTGTTGCAGCATTCAGAGGGCCAGTAAATGAAAGTGTATTCAAATAAGCTTGAGCATAAATTGTTAGCGTTGTTTGATCACCGATACCAATTGAAACTTCTGTCTTATTTTTATGAATATCAACCAAATCCTGCAATCCATAAGTTGAAGAAGGATTAAAAAGTCCTTCAAACTCTACCGTTGCACTATTACCTGATGGAAGAACGGCACGCTGCCCTGAATTATCCTTGCATGTTATGTCTATCGTAGTGTTCGTGCTACTGAAGGTCGCATTGGTTAAACAACCAATCAATTGACCTCCAACATATACTCCTATATTATTTCCGTTTAAAACTGCCATTTTAATTATTGTTTAATTGTTCTAAATTTATTTTCTCTTTTTGTGGAGGATATTCTCCATCGTATTTAACACCATATTTCAATCTTATAAGTTCATTAGCTAGTTGAGAATCAGATTGAATAACGGTTCCAACCGGGTAACTTCTACCGAATGTATTAACCCATTTTTTTATAAGTCTAACTCTATAAGCCATGAACTGAAAAGGTTGATGATTTAGCGTACAAATTATGATCTTTATCAAATGAATCATATTCATTATCAAAAGTTGCCCACCCAAAAGATTCACCATTAATTGTACCAGAGGATTGACTTTCTAATGCAGTTATTACAGCTTCATTTATAGATGTCACTTTATCATAGCTAGTTGCATAACTAACTACTTCAATAGACCATATATAACCGCAATTCTTTGCACTTGTAGTTTTAGATACAATACGGCAAACGCAATATGGGGCCGTTTCTGTTTCAAAGACCACAACCGGATAGACTTTATATTTGGTTGCAGCTTTGTTTTGCCCAATCTCAGATTGCAATCCGGCATTGTTTTCTAAAATATAAGTTATTGCTTTTAACATATTATTTTATCCAAGTTCCTCCTTCTTTTTTTATGGTGCGTTTCATGTACGACATTAATTTTTTCTGAACGGTTTCCACAATGTTTTTTCCAACTTGTTCAGCCGTTTTATCAAATGCTGGTTTTATAAATGGATAAGCCCTAACAAATCCAATTTGTCTTTTACCAGTTTTTTTAGAAGAAACAAGTCTATGTCCATATTCAACTAAATGTCCATGATTACCATAATAAACACCCTTCTTTCTTCTTGGCCCTACATGAACCATACCTATTTCAGTAGACTTTCTTTGAGATAGCCTTAAACCACCAATTGATTGTTCTAATCTTCCAGTATTTTCAACTTTATCACGATTAGCAACAATATTTTTTGCAGATTCAATTAAAGGTCTTGCTGCATCTAAATGTGCAGCACCCATAATTCTATGGTTTATTTGTTTTGGCAGACCTCTTAAAATATCATCTACCTCTTTAATTCCAGTAACTGATATTCTACCGCTCATGTGAAATAGATTTCGTCAAGTAAATTACTTGTTATTTTAAGCCACCTATTTCTTCCTTCATTGGTCTGAAGAATATTTAAGATTTCATAAACTTGTGTATTCCAAACAATCCTCATAGTTCTATTAATATCATTACGATACCTAATAGTCCATTCAGTATTTTGAAAGTAAGTTAGTCTATCATTTATAACCGTTGTATTTCCTGATACATCATATTTTTTTGCATTAACTTGAGAGTATTCAGGTATTAATTCCCAATCAGTTATTTTATCTTCATTACTTTCTCCATCAACAATAACCGGACGAATAAAATAAATTTCGTGATCAAGATGACCAATAAGATTTTTATGTCCCAACATAAGCTAATGATATTATCTTATTTTTTTCAGAATCACTTAATTTGGCAAACAATAAATTGATGTCATATTCTTCACCAATAAAATAATTAAATTTCCATAGGTTTTCCTGACTTTTAATATCAATTAAACCCGGAACATCCATAGGAGGTATTTTATTAAACTTATATCCTTTTGTTCCAATCCTCATTGTGCTATTATTATCTAATCCACGCTGAAGATTATCATCCCAAATATTCCAGCCCATATCTTCAAGCATCTTTCTGCTCATACACCTACCAGCACCATAAGTGCTTTTATTAAATGTATGTCTACGGCATGAAAGATTTTCGCTTTCTATATAAGCAGCATCTGAAATTCCAAAAAAATCAAATTTGTTAAAATACGGAAAGTAACAATCTAATAAATCATTGGTGATCAGGTCATCAGAACCTATCTCAATCAAATAGTCAAATTTAAAATTACTAGCCTCTTTAAGCCCCTTATTTTTCTTTTTGCCTAATGGGTAATTATCTGCCATAAACCACTTTACATTGTATTTATTGCAAAGAGGTATCATTTCAGGTTCTGATATTACAGCTAATGCCTCTATGTTATAAAGTGGGTGCTTACGCATCCGATCAATACCCATAAAGCATAGTTCTGTAATTTCAGGTCTACGCCAAACGGCTAAATAAACAAGAAGATTAATCGGGGTATCCAGCATTCCAACTAACCTTTATGGTATCCAGTAATGCTTGACTATTCCAAGAAATAGTATTCCAATTCATCATATTAATGCTACCAGCTACTTCATCCTGTCTGTTTTCAAACATAGATGCTACTTGCAGTAACATAGCTTGTTTGATTTGTTCAGGTAAAGGCTCATTCACATTAGCATCGTAACCAGCAGTATATTCAATATTGACTGCTTGAGGATATTTCCTTACATCAGTAGGCCATGTATCAACTTCGCCATCAAGCCCCAAAGCAAAAAGACGGCACATTCCACTATGGGAATCAACCGCAAAATCTGTGCCCTCAACCAATGTCGTAGTTGTTCCATCATCATTTAGATAAGTAAATGAATTGATAGTTTGAACTGGCCCATAAGGAACCTTAATAGGTTCACCATTTAATGGGAAAGTATCCAATTTGATTCTTCTTTCTTGGGTAATAAACGACAGACCAGCGTATTTCTCACACATAATCCTTGATGATTTAATCAACGATGTAATGTATGCGTCTTTAGCTGTCCCCTGATACTCAATATGTATTTTGGCCTCATTAAGACTAATGGGCTCTTTGTCCGGCTGATCTATTACCCTTGAATAAGTAATCATTTTTTAAGCTGAATCAAATCTGATTTGAATTTTTTCAATTCTTCTGCTGTAACTTCAAGTGCCACACCCTTATGGGCAATGACATCTTTTTTTAATAGAAAGGTTCTTTTAGGAATTGCTTTTGGCATATAGGGTTAATTAAGAGGGCTAGATTTCTCCAGCCCTCTATTGTTTAGGAATTAGGTAAGAGCAGGCAGATCAGTAGCATCCCAATCTTTGCAGATAGAGAACTCTTTAGGCTGCTCAATCTCAACATCCATGAATGCGTTTACAACAAAACGCTTAGTTCCGGCAAGAGCCTGAGTATAAGGATCGAACAGAATGTCCAAACCACCCCAAGTTCCAAGAACTGCACCCTGCCAGTAGTCAGAGTAGATAATTCCGCAAAGGTCAGTCTGACCACCTTCGCTGAAATCAGATGGAACAACTTCAGATGTGAATAAAGGACGGCCAATTAAACGACCACCAAAATCATAAATGAAATTACCTTCTACACCGTTAGTTTGTTTAGGAGTATTTGCAAGAGCAAACTCACCTGATGCGTTAGTAACGAAACCAGCAGCACCAAGACGGCTATTTGCAGCCTTAACATCACGGATCATGCTGATAAGAGCAGCATAAGTCATGTTATTTTGTGAGCCTGAACCAAGTGAAAGAACGTTTACACCTGAATAGTTAAGAATACCAACAGGCTCATTAGAACCACCACCAACAAGAACTGCATCATCAACGGTCAACTCATAACGTCTAGTGATGATATTACGCAGATGTTGCTCAAGAACAAAAGATGACTGAAGCATCATTTGTGAGGTAACATCTACATACATACCAGTACGCTTTGGTTGAATTTTGATGTTATCGTATGCTGGCACAGACTCATCTACGTTAGATGTTTCAGTTTCCCAAGAGAAACCAACATCAGTAGTGTGGCGAGGCCATTGTACATCACCACGAAGACCAGTCATTACGGTGATACCAAGTTGTGATACAACTGGATTAGGATTCAATACAGGGATAAGCCCCATCAAATCAGTTGCAACTACATCAGCACCTTCTGTTCCAACATTGATAGCAGCCTTCTGCTTACCAATTTTGATAAACTTAGATGGGATAGCAATGTTACCTGATACGCTAACACCACTTTCTTTTGCTTCACGAACTGCTTCCTGATACATCTCAGCTTCCATACCTTCGTTGTGGAAGCGATCTTTTTTCTCAGCAATACCCTGAATTTGTTTTGCCAAAGAGTAAGATTTTGCAATCTTATTCAATTCACGAACTTCAGAAGCATTGTCCTGAACTGCTCCAACAGCGGAAACAGAAGCTGCTTGACGCTTAACGATTTCAGCAGCACGCTTTTCAGCACGCTCTAAAACTTCAATATCAGAATCAAGTCCAGTAATTTGTTTGTCAAGACCTTCGAGAGTTTTTACCTCTTCGGCTGACAGGCTTTTTTCCTTAGCCTTATTTGCGATTGCAGCGTATGCATCTTCCAATGCCACACGCTCCTCACGCTTTGCTTTCAGATTATCCATTTTTGTTTTTAATTTGGTTTAAACGATTTAAATATAATTGAGCATTAGGGTCTGGTTGATTCAGGTCTTTCTCAATCTTTTCTACATCAACGGCAATGTCTTTGCCCTCAATCAGATCAAGAATTTCCTGTACTTTCATTGCCTTTAATTCCGTAAATGGAACATCAGGCAGCATCATTGAAACGGCACGAATCGCATCATTAGCACGATCAATAGAAAGCTTAATAGCCTCCTGATTCATTGGAATGTTTACTACTGACCACTCAAGTAATTCCTGACCATCGTAGTAATAAACACCCTTCTCCGTTTTTCCATTGCCGGTAGGCAGTATACCCACACTAGCAGCATTGAGTGAACCAAAGACAAGTTTTTTTAAAATCTTGTCAGCAATTGGGTTGATTTCAGCAGGCTCAAATTCAGCCTCTGCTACAATAACTTTTTTGCCGTTGAATGAATCAACACTTACTTCACTTTTTCCAATCACCATATCCGGATTAGGATCGGTGAAATACGAACCATGTACTGCGTGCTGATAGCCAACAATAGGGTTCATTTTATAGTTATCAAATGACCAATTTTCCATATTGATCACTTCTTTTCCACGATCTTTTGCCCCAGTAGAGATGATGAATTTCATCTTACGGCTTTCAAGAACCGTATTTGGGTCAAAGGATTTGGAAAGGATAGATGCTTGAATATCCTTTTTAATCATTTTGTAAAGTGGTATTTAGCGTTAGTTTTTCTTGTAAACTTCTTGTAGGCTTTTTCGATTTCATCTTCACTTTCTTCGCCTACCTCTTCTTCCATTGGTTCTTCTTGGTAATTCTCTTTAGGGGTTACCTTAGATTCATAGAACTCACGCAACTGATCAACAGGAACGTTTGCTCCTTGAACGGTGTATATTTCACCACCATCATAAGGATTCATATCCTCACGTTCCCTGATCTCATTTCCGTTCATTCCACCAATATTTCTCATTGCTGTATAGAAAGCTGCCCTTGATTGGGTATCACCACGCAATAAACCATTCATGTTAAATTTAACATAGGTATTACGCTTTTCACGCTCACTAAACAGCTTCATATTACACTCTTGCTCAATCACACGAACTAATGGTAGAATGGTGTGTTTAGCAAAAATCAAATCAGATTGTTCCGCATTTGTGAATGTAGCACGTTCAAAGTCTTGAGCGAAGACAGGAGGTATACGGTAGATGCCGTAAATCTTCCTGTCTGTAAGTTTTTCTTGCTCAATGAATTGTGCATCACCAGGTGACAACATAATAGGCTCAAAAGACCAACGGCCTGACAGAATTGGGGTTCTGCCAGCCATTAGGTCTTCCTTCCACACCTTCTGATTTTCTGCACGTTGTTCTGCTGTCATGTTACCCTCATAGGATAGAATACCTGGAGGTTTCTGTCCAAGGGCCATTGACGAATATTTTTCTGCTTTAATAGCTTTCCCCATCACGTTGGCATTCTGCCGGATCGGGGAAATTCCATTTAATCCATCGGTAGAAAACCAACGGAAATGCAATACATCACGGCTTGGATAAATCATGCCATTGATGTTATAGTAGGCATTGCCATCAACTACATTGATTGATTCGCATTGCCACGGCTGTAAAATGTCAAGACTTCTGACCTCGCCACGACCATTCCTATTTATTCCAATATACGAATTACCCCAAGAGTCAGCATGAATCATTGCCGTTAGGAACATATTGGCAGATGACATATAGCTATTGGGCTGGTGGGCCAGCGGATAATATACAGGATGCTCAGATAGATTTATTTTGCTATCACCATCTTCTCTGTATACGTTTATCGGCAAAGAGGCAATGGTCTGGCTTCTGACATTTATGCAAGTATAGACGGTGGCAAGGCCGTGGGCACGCTGTTCACTAACTGGTTCATCAGCAAAATTATCACTATATCCAATTAGTCTAGCCCACGCTTCAGTCCCTTTCAAGTCGAATTTGCCTGAAATTGACTTTTGGGATGTATTCCAAACGTATTTTTCCCAAATATTTTGAAAAAAAGGCTTACTCAAATTTGCAAATTTATCACAAAAGTATTAGTAACTTTGTAGTAATAAATTAACCAAGTTACAAATGGGCAAGGATTTGCTGACATGGTTTGAGGAAAAATTCCAAGACCAATTAAAAGCATCTGATACTAGAGTAGATGCATTCTACAAGACTATTGATAAGATAGGCTTTGAGCCTTACAATTCCTACAATAGTTTTAATGCTGCACGATCACGGAAATACCGGAAAAGAAAGCCTAAAAAATAATTACCAAGTATCTAAAGTCTGATCATCTGATTCATTGGCTGATACAGATTTAAATTGAGCCAATGCCTGGATACTTGCCGTAATACCAGCATTAATACCGCCTAATTTCTGCACCCTAATATCACCTTCTTTGTTTCTTCCTAACTGAGTATTCATATTTTGCCAAGCCAATACAGGATTATTGAAATGTTCAATCTGTCTTGACATCAACATTTCCTCCCAAGCCCGTGTAGGGGTGCTTTGAGACCTATATCCCTGGCTTATAGGGTTACATTTAATTCCGGCCTTGATAAGTGATTGTACAATATCGTGATTCAATAAAGTCAAATTAAAGGCTATTGAATGCACATTATACAACTCTAGCATTTTCATTATTTGGTTATAGGCAAAGTCATTTTCAACTACGTTTCCTTCACAAATCGCAATCAAGCCATCATTAGCCCATGATTCAAAGTCTACACGGATATTACTGCTACGGATTGCATCATTTGGCATCCAAAATAGCGGTAGAACTGCGTGTATTTCACCCTTAAAATGAGGGAAAAACAACACAAATGCATTCATAGATAGGCCTGAAACTATATCTAATCCACCATAACATTCCATACCTTGTAGGTCTTTTACATTGAATCCGTGGTAATTTTCTTTCCAAACTTCATTTGCAATCCATACTTCAGGGGTTTCACACCACTCATTAAAATTTAAAGTTCTAACATCCACCATCTTACTACCACCCTCATTTTTGGCAGCGTTTAACCTTGATCGCAAAAATTCAGGAAATACACTTACACCTATATTTGGATTGCATTTGGGCCATTTAGTTTCATCAGATATATCATCACCTTTATCCATTTCAAATATGAATGGTAAGTAATTATCATCGGTAGAAACACCCTCTAATATCTCTATTCCTGATCGTCTTAATTGCTGAAAACAAGGGCCATTTTTCTTGAATCCAGCAGTAGTAATACAGAAGATTAATGGCTCTTGTCGTGCAGCCTGACCTGATTCCAGGGCATTTAAAAGGCCATCTGTATCAGCCATTGCATACTCATCAATAACTCCCAAGCTTGGGTTAAAACCGTGTTTACCTCCGGCAGCAGCAGAGGTTGAAGAGGTGGCCTCTTTTGATAAAGGTTTAATGAAACCGTCCCTACTTTTATGAACGATATTCACAATATTCTCCTTGTATTTGAAGAGGTTCACCTCTCCATCCTCAATAAACTCATATAATGCTGGACTTTGCTCAATTAACTTGCCTGATATATTCACGCAAATTTTAGCCTGATCTTCATTATTGGCTCCTACAAATATTTTAGGTGTGGCAATCCTTGCATCTGCAAATAGATGATAGTTATTTAGAACTCCGGCAATTGTTGTTTTACCGTTTTTTTTGGCTACCTGGACATATACTTTTCTTACCCTTCTTAATTTGGTTTCTGTGTAATACCAACCAAATATTTGCTGAAAAATAAATGCCATCCAAGGCTCAATAGACACAGGCAATCCCCTCCATTTGTCTTCCCACAAACAGCAGTATTTCTCCGCAAAATTCACAATCTTATTAGCCTCTACTTCATCAAAATAAATGTCCTTACGATCTAAATCGGCAAGGAATCTTTTAGCTGCTAACTTGATTAAATGGCCCGTTGCATTTTGATTATTTGGATCAAGAACCCATCGGGCATAGGCTTCTGCCCTGCTCATTAAATATCAAATGTTTTCGGCTTTTTGGCTACACCTAATTTAGTACCAAACATCTTAGCCCTGTCAGCCGGATTCATTCCAAATTTAGCTGAATGTTTTAATATATTTTGATACGCATTTTTCATTACCGTAAACTCAGGTCTAATCTGACTATACCCATTGTTCGATCCAGTCTGAAATGAGTACCCTTCACGTTGGCAAAATTCCAAATTGCTAAAGTATAGATCATACTCATTTGCCAGCATTGCTATCTCAATTTCATCAATTTCCAATGTTCCAATTTGGGAAGCATGAGCCTTAATTAACTCAAAATATTGTCTTCCATTTTCTGAAAGCCAATTTGGAAAATCTATTTTTTGCGACATAAACGCTTGCTAAAGTTTTTAGATTGATTTAATCTCTGCAAAAGTATCGAATTTGAGCAAATTTCCAACTTTTGAACCCCCCTCATAGGCTGAATTGAGAAGAAAAAGTGGTCGGGCGGCTGGTCTTGCGTCTTTATGCTAAATTTTTTAGTAACCCTACCTAACGTTCGTTAGCCTAACGATTGTTAGTTTATACTAATTAACGTTTGTTAGTTAATGCGATCCGTTGTTAGTTTATATTAACTAACGTTCGTTAGTCTTGATTATGCAAAGGCCTTTAGTTGGCCTGATCAATTGCCTAGATATGGGCTGTAATTGTTAAAATATTTTGCCTGATATTGTTTTGCGTAGATAAAACATACTATATTTGAGACAACTAAACCGGGGGACAGCGTAACAACTGAACAAAAAACACTATGAAAAATTTACCAAACAATTCATCATTTGATTTTTCAGCACTAGGCACTATGTGCCAATGGGAACGGCAAAAAGCACTGTATTTGATGCAAGTGGCTGAAGAAATAGGAATTGAATACGCTGATTCCTATGGATGCATAGCCGTAAACAATACCAGCGGATATACATATTTGTTGTGCGAGGATTATTCGTTTACCTTATATATGCCGATTAATTGCGGTTTAACACTAGACCACGTTTTTGTAAGTTATACTAATATGGAAAATGGCCAAGAATATGAAGAACGTTTGAGCGTATTTATAGAAATGGCAAGCGATCCGGAACGTAGGCACATTTTCAACGCTTTAGATGCTATCCAGCAATGGACTGAAGAAGTAGAAAGCGGAAACGGTGAAAACTGGATTATTTAATTAACAAGAATTAAACCCAAAACAATGAAACAGACAAGAGTAATTTTTATTTACGAGGGATCAACTAGGGACGTGCTTGCAGTTTTTCCCGATTCAAAAAAGGGCAACTGGTTTGACTGCTTCGCATTCATTGGCGGGCATTCCGTTTGTTCCGTTGACTATTTAACAATGAGCGAAGTTGCAAAGGTTGGCGATATTTTGCCCGTTTACAATTTTTTAACCTCACAAGGCTACAACCTCAAAAGATTAACTAAAAAAGTATTTTAAACTATTAAACCCAAAACCATGAAACAATTAACAGGATTGGAAGGCTTTAAAAATGCTTTCCGCACTCTTTCAAAAAGAGATCGAAAAATTTACAACGATTTGATCAACGAGTTAGATAGATCAGTTAAAAAGGTTCATAAATCATTTAAGATCAAAACCGGCACAAAATCAGACGATGATTTTAAATCAGAATCCAACAGGATAATAAGGTTTAAAAATGCTTTGAAAAATTTACTACAATTTGAAATAAACAATTTCACACCTGAACACAGGGAAAAATTCAAAAAAGAAAATTGGAATTTGAATTTATGGTGCGCATTTGTGGACTATCCCTTTAAAAATTATCAGCTATTTTTTTGCTGTGAATTGTTTTGGATTTGGGAAGATTACAGCCATGAATTTGAATACATTTCCGCAATGATTGCAAAAGGTTATTTAAAACTTAATGAGAACAACTAAAAATAAAACCATGAAAAAGAATAAAAAAAATCATTCAGGCATTATTTTGAATATGCCTGAAAAAGTATTTAAGATCAAAACAAAACAACGTCAAACCATTGGCATTGCTTCCGGTTGTCTTTATGTGAGTTTTGCGGGCTTTGTTTATTACTTTGATAATTCTACAAATGATGTAATAATAGAAAAGTGGAAGGATAAATAAAGGTTGACTGATGAGGACTAAATGTCCGAAACGTGGTGCAATTGTGCCACGTATTAACCAAATCCAAAACAATGAACGACAACGACAAATTTTTTGCGATCCTTTGCCTAAAAATCAGGGCAATCGGACAACTGCCACAAGATCAAAAACAGCGGGCCAAGATTGAACAGATAAAAAAACTAAATCGCCTTTATTCCTCTGTCCTTATTGATGTAAACGAATTTCGGAAAGCTTTAGACCTTGTTTTTGTTCAGTAGTTATTAAGGCCTTCGGGCCTTTTTTTGTTCCCTGTTTAATCCTAATCAATTTAAACCATGTAAACGACTGCAACCATATTGGCCAAATGAATACAGGCAAGGCCAAAAAATAGACTTTTTAGCCTGTAACGTTTCCGCTTATGCTGGTCAGTAAAATTTTTCTGACTACCACAAAATAAGCGTTACCTAACAAGCGTTAGTTTGCTAACAAACGTTAGGTGGCTTACGAACGTTAGGTGGTTATACGTTACAACATCTAAAAACCTCATTTTTAGCGAAATTTCGCACTTTTTAGGTGTTACAACATCGATGTTCAAACATTTATGTCAAAACACCCATTTTTGCAAAAAGTAACACATCAAAAAAAAAAAGATTGGAGACAAAAAAAGAAAAACGACCTGACCGAAAGCATATAATTTTCTAATTTTCTATAAAAAAATTCCTAGTCAATATTATCATAAATTTATTTATTGACAATTTACTGGAAAATCGCTGAGCGTTTTTCTAAAATATTTGTGATAAAAATGCCCTAAAATATTCCCATTAATTTCTAAAGGATTTTGTAGACTTTTTTTCTAGGCTTTTTTCTGAGTAATATTGTCCGCATTTTTCTCCGCATTTTCTGCTGAATTTGCCGGAGTATCAGGGTATTCAAACAGGACATAATACCCATCATTTGGGTCAATGTATACCGAGAATTTTTCAGACAATTCTACCGAAGATTTGTCATCATTTTCAATTTTGACTTTTTCAAAAGTGCCCTTTCTCTTTTCCAGCATTTTTGGAAATCAGTTTGATTTTTTCATTTTATCTTTCATTTCATGCCCTTCACTTGAAGATTTGCGATCGTGATGGTATCGGCACAAAGCTTGTAGGTTATTAGGGTCTAATGCATCACCCCCATCCTTAATTCGATGCTTATGGTCAATGGTATTGGCTGCTACCGTTTTTCCTTCCTTATAACACATAATGCAAATGTTATTAGGAACTAGTTTACCATCTTCTAATGTAGTATAACCTAGCATAAATGACTTTCTTATACTTCTCCATTGCTGGGAATGGTAAAAGGGTTCATACTTACGCTGTTTGTATTCCTGAACCCAAGGTCTTTTAATCTTACTTACTTTCATCTGAGCATATTTTTATGCACATCATACCAAACATTTAATCCTACACAAGCAGATTGAATGTATGACAAATCTCTACCACTCAATACTTTATCTTTAACATCTAAATATCCTTTGTATTGTGCCCAATCATAACATACCTTTTTGCTTTCTTCAAAGCCTAAAGGTTTGTAATGCATACTAAAGCCTTGTTTGGGCCTTTCAGTAAATGACATCTCAAATCCTAGCTTATGTAGTATGGCCTTTAAAAGCGTTTTATTTCCCTTATAACGATGTTTCTTTTCAGGTATACTTAATGCTGCCTCAACTAATCTATGGTCTAGAAATGGGCTTCTTACCTCTAATCCATGGCACATGGATGCAAAGTCTAATGTTCGGTTAATGTCAAACTGAACAAAGGTCAATAATTCTGTTACTCTGCTGCTTGGCTTACCATTATGTTTAAGCCTGTAAGCATTCATTAATCCTTTTGGATAAATTGATCCACGGAACATGTGATGATTTTGCTTGATAGATTCTTGATCATTATCCCCTTGTATTCTATCGTATCCAAAAAATAACTCATCTGCTCCATTGGCAATAATAGCTACCTTTCCATATTGCCTTGCGTGTTTAGCTGTAATCCAAGGTATTGCACCAGCCATAGTAGGTTCACCTGATTTTTCTGAGTAATCAGTAAGGATTTGCCAAATGTGATATTCTTGTGGATCAACAATACGAAGATTGATATTGTATTTACTAGCAACTGCATTGGCATAACCTTCTTCAGGACTACGCAAATGAACAGCTTGAGTATTTTTAAATCTACTTGCAACTAATGTAGAATCAATTCCTCCCGAAAGAAATATATTGATTGGAACATCCGATACCTTAACTGCGTCAATGGCATCATTAACAAATGGTTCTATATCTTTTACTTCAGCTATCGTATCTATGTCATACCATTTTTCAACCTTTAACTTTTTTGATTCCACATTGTAGGTAAGCATTTCACCGGCACATAGCTTCTTTATGCCTTGCAAAAGATGATCAGCACCCATCAAAGCACCTAGCATGAAATAACGATCCAAAGCCTGATGATCAATACTCCACCTTTGTTTTAAATTGTAAAGTGCTGCGGGAGTGGAGGCAAAATAGAATGAATCTTCTGTTTGGTAATAGTACAATGGCTTTTGACCAAAACGGTCTACAACACAAGTGATTGTTTTCTTGTTCTTATCGTATAAACCAAAAGCAAACATTCCATTACTACGATTTAATGCAGTATCAAGACCATATTTCTCTGCAAATGCAAGGAATGTATGAGCATCGTTACCGCCGGTTATATTGCCTAAATCGTCATAGGCATTGATATATCCTCTTAACTCGTTGTAATTGTATATTTCTCCATTATAGGTAAGAACATAATTCCAAGATTGAATAGGCTGTCTACCGTTCTTGGTAAGATCAATAATTGAAAGCCTGGTATGTGCAAATCCTACACTATCCACAAAAAGCATTGCCTGATCATCAGGGCCACGGTGCTTTAATTTTTCAACGGCTGTTGGCAACCATTCTTTTCCGTTTCCAGCATATCCGGCTATTCCACACATACTACACTAATATTTGGATGATACGGATTAAAAGGATTCATCATAGGCCATGATCCTTTATTAGCAGTAACGACTAAACCATTACCTTCTATATCACTAACTAGCAGAATCTTTCTGTTTGATTTTAAAGTATAATTCCAGCCATCATCATCTAACTTTCTGTTTTTATTTGGGGCAAATAATTTCCAATTAATGTCATCTAATAATTTAGCACTATAAATTCTTCCACCACCAATGGGCATTGCAGGCTTATAATCTATCGTGTAGAGTTTTTTGTTACTTTTAACTTTAAACCTTCTTAAGCCTATAAAATGATAGCCTTCCCTTATTTTATTGCAAGCATTAACAACAAAATCCTTACCTAATTCATCATCTGAACCAAGTATTATTACAGGATTAGACTTTATTTGTCTTGCGTAATCAACTCCCTTTTGCCATTTTAGACCTAACGGCTTGTTTTCTGCTTTTACGATATGCAGCAGTTTGTTTTCTATTTTTTGAAAGTGAACTATTTCCTTGTGATCGCTTACCACCAACACTACGTTTGTTAGTGGTTGATTTTGGAATATGTTGTTGATCAAACCAGTTGTCAGTTCTACTCTTTTGTGCGTTGCTATTACTATGGTTGGATTCATATTTACCTAAAAATTCTCCAAATGTCTTAATAATCCAGTAATCACCACCAGCTTTTTTGACATCTTTTTCAACATCCTTCTGATATATACTTTGACGATCTTGACCATATTTTACTTCTATCATTACAAATTTACCATCAATACACGCTATTATATCACCTATCCCTCTCCTAACTTTACTTTTAACCCATCTCCCAAGTTTAGCAATGTATTGACCTTGTGATTGTATCCTAGATGCAAAATGACCTTTGTATTCTAAATACTTGATGATATTATTTGTAATTACATTAGTCTCAGTCATAGATGGAATAAACTTTGAAAGCTTCACAATAATGGTCATAAGGTGCCTGATTTGTATAGTAGGTACTATTAACCTTGATCATATCCTCTGACATATAAGCCCTGTGTGATTGACTATCATATTGCTTACACGCATTTATTTTAGCATCCACATTGCCTTTGCTTAAACTAACAAAATAATTAGGATTAAACGATCCATTCCAAGGGTGCATATAACTCAATATGTTAGTGTATTTAAAAGCCCTTAACGTTTCTTGACCAACTACTGAATGATCCTGATGAATGTCTGCCGGATCGTGTGTAAAAATAATATCAGGTTGAAATGATGACCTATAAACACATAAATCAGAAAGCAATGATTGTCTATAATACGACATTGTTCTAGTGTCGTATGTATTTAGAATGTAATTGTCAACCCCTAATTCTAGCATAGAACGCTGATGTTCTAGCAATAAGGTCATATCATTTACATAACTAAATACATAAACACGAACATCATGCCCTGCTTGAATTAATTTATGAATAGTGCCACCACAGGACAACTCAACATCGTCCGTGTGGGCACCGATAAATAAAATCTTTTTCTTATCAGAAAGGAGCATCATCCTTTTTAATGAATGGCTTAACGCTGAATTTATTAGGATCAGCCTTTTGTGGACTAGCAATTACCACTCTAAATCCATCCTGATTGTTAGGTAATGCTTTCAATGATGCAAGACCTTCTTCTTTAAAGCTGATGACAAAATATTCACCATACTTACCTTCTTTACGCTTGATGTAAACTCCATTGATGTAATCCATAATCGTTTGTTTGTTAATCGTGTTTTTTATATGCTAAATAAATTGTTCCAACTACTAAAAATACAATGTAAACTAATGCAATAATTTCAAGACTAGACATATCTGTTGATTTTATAAAATAACAATACTATAAGTACTAAATAGATTAATGTCATATTTTTTTAGCTGGTATGCCTACCCAAGTCTCGCCATCAGGCACATCTTTAGTTACTACCGCTCCGGCTCCTATCGTGCAATTATTACCAATTTTTACTTTCTGTTTCACAAATGCATTGCATCCAACAAATGTATTATTGCCAACTTCTGCTGATCCTCCAATAACGGCTCCGGCAGATATAAGGCAATTAGAACCTATTTGGGCATTATGACCCACATGAACTAAACTATCAATGGCTGTATACTTACCAATTATTGTTGATCCGGTAGTACCACGATCAATATTGACAGAATTGTGAATTGTCACATAATCCTGAACCACAACATCCCCTAAATGAGGAATGCGTTTGTTATGACCATTCTCATCCTTATCGTATCCAAATCCAGCACCACCTATGGTGCAATTACATCCAAAGGATACCTCATCTCCAATTATGCAATCTATATGAACTTTAGTTCCGGTATTGTATGTATGAAATGTATTGGTCACAGGAAATTCTTCTAAGGCTTCGACAAATGCTTTTTTAGGATCAGATACAGGAAAATTATTGGAGCGAACAATGAGAACATTATCCTCCTTAGAGTACGATATTTCTTTCGGTTTAAGGCCACTATATAGCTGGCGGTAATTGCTCATTGATTATCTCATTAATTTTATCCAATTGCTTTTGCAGTTTGCGTAATTTAGCTTCTTTAGCTTTCGCTTGAAAAGCGTGTTCAGCAGCCAATTTATTATGGTTTTCTAATTCTGTTTTTAATTTAGCTATTTCTTCATTAATGTTCATAAGGCAAATATTTTACTTGACCATTTTGTCTAATTGCTTTCGTAATCTTTCTTCTATTTTCAAATGGTGATACATAAGAAACATGAACCCAATCAGGTTCTAAGTCTGTTCCAAACTCCCAAATAACCTGATCAAAATCTAATCCATTTACAATGCACCAAAAAATCTGTGCATTAGTTCCAACTCCGTAAACATGAGCATCAAGATCACAAGCACAACCCACCATGTGCTGCGATGATGGTGAACCACCTACAAATTCATTAAGTTTTGGTGATCTGTACCCTGATGTTACTGCTAATGGCCCACCTATAAATTCTCTTACCGGATCAAGCACAAATTTAGCTAATGATGTCAAATTAGTAAGAACAGCCAAATTAGGAACATTATGTAATCCTAATGCTCTTAATTTAGCCTGATTTTCAGGGCTAGTGGCAATCAATTCCTGTATTGTAAAATACTTGGATATTTTATCCTTCGGGTTCATTCAAAAATATTTTAACTTTTGATCTGATGGCATCTATACCACCATGTTCTTTAATAGTGCTAACCTTTAAATATAAAGGCACTTGAATCTTTAAATTATCCCTGTCTTTATAAGGCTTTCTGCCCCCACCTTTTCCTTTTGGCATATATTAATTTTTTAAAAAACAGAGCCAGCAAAAAATACCTAACCCATGAAAATCAGGTAGCTGGCCCTGTTCAGTTAACTAAACCCGTGACAAAAGTATTAAATCTATGTTATTCTGCAAATAAAATACCATAAAAAAAATATTAGATAAATATTGACTTATATGTTTTATCTATGTTTATTGCATACATATTTAAAACAAACCCAACTATGGACAATTACATTATGTGGACAATCTCAATTACAGATTTAGCCACAGACGAAACAACCACGGAATCGTATTTTGACAATGCAGAGGCATATTATAGCTTCTTGCATATCTGCAAACGTTTTCATCTTAAATGGCATAACCTTATGATCCGTGAAGATGGACATTTGCAAATTGCCATCGGGCAAGACGATGAATTTTGTGTCAAGTTATCTCAACAACAATTGATTAATGTCGGCTAATATGATTTACATTTATAAATACGCACCTTGGATCGTGTATTTGCTAGGCAAACGACAATTCCAAAAATACATAATTATACAAAAATGGAGTAATGTAATAGGACTACAATCAGCTATATTACTTTACGAAAAAATTCAAACCGATAAACAAATAAGATATGAAAATTAAAATTGTAGAACACAAAGTTGAATCCTGTCCACAAGGTGGAATATGGGATGCTTACATTGATGGTAAAATTGTAGCTTGCAGGGCTTTTGTAAATCAGGAAGACAAATTTAAGTCATTAAAAGAAGTCATTGAAAAGGCCAAAAACAAGATTCAATTAGAAGTAGAAACTTTTGTAAACGAAACACAATTAGATCAAATATGAAGAACCTAGCAGAAATTCAGTCAGCAGTCAAAGCCAAAAAGTCTAACTACAACTCATTTGGCAAATATCATTATCGCAATAAAGAGTCTATTCTTGAGGTAGTTAAGCCATTAGTAAATCCACACGGATGGTTTATTAAAGTAGATGACGATTTGGTAATGATTGGTAACCGCTACTACATTAAATCAACTGCCACTTTAAGTAACGGGAAAGAAACATATACCGCTTGTGGGTGGGCAAGGGAGGCAGAGGTAAAAAAAGGAATGGATGACTCACAGATTACAGGAAGTGCCTCATCCTATGCCGGAAAAATGGCCTTACAGAATCTTTTAGCACTTGACGATGGTGGCCTTGATCCGGATGGAACAAACGATCACGGGGTAACCGAAAAACCTAATAACGATGTTCTTGTGTCAGCCATCAAAGCCTGTGATACTGAGGAAAAATTATACGCATTGTATTCCGCAAACAAAAAGGCTGTGGAAGAATCTACTGATCTTAGAAAATTATTTACCCAACAAAAGCTTAGTTTTAAATGAAAAATGTATATAAATCATTAGCAATTGCTGTGGCCTTATTTGTAATCATTATTGTTGCATCAGAAATTTATAGAGATTTTTTAACTGATAAGCATACGATTGGATTGACAATTTTATTGGTCATTAACTTTTTGTTTATAACGTATTATGTAATAATTCAAACTATTAAATCCTTAAACGATGAGTGATATATGGAAACAAGATCGGGCCGGAAAATGGACGGCAAGTGAGATATGGAAACTATTTGTTGAGCCTAGGAACAAGGCAGACAAAGATGCCGGTAAATGGAGTGAAACTGCTGATGCGTATATAACAGAGAAAGCTGTTGAACGATTGACTGGTGAAAGACAGCAATATACCAATAAGGCCATGGTGCATGGAATAATGAACGAAACCGATGCTTTGCAATATTGGAGTGAGGTAACAAAGCAAAATTGGACTTATACTAATCGTCAGTTTTTTGCTATTGATGATATTTCAGGTGCTAGTCCTGATGCTGTACTATATGATGGTATAGATGTGGTGGCAGTTTGTGATGTCAAATGCCCTCAGTTTATGACATTCTTTAGTCAGCGTAAAGCAATGATTGAAGATGAACCTATTGAAAGGCAATACTTTTATCAATTGCAAATGCAGATGATGTCTTGTAAGGCTCCTAAAGGATTTCTTGTATATTATTTAGCCAAAGAATTTGCTAATACATTCACAGGAGAAGTTGAGCATAGGTTTGATCTCCCGTTAGAACAAAGGATATTTTTTAGACAAGTTGATGCTGATCAGGCTGTGCAAGATGAGATGAGAAAGAAAATACATAAGGCAGAGGCAAGATGTCAGGAAATTATATCCATGTTAAAAAATGAGTTACTTTGATAATGAAAAATTTGAAGATGTGTGCAAGATGGTCTGCTCAAATCTTACCCTTAAAGAATTGGCTGCATACTATAATTGTAATGAATCTACCTTGCATAGTTATATTTATCAGCATTCTAGGCAGCTTGGTGTCAATGGTCGTTGGGGATTAGTTTTATATGCATTAAAAAATGGCATTGTAAAACCTGAACAGATATGGCTAAAATAAGGAATTACGATTATTTGCAAGAGTTGCATTATCTAAAAGATGATCGTTGGGCAAGCGGTGAACTTTGTTATTGGAGAAATAGTGATCTATATTCGCCAAAAGAAAAAGCTAAATTAGAATTAAGATTGAAAAAAATGCTTGGAAAAAATGGATCATATAGATCGAATGCTGGATCGGATTCTTGAACTGCAAAAAGAGAATCAACGCTTGCGTGCTGTAATGGCTAATCTTCGGCTTAGTGCATTAATGCGTGAAGAAATAATTGATTATTTACAAGAAAAACTAAATGAAAACGATAGACAGAGTATTGAAACTACTCAACGAAGAACCAAGATTCAGAGATGATGATGAATTGCTTATTGCTACAATATGGTGGCAAGAGTGTGATAAGGAAATGACAGCATTTGGATTTTTAATGAACTATTCTAAAGGAATGTATACATCTGCTGAAAGTATTCGTAGATGTAGACAAAAATTACAACAGGAATTTCCGGGTTTAAGAGGGAAAACATGGATGGAAAGACATAAAGTTGATTACAAAGAAATTTTTACCAATTAATTATGAAAGCAAAACAATACGTTATTGGGATTTTAATTTGGGGAATTATTAGTTCTACCGTTACATTCATTTTGTGCTGTTTATCGGCAGACCTGATTAATTTTTACATAATCGGAATGGCTACTTGGAGATTCTACGTTATGTTGTTATTAAGTAATATGATGCTAACAGCTTTGCTTATAAAATTAAACGACTAATGGAAGAAAAAGTGTTTGGTGCATTTGTGGTAATTCCGTCTAGTCTATTGACAGATATGAAAGTTAGTGCCCCAGCTAAATTGACTTTTGGAGTTATAAGCAATCTTAGCAATCAAAAAGGATACTGCTTTGCTACAAACTTGTATATAGGCAATATGTTAAATCTACATGAAAACACCATATCTAAGCATATCCATGAATTGATTGCAAGTGGTTATTTGCTACGTTATGATGAAATTTTGGACAATCAAACTACCCAAAGAAGATTGACATTGAGCGATCCTGTAAAGGATCAACTGGGTCAACGAAAACAGGGAGGGGGGTCAACGGAAACGTTAAGGGGGGGTCAACGAAAACAGGGAGGGGGGGTCAACGAAAACGTTAACCATAATAATATAAGTTTAATAACAAAAGATAATATATATACCTCTGAGGTAAAAGAAATTGAAATTTTGGGTAACAATTCTGATCTTTTTATCACTATCCAACCAAAGGTTATTGGTAAGACCATATACCGCATACAGGGTGAAGATGGTTTGGAACAATTATTTCAAATGAATAAGTCAATAATTGCTAGGCCACAATTTGTTAGAAAGTTTCTTTTGGAAAATCTAGGCAAGCCATTCAATGATTTTATGCATATCTACAATGCATACAACCTATACGTTTCAAAACAATACAAATGAACCATTATTTAGACCTACCATCTTGGGCGAACAAGGCTGGCAAACTTAAAAGCTTATTAGAGGCCCAAAAGAGGCTCGTAGAACGATTATCTTATCAAAAGGTGAATGAAGATACCATTTACCTTTTAATTGCCTCTGCGGAGATTTATGAGGTCGCTAATGACCTAATAGATTTTACTCATCATACCCTTACTGAAATCAGATACGATGAGGCTATTGATAAAGGTCAATTGAGGGCCAAATTAGAATTACAAAGTGAGATGCTAACCTTTTACATGAATGAATTTTGCCGAAAAGATTAAGAAACAGCTTAAAATAGAAGATTTTCAGGCTGGTAAGGACTATTTTGAAGACCCAAAGGATTACGAAAATGAAATATTAACCGGAGTCAAATGGGAAATAACCAAATATGGTCACAAAAGACTTGATCAGCATTGTCCGTACAAACAGGGACAACTAACGACAATAGTGGGCAATAGTAACGTAGGAAAGACAACACTAATAACTTATCTATTAAGCAGATTAATAAGAGACAAAAAGATTATAATCTATTCTGCTGAAAACAAAGTAAGCCAGCTTGCTAGACTTTTAATTCAGTTTACATTCCAAAGCCACGATTATGCTAAACACTTTGACTTTATCCGGCAGCAATGCATATTTATAAAACACGTTAAGCAGTATACTTACAAAGACATACTTGAACAAGTAGCAATTGCACAAGACTTTGGCTTTAATCCTGATATAGTTTTTATTGATCCTTATAATTCTCTTAAAAAGGATCGTAAAATGAATAGCCACGAATATGACTATGAGGCTATTGAAGACTTTAGAATATTTTGTAAGAATACAGGGATAAGCATATTTTTAAACTGCCATACCGTAACTGAAACTCAAAGATTAAAGCCTGATAAGATGGGTGAGGTTCCTAGGCCAATGGCATCAGATACAGAGGGTGGTGGCAAGTTTATAAACAAATCAGATGATGTAATGTGTATACATCGTAATTTATATCACATGGATACACAAGAAAGATTTGTTAGTCATCTTTACATAGATAAAGTTAGGAATACAGAGGGTGGTGGTTTCCCAACTCCTTACTTGGAACCTATTAGATTTACATTCCGAAAGGATTGGACAGGATTTGATACAGCAGAAGACACTATTGAAAAATATTACCCTAGTGTAAAGGTACTGCCATATAAAGATGATTTGCCTTTTTAACTACTGCTGCTTCTTATATCCATTATCCCAAAGAAACTGAGATAAATCCTTACCGTGTCGTAGGATTGCTGTTTCATCAAGATCAGGAAACATGATGTGCAGTTTTTCGTGTATTAAAACCTCCAAATGTTTTTTAGCATACTTTGGATGACGTAGATTTTCCCAAAGGTGAATTTTATTTTCGTTTACATAAGCATAACCCCATACGGTGCGTAGCTTACGATATTCCACCTTTGTTTTTTTCATATTACAATCATTTGCACATCTACCTTGCCATTATTGTTTTGTAATACACACCATCCATTATCCCATCCACTATAAGGAGCATATCCAGCACCTTTGCGACACATTGCCGGAGTTACCCAAGATTCGCCAAATTTACCATCTTTACTCTTACGGCTGATTGAATGATCGTTCCGGTGGCTGTGAGATGCTAAAATTTTTACATCATAACGGCCCTTAAAAGTTTGCCATTTATCTAATAAGCTTACTGATGGAAATTTACCACCACCAAAACCACCAAATTCGTGACCATGAACAATATCTAAATCACCGTATTGAATGTATTTGAGATTATGTATAAAATGAACACCAAGTTCACCACAACGTAGTAATTCCTGAACCTGTATTCCACGCAAACGAAATATTTCCCTAGCATTATTTAACAAGTACCTTTCGAGCCAGTAGTCATGGTTCCCAGCCTTAAAATAAACGTGATTAAATTCTGATTTAAGTGCCTTCAGTATTGTGTGACATATCTCTAATTCCTTTTCATACTCAACAGCATTATGACTTTTAAGATGTCTTGTAAGTTGTTCAGAATCTAATAAATCACCATTGATTAATAAGGCAGTTTTATCCTTCGTATTGTTTAGAAAAGCCTTGTAAGTATTTACATCTAAATGTATAGAATGTAAATCGGCAATAACATTCAAAACCTTTATAGAGTCAGGAATTACAAAAGGATCATCCCAAGGTCTTAACTCTGTATTTAAATTTTCTTTAGCCCAACTTTCAAAACCATTGTAAAAAAACTTTGTCAATTCAGGATTACTAATATCTTTTCGAAGATGATTTCCTAATGATCCTGTTACATATCTAACTAAAGTCCTTGCATCTTCAACAGATTTAAATTTATCAGGATATTTCTCAAATACTGCCTTTGCTATGGCTATTTTGGATTTAAGCTTACTTTTAGTAATAAAATCCCTGATTAATTGGGTTTTATTCATTCCTGAACGACAGCTTCAGTTATTACAGAAACATAATCACCAGTAATTGTTACCCCAAGCTTTTGTGCCACAAAATCCCAAGCTTGTTCATTCTGTGTCCAATTTTGATAATCATCACCAGTCATTGTCAAATTACCTTCAGCAATAGCCTCTTTGTTATTTGTCATAAGGGTGAAATAAAACTGGGCTGCATCTTTGATATTGTCAGCAATAACAAAGGCATTTAAAATGGTAGCATCTTTTGTGCCACCTGGCTTCCAAATAGAGATAGGTTGAATTGTTTTCATATTGCAAATTTAGTTTAAATTACGACTAAAGCACCAGCACTAACCCGTGCAGTTATGCCCACAAATAGTGTGCAGGCATCAAAGGTTACGGTAAAAGCAGTAACCCCTTCTTCATAGGCAGTTCCTGATGTAGGACATGATGATGTGGTTCCTGAAGAACCATAGAAAGATGATGCTACACCAGTTGAGGCATTTCTTACGCTAAATTCTACGGTGTCTCCATCATTGACCGTAATAGCAGTACCACGTTGGGCACAAGTAGTTGCCGTGGCTCCAATATTTGTGGCTAATGCAGTCCATCCTCCGCTATTGATATTGTAGTATAGAGACCAGTTTTGTGTAGAAAGATTAGCTTCTAACCTTGCAAAAATGTTTCTATTTTTTGCCTGCAAAGCATTATGGTCATAACCATACCATTCGCTAACCCTTGCCGGATTTGCAGAGTCCGGCTTTTTGCATGAGTATACATTTATTGTTGCGTAGGTTCCATCTTCTGCCTCATTTAGTGCTATTGATGTACCTGATGTTCTACCAAGTTCTAAATTGATGTCATTCAACGACAATGGCCCTGATAATGGTAATGTCATTTCTTCAATTCGTTAATTTGATTTTGTAAATCCTTAATAGCTTCAATCAACAAAGGCACAAGTTTTTCATATTGCACGGTTAGGTAATCTTCACCGCTTATTGACTTGTTATATCCGTTGTTATCAAATGGAGCCAACTTAACCGCTTCAGGCAAAACCTCTTGTACATCTTGAGCAAAGACACCGACCAAACTTTCACTTGTGTTATACCCTGCTAATTGATTTGCGAGGTCATTCCAATTATAAGTAAAGCCTTTGAGTTTCTGTACTTTCTCAATAGGGCTTTCAATGTCTTTAATATTTTCTTTTAGTCTTCTATCTGATGAGTAGGCAACAATGTCATTACTTGCATCTATTCTACCATCGGTAGCGTTAGGGTTTACGTTCACTCCTAATGCTCCCGTTGTAACCTTTGCATCTCCGGTTACTTCTAATTTATAACTTGTAGATGTATTGCCAATACATACACTACCTTGAAGAACGGTTTTGGTAATTGATGTATTGCCTAATGTAACGCTATTTGTTCCATTGCCTCTACTTGTTGCACCAATTACAATTTCGTTGTCGTTACCGTTAGACCCTGCCCTTGCATCTGTGCCAATGTAAACTGAATTAGTAGATGTTTGATTTGCGGTTCCGGCAGTTATATATCTACCCGCCTCAAATCCAACTCCGACATTTTGATACCCCGTAGTTATATTATAAAGACTGGCATTACCTAATGCCACGTTGTAATAACAAGTAGTACCTTTTTCAAGCGAATTATTTCCAAATGCACTATTGCCATAACCAGTACTCATTGTTACGGAACTGGATGTTCCAAATGCACTATTACCTGACCCAGTTGTTAATGAGCCAAGAACATTGACACCTTGACCATTGTTGTACGCTCCCTCGGTAATATTTAAAAGGCAGTTCCATCCATAAGATGTATTATATGCACCTTTTGATGTATCTGCTACTGAACCAATAGCAGAATCTCCACCACCACCTATCCAAGTATTGTAACCATCAGAATTTGCTCCATAACGATTTGATATAACTTGTGACTGACCTGATGTATTGACTGATATTTTTCCTGATACTTGTAACCTATTACCGTTGTCACTTGCAGAACCTATGCTAACATTTGACGAATCGTGTACGGTCATTATTGAACTAAATGTTGAACTTTGGTATTTACCAATATTCATCTTCCAACCAGTGCCGTCAGTATCAAAAAAGATATTAGCCCTTTCAGGTGATGAAGATGTGCCTACATTGAAGCCAACAAAACCAGTACCTGAACCAACGGAAAGCTTACCAAATGATGCAGTAGATGAAATACCTAATCTATCATTTGTTTGGTCCCACACAAATGCGGATTCTGATTTGATAGTTTTTGTGCCATCAAAGAAAGCAACCTGATTAGTTGAACCAGTACCCGATACTCTATCGTCTAATGTAATAACACTACCATCATTGGCAAATCCTAATAAACCTTGTGCAGTACCAGTATATGAACTTGTAGATGTGTAACCGTTTATTTTTAGTTTACCGTTATCTAAAAGGCTCATCCTTTCAGTCATTGTAACAGAACTATTTTCTGCTACGGTTTGTGTTGTGCCACTATACCACTTGTGAATACTACCTGAAACGGTATAGGCTCCACGGTCTATATTAACACCAGTTGCACTTAAAAACGCACCTGATGCTGATGTAGATGGTTTAACTGCATAACCCAAAACTGGGCCACCCGTTGAATATTCTGTACCTAAAACCGTTAATGCTCCACTTGTATATTTTCCATTTAATATTTCTGAACCGTTTGTTGAATTAGCTGTTCCGGCAATTATCTTACCATTAACTTTTTCATCACCAGTTATTTGTAGTGTCTCACCGCTATCAGCACCACCACCTATAATTACATCACCGCTATTTGTAATTTTTAATCTTTCCGTTGCTGAACCATTGGCAGTATTAGTATAGAATGAAATTTTTGTAGGTGGATTCTGTCCTGATGTAAATGTACCATCGACATCAACAGACATTGAATTTAGATATGTAAATGCAGAACCGTGATATGGTGCAGAACGCAATGTAAATATTCCATCACCATTCTGAACCGCTGCCGGACTTGCTGATGTACCCCTTGATTTTAGATAATCAAGTACACCCGAAAACTCATTGGCAGTACTTCTTTGATATGTGATTCCGGAACTTCCATCGAATGTAATTTGAGATATTGAACCAGTCCTACCAACCATAAAGTTACCACTCGCATCCATTCTTGCTCTTTCTGCTCCGGCAACTCTAAAATATATTGCACCACTTCCATTCGAGCCATTTAAAGTAAGACCATTAGCATCACTTTGTTCAATAGCAGTAGGACTAATTGTAAAATTACTACCAACTCCTATTTTATCATTTACGGCATCCCAAGTAAAAGCACTTTCAGATGTTATACTATTGGTTCCATTAAAATAACTTACTTGACCTGATGTTCCACTTCCAGTTATTCCGCTAATAGCACTTAACTGCTTCTTTTCCCACAAGTTAGTGCTTGTGTTGTAAGCTAATATATCATTGTTAGATGGACTTTGTGCAGACACGTTGTGCAACTCATCCATCTCATATCCATTCTGACACTTGACAAATATCTCACCTGAAGATGCATTTATTTTGACTGCAAAGCCAACATAAACAAGATGGTTTGGTGCATATTGTTTGGTCTTGGTAAATTGACCAGCAGTATTTGATAAATACAATGCATCACCTTGTGTATAGCTTGATGTGTCTAATCCACGAACAAAACCCTGAACCATTACCCATCCTTCAGCACCAGTAGCAATAGGTTCTGCTACAACACCCAATACTTGTGCTGATGTAGCATCACTCGTATTTACTGCTCTTTTAACACTAACTCGCTGACCACTTGCACCAAAAGCATATACTACCGTTCCTTTGGTTAGCGTAAAGCTTTCAGCATTATGCACCAATGCCACAACCTCTCCACCAAGTGGAACAGTAACATTGCCACCCTTTAATGTCAATACTAAACTACCCTCATCATTATCCCACTTTAATCTACGCTCCGCATCTGCTGCTACAGGAGTTTGTGCAAAGTCTATTGACTCTACAGATAATACATTAGTAGTTTTATTATAAGTAAGTCCGGCATCTCCACCAAATGCACCACCATCATTAAACTGAACTTGCGTATCAGTTCCGGCAGGACTTGCCGATGCTGAACTAATAGTGATAACTTGACCACTTTCAGTTAGTGTAACATTTGCACCTTCTTTTAATAAAGGACTTGTATTGGTGTTTTTTACTGCCATTTAATTAATAATAAATGTTCTTGATGTAGTTATTGTCGGAGTAGCATTATAAATAGAATGATGAAATGTTCCCCATTCATCTAATGATCCACCAGTTGCAGTAACAGCACCATCTGAAGATGTATTGTCTTTTGTATGCAATTCAAAATAGGTTCCATCAGTTAATGTTTCTGATGCTCTATTTGTATATCCGGTTGGAGTGTCTGGATTCCCACCATTAATATTTACTACAAAAGCAGCTAAAATTCTTTCAGTTCCTGATACGGTTACTGCACTCCATGTTACGGTATCATTAGAATCTTTATTTGTAGATTTTGATTCAACGGTAATAAATGCATCACCACGAAAAGAATATACTTGTCCGGCAAATGTGCTTCCTGAATTACTTGGTGTAGTCCTAGATACTACTTCAGTACCAGTTTCAGAACCAGTAGCTAATTTAGTATACAAATAAATAAATCCGTAATTATTAGTTGTTTTAATAAGATTCTGCAATGTCCATGATCCATTAACCGTAATTAAAGATCCATTGCCACCATTCCAAACTAATAAATACAACAAATCATTAGCTGCTAATGTGGGGTATGTAAAACTAAAATTAAGATCAGTATCTTGACCTAAGGTTCCTTTAGATTGATATATAGGTGCTGCCATTTTAAGCTGCGTTTCTCTTAACTCTAATTGATAAAGTAACTCTAGTTACGGTTGTTGCTGAATCTACATTAAACCTTAAAATATCATTTCTTGTTAATGTTGTAGCAGTCCAAGTAGTTATTGATATATCCTGATTTTTTTGTGCTGAAGACAATGTTGGTTTTTCAGTTCCAGTAATTGTATCAGCTATTGTGGGTGGAAAATTAGCGTATGTATCTTTCCAAATATCAATGACAATACTACCTGATGCATTGCCCAAAATATCCCATCCTAATACGGTACAATTATATGGAACAACTAAATCAGCTTTTACTCCAGTAGTTATTGTAGAACCCCCACCGTCAATTATTATTTGAAGATTGTCATAAGCATCATCAAGAAATAATGTTGAATCAGCTATGTCATCAGCAAATTGCCTTATATCAGCTTCTGTTATTTGTCTAGTGGTATTGTCAGCAAATGTTCCACCAGCATTTTGATAAGTTGTCTCAAATGTTCCCTTAGTTAATTGGCTCATATTTATGAATTAAATCCTATTGTAAATCCTTTTGTAAATCCTACTGCTGCATTTTCATTAATGT
>Ga0315903_10002060_pt1 | contig 30191 bp, 39 predicted proteins | sample LakEriMetagenome_7_FD_203524 | JGI IMG/M metagenome (GOLD analysis project Ga0315903, IMG submission 203524) | Freshwater fungal communities from buoy surface, Lake Erie, Ohio, United States - Buoy 2 MA119 | ecosystem: Environmental > Aquatic > Freshwater > Lake | place: USA: Lake Erie, Ohio... | reverse complement strand
CATTTTTGATTGAAAGATTGATCCCAACATTCTTAGATATCTACGACTATAAGGTATGTCCATACATATATAACGATCAGACCCTTCCAGAAAAATATCGAGCAGTGGCTAATGATATTAAATATCTCAGCGATCTTAAAGTATTGATCAATAGATACAACAGCGATGAATTGTACGACGTTTGGAATTATTTCCGTATGGATTATCTGCGAAGAAATCCGTCAATTTTAAGTTTAGAGTAATTATCTCAATCCAATCCGAGTAATATACGTATAAAAGTCATGATTCTCGTGACTACATAATACTACGTTCGGAGGATTATGATATGAATACGACCGAATCAAGATACTATTGCGCAGGGAGATATTGCACAATGAGAGAACAGTGTCACAGACACACATCAAGCCTAGGCGTCAATCTAGCACCATTTAATGATTACGACCTAATACATTTAAGAGATGGCATTAGCAAGCCATGTCAACACTACATCGATCGCGACGTCGCGACTGGTGTAAATTCTTAAGGTAACTGCCTAAAGACAAATACTAACAGGAGGGAAGAATATGAACGTGTTCACACGATTCAAAAAAATACTAACCTGGACAATGATGTCCACAACAGTTTTAGCACTAAACGTATCTATAGCCGACGCGGCTGAAGATAGAGCTTTTGGGTTCAAGGTAGCCCAAGCAACTAAGATAAAGACCAAGACTATCGAACGTCAATTGACCTGCTTGGCTCGAAATGTATTTTACGAAGCCAACGGTGAGCCAATGGCAGGACAGATGGCAGTAGCCCAGGTCACAGTTAATCGCTCCAAGAGCGGATTGTTTCCAAATGATCTATGTGCAGTAGTAGCACAAACTACAGTAGTTGGTGATGACAAGATTTGCCAATTCAGTTGGTATTGTGACAGCAGAACGAACAAAACCAAAGTGATCGATAAAAACAGTCCTAGTTACATTGCCGCCAAGAAAGTTCTAGTAGATGGACAAAAAGTCGCTAAGATTGACAAAGATGTCATGTGGTTCCACGAAGATTCAGTAAAGGTCAATCCACGTTGGCCACACAAGGTTGCTACCAAAATTGGTAACCATGTGTTCTACAAGCGCGAAAAATAATCATTGACAACAGTCTATAGTTCATGTATAATGTTTACATGAGCTATAGACACGACGATACGAACTGGGGACAGCACGGTAATCCAAATAGAGATAGTTGGTATAGATATCAACGTAACTATCAACGTTCTGATATTGACTCTAACGATTCTTACAATTACAAAACTAACCCCTGGACCATATTATGGATCATCATATTCATAATAGTCTTAAGTGGATTCAGTGACACTGCCCGTGGATTAGTATTTTACGGAATCAATATCACTGAAACTTGGTACGCCAGCGTGGACAGCATGTTAGATGCCCTAGGGGCACCTAAGCTACCATGAAAAATTTCCGCAGTTGGGTCCAGGATAAATGGTATGATTACGTAGAAGAAATCATGGCCTGGGAAAAACGCATACCTGATCTCAATGCTCAACAGTATTTTCACAAGTATCGTTGGATGCTAAAAACTCTATATAAACACGAGCTAAAACACAAAGCAACTAAATAATGATATAGTGACAAAATCACTATATTTTAACAACTGCCCAAAAGGCGAAAGGAAGTAAAATGGCAAACTATAATGTATCAGGGTTACAGACCCTAAGTGATCTAGCCGCAGAAGCTATGGTCAAGAGCATTCCTAGCAAGCCACTAGAAACTACACAACCAGCAGAAAAAGAAACACCTGTTTGCGCAGACAACGACAAAGCCTGCACAAAACGCTGGATTGATAGTTTTAGTGATTGCTGTTAATCTAATAAAATCAACGACTTACAAATTGGTTGACAAAACAGCCAAAAGATAGTATAATGTTCCTATAAAGTAATAAAAGGAGCATGGTACTATGGCAGACATTCTTAATAAATTATGGGCAAGTAAAAGTACGCTAGTTATCCTATTATGGATAGCAGTATTTGCCTTTACTTATAATCTAGACTACATCAAAAAACCAAAAATAGTATCTAAACCTACAGGTAGGACGGTGGAAGAAATCATAGCCACCCCTGTAGATAATACTACACCACCGCCGTGGGATACTGAATTTAAATCAAAAGTAGAGGCGGCAGAATGAACTATAAATGGAGCCAACCCTATCCTGGTGAAAGCCGTTATGAACGACTATTTCGTGCCCAACGGATCCTGCAATTATCAAGGCATGTCATGTTATTAGATACGGTAGAACCTGTTAAAGATCTAACAGAAGCTAAAAAATATCTCAAAAAATTCCAACTTGGAGAACAATAATGGGTACACCAGTTTATATGGAAATCGAAGAAGCCTACAGCATAGTCCAATTTGCTGGTGAAGCTTATGGACAAAACAATCTATTCGGAGCCCTAAACAGCATGGAAGAAAACTGGGACGATTTGGACAGCATGGAACGTGCGGCCTATAAAATGGTTAAACGTGAGCTGGAAAAAGCCATAGTAGAAAGCGAAGGCGGCTTGATTGACTAGTGCAGAAGCATATCAGCAAGAATTAGAACACCAAGAATACCTAGAAGAAAACCACGTGTGTTCTGTATGCTCATGCGATTATACAGAAGATGAAGGTGGCACTGTAGGTTATATTGGCATATTACCCGTGGCTTTTTGCCCTACCTGTTTAGCTGGCATAATTGACATGGCCCAGCAGTATTTAGGCGTTGAAGATCAATGACTTACAACACCAAAATTTCAGTTGACAGAACCTAAAAAGTGTGTTATAGTATTGAAACAATGTAGCAATAATGCTTATTGAAACTTGATCCAAACGTATCATTAAACCATAAAGGAGAAATAGAAATGACAGTAACATTAAAAAATGTTCCAATTCAAAAAATGATCTTTCGTGACGGTAAGATTAAATTCACTCGCAAGGTAATAGATGGACAACCTAGAACCATTGATCAGATCAACACTGATGGTGTTGCTGGGTTTAAGGAAGGCCGCCCGGGCGACATATACACTTATTTAAATAATGGCATGCTTATATCTGCTCCAGTAGTAGCGTGGGCAAGTAGTAATACACAAGCAGACAATATTAAAAAGATTCTAGCAGAATATGAGCATAATTTAGGCACTAGCGTGCTTGATTATCAGTAACAGAATCAATAACTTACAACACCAAAATACCGGTTGACAACAGCCGGTTTTGGTGCTATAATACTACAATAATAAGAAAGCAGACAACTGCTTCAGATACAGTAAATTCAATTATAGGAGCAAAGACAATGCAAGGATTCGTGAAAATTAAAAGCGGGTCATACCGCAATCAAGAAGTAAAGGATGAAGTGTTTCCACTCATCAAACAATTCCAATTGGGTTCAAAAGGTGGCTATATCACAGTAGACGGCACTGGTCGTTTTGGTAAAGATAAGATCCGTGTTACTGTAGCGACACCAACAGATTATGAACTAGTAGATGTACCAACCACTGTTGAGGCAACAGACCCAGCACTGGATGAACAACGTATGACAGAAATAGCTGAACGTTTTGACATATTGAATGACATGACCAAGGCAGTATTGAACGGAGATATCCGTGCTATGATCGTAGCAGGCCCCCCGGGTGTTGGTAAATCATTTGGTATCGAAGGTGAGCTTGAACGTGCTAACTTGTTCGATCAGATCTCGGGCCGTAGAGTTAAATCAGAAATGATCAAAGGTACGGCATCCGCATTAGGTATGTATAAGGCACTTTACAAGTATAGTGATGAAAACTCAGTCGTGGTATTTGACGACTGTGACAGCATCTTACTTGATGACGTATGTCTTAACCTGCTTAAAGGCGCACTCGATTCAGGAAAGAAACGTAGGATTTCCTGGTTAGCAGATTCGCACAGCCTACGCAACGAAGGTATTCCCGATCAGTTTGATTTCAAGGGTGGTGTGATCTTTATCACCAACCTTAAGTTTGATCAGATGAAATCGCAAAAGACACGTGACCACTTGGATGCTATCCAATCACGCTGTCACTATCTAGACCTAACACTTGATACCATGCACGATAAAATCTTGCGTATTAAGCAGATCGCACGTACAGGTGAACTGTTTGCAGACTTTGATTTTGATCAGTTAGATCAAGACTTAATCATCGACTTCATGACAGCTAACCAAACTCGATTACGTGAAGTAAGTTTACGTATGGCTATCAAGATTGCACAACTTAAGAAGAGCTTTCCGCTTAAATGGGAAGCCTTGGCTAAGACAACTTGTATGAAAGCAGGAGCATAACATGTTAGAATACGTGGTATATGTTTGGTTCCAAGACAACTACAGCGATCAGGGTGGACCTAAGCAATTACCTGGCATTTACAGTCATTGTGATCAAGGTGTAGCAGACGCTATGGCGCAGTATCCAAACTATAAGTATATCCACTGCGTGTTCCCTAATGATCCTGTCCAAGGCAAGCCAAGGTCAAAATTCATTAATGACAAAGTAAAGGAGTAAATATGTGGTATTCAACCATATGGTTAAAGAAGATATCTATATTCCTATTGGCAGCTATCGTTTACGTAGCACTATTGCCAGCCACGGTCCAATCAGCATTAGGCACTTTTGCTGTGGGTTGGATGTTAGTAGATATCGTTGATAAATTTTTTGATTAAGGAGTAGTATTATGTGGGACAAAATTAGAACATGGTCGTATATCAACAAAGTGGAAATCACTTGGTTTTTAATAGGTTTATTCACAGCTTTTGGTATCGACGCACTAGAAGAAGGTAATTTTATTGGCGCCGGTATAGACTTTGGTCTAGCTTGGATTAACTATATCCTAAGAAAGATCTAATATCAAATCTACGCTATCTGTATAATTAGATAGCTATATATTAGTGTAACAAGTTTTCATCGCACTTATCTATTGTCTAGCTCCTAGTGCGGTGACCTCAAAGCCCAAGCTAATCCTTGGGCTTCTTTTTCAGGTTGCAATCCAATAACGTTGAAGGTATAATAATAGTATGTTAACCTATCCGCACGTCGAAGACTATTTGGAATACCTAGCTGGTTATGAAGTAGGTGTTACAGCACTGATCATGCCTAACATAACTAAGATCAGCCTGGCACGCTATGACACGCAGATAGTCAACAGCATGGCTAACGCTACAGCTTTTGGAACAGCATTGACTGACCGCCAGGCTGAACTAGCAGTTAAATTGATATTAAAGTATCGCCGTCAGTTTGCTAAACTAGGTATAGATGTAGCACCAGTTGAGAATCCTGTATTCCGTATAGCACCACGTAAGATGGATCGTACTAAGAGTATTTGGATAGCTGATGATCATATCCATGTTAAGTTTCCTTATGATAATGTCTTGATCAAAGACCTGCAGTCATTTCGTGAAACTAGCCAAGGACGTGCTTACTATGATCGTGACAGCAAGGTATGGCATCTGGCCATAACAGAATATAACATCAATTGGATAGTGCCTTGGGGTAACACTAATGGCTTTGAAGTTGATAATAGGGTGCGTGAAATATTCTATCAAATACTTGAGTGCGAACAGCAACCTTTTGAGATCAAACTAGTCCAACACTCAGATGGATATACAATCACCAATGCGCCCAACAGTCTGATAGATTATATCAATGAACACGCAGGCGGGTTTGGTCTAGATAATTTAATTAAATTAGTCGATCATGCTGGCTTATGTGGGTATACTATAGATGATGCTGTTAAGGTTCCTAGTTTGGCCCTGAGATATATCGGCGGCAAACACACAATACATGTAGAACCTAGCGAAAATAATCTAGATATGATATTTGACTATGCTGAAATAACAGATCGTTATCCTATCTGTATCTACAATCCTACCCTGATTGATATCGATCTGTCAAGGTTTGAAGAATGTGATATAGTACGTTTTGATAGGAATGGCAAGACTCTGACTAGCGATTATGACCCATATGGTGTTAAAGTAGTATATGCTCAGAAGATTCCTGCGAGTTGGGATTTTCCTGTACCTTTGATGGTAACAACATTTGAGATGATGTACGGTGGTAAGAAGATGGACTGGACTCGCCGCGCAGAAAAGATTATCTATTACAGTACCACACAACTAAGAGAAAATAACTAATGGCGACCATTAAAAAATCATTTTGTTATCTATGTCTCGCAGACTGTGGAATAAATGTTTCATTGGATAAGCAAGATCAAATTATTAAAATAACTTCTGATTTTAATGATCCAGTATCGCAAGGTTATATCTGCGAAAAAGCGCAAAAACTTAAAGAACATCAGACATCTGAGGATAGGATAATCAGTCCATTAAAAAAGATAAATGGTAATTTTGTTGAAATTACCTGGGAGCAAGCACTTGATGAAATATCACAAAAACTCAAAGACATTATTATGTTAGGTAAAGCAGATAGAATTTTCTATATGGCTCCCACTGTTGCAATGAATGAGATAGCAAAATTAACAAATAAAGAACTAATGGCTACATTAGGAGCGAGATATTGCACAGATATTTTTTCTGCTGAAAGAATGCACAAACATGTGATTGATAGTATGTTCTATAGTCAAAAAATAGATCCAGATAGAAAAAATTGTCAGACTTTAATAGTGATCGGAAAAAATCCATGGGTAACAAATCAACATGCAAAGGCTAGAAAATTACTTAATGATATTAAAAATGATCCTAATAGAAATTTAATTGTCATCGACCCCTGTACTACTGAAACTAGTATGATAGCCGACATACATATTAAGATTAAACCAGGAACAGATGCTTGGTTTTTATCAGCACTTATAGCTATTTTGATCAATGATGGATTTATAGATCAGAACTACGTTGATCAAAATCTAGAAAATTATCACGTTTTACAAGATCATTTTTCTAAATTAGATATTGACAATTATCTTATGATTTGTGGAATTGATCGATCAGTAATCGATCAATTGATTTCGATCATTGTTAATAGTGATGGATTAGCATTTGATCCTGGGAATGGAATAGATCATAGCGTATACCCATATAGTGTATTTTATTTACTTAATTTATTGATCCACATAACAGGTAATTATCAGAAACAAGGTGGAATGATTCCTATATTTGGGTTTTTACCAGATGACGATCATTTTACACAAACTAAAAGTCCACTAACTAATCAAATGCAACTGCGTGGAGTAACTAGTTTTTCTATATTGTCAGAAAATCTATATATTGATGATCAAAATAAATTTAATGCAGTAATAATTGATTCAACTAATCCAGCAGTTAGAGTACCTAACAGAAACACTTTTAAAAAACAGTTGGCTAAAATAGATTTAGTCGTGGCATTAGATAGTTTTCATACAGAAACTACTAGATTAGCAGATTATGTTCTTCCTATCACGACATTTTTTGAAAACTATGAATTAGTTGGCAATGACAATTTTAACTATGGACATGTACAACTTAGTCGGCCTATTCTTGCTAAACCATCTTTTGCCAAACACAGTAGAGAAATATATGAAGAACTATTAATTAGATTGGGTATAATTGATAACAGTCAAGATAATAACCGCTATGAGGAGTATTTGAAGGATTCTAATAAGTTTTTACTAGATTTGTATGAAAAAACTAAGGCAGGACAAATTAGAAATAATTTATATATACTACGCAAAACACTAGGTACCAAATATGCTGATCCAATCATCGCGATGGCCTGGTGGTATGTCTTTTTATTTAATATAAGATATTCTCCAAACACGACAGTGTCAAATTTAATCGACTATACTCACGAACAAATAGATCAATTAGCTTCGACTAGTATAGTTCATGTACTAAAAAATATTGATACTCAGATACTACGCACTGATAAAAAAATAAATTTGACTCCGGGTTATAGCAAAACACTGCTGAAATTGAATCAATCGAGAATACATTCTGACAAATTTCTATTTAGGCTCATGTGCGGATATCGCCAAAAAGAAACTTTTAATGGATTAGTCAGATCAAATGATCCGCCATATGTAGAAATTAATATTGATGATGCTAAAGAATTAGGAATTTTTGAAGGGTCGATAGTCACATTAACAACTGAAAACGAGAGCATAGATCTGCAGGCTAGGATTAATCAAAACATTCAATCTAAAACTCTGCGCATGCCAAACAGTCCAATATTAAATATTCTTACAGCTGATTCAAACGTAGATTACATAAATCCGCAATACAAATATGTATTTGCTGATATAAAACTTAGGAAAAATATCTAATGGAAAAAATAGATTTCTTAAAAGCGCATCAGAAATATTGCAATTATCAAATTACAAGTGCTATCCAATTACTAGATTTCGCTATTGACATAGAGCGATTAAGAAAAGAAATATTTGAATTTATTGTTCGTAATCAATTCGGGTTCAGTGTCGTATCATTACGGTTACCAAAAGGAGAAACTAATTGGACTACTGATTATGAAATGCTAGAAAGTAATGCCGTAAATGATTTTACCTATCATCCAGCGAGTATCGTAGCACCAAAAAATAAAAAACACGCCTTGACCTATGACAGTTGGCATCCCGATCTGGAAAATAGTTACGTGGCTGAATTGACCAAAGAGATCGAAAAATTAACGGGATTAAAAATCACCAGGATCAGACTGTCTTGGCTGAAACCCACTGGCGGATATCCTATGCATGCTGATGTAGATCCAATGCGGATACATATTCCTATATTTACAAATACACTGGCTTATTTTGTGCAAGGACATAAAATATATCATATGGAATATGGCAAATTATATCATTTGATCACTACATCAAATCATACTGCTTGGAACTTTGGAAAATTACCAAGACTACATCTGATATTTTCAACATATCATGAGGAAATCGATAAAGTAGTAAATGTCATGATTGACAGAACAGCCACAAGAATAAATTTCGTAGACCATATCATCACTAGCGGAGTCGATGAATATTCTTTAGAACAACTTTGTGAGCTTACTTTACCACACGTAGAGTCTGAGGAAAAACGTTCGCAGGTGGCACACGATACAGAACAATTAATCAACCTGTTGCGATGGTATGAAGATTTGAATGCTTCGGAAAAAGAATAAGTTTAGAAAAATTTGGAAATTTAAAATAAAGACATTATAATAAACTATATGGCCACAGCAAAATTATTAATTAAAGATGAAGTGAATGTAAAGATAGAGGGACTAGACTTACATGAACGTAAGGAACTATCAAATAAGTTCAAATATGAGATTCCGGGAGCTCGTTATCTACCTGCGGTACGTCTAGGGCGGTGGGATGGTAAAGTGGCTTTCTTCCAACTAGGTGGTAGCACTTATATCAACCTACTGCCAGAGATTATTGCTTACCTAGACAAGCAGGGATATAATTTAGAAGTAGAAGATATCAGAGATTATAAAACTCAATATGAGTTTAATCAAGTAGATGAAAATACATTCAGTCACATCACTTGGCCAGCCAAGCACCCAATGGCAGGACAGCCGATCATGCTCAGAGATTATCAAGTTGAGATCATCAACAAGTTCCTAGCTAATCCACAATGCCTACAAGAAGTAGCTACAGGTGCAGGTAAAACCCTAATCACAGCCGCATTAAGTTATAGCTGTGAACCACATGGACGCACTATCGTCATCGTTCCAAACAAGAGTCTGGTCACACAAACAGAAGCTGACTATATCAACATGGGATTAGATGTTGGGGTCTACTTTGGTGACCGTAAAGAATTTGGACGCACACATACTATCTGCACTTGGCAGAGCCTAAATATCTTGCTCAAAGGATCACGCAATCATGAAGTAGATGTCACTATTGGTGAATTCTTACAAGACGTTGTCTGTGTTATGGTTGACGAAGTACACATGGCCAAAGCAGATGCGCTTAAAACTCTACTTACTGGTGTAATGGCACATATACCTATCAGGTGGGGATTAACCGGCACGATTCCTAAAGAAGATTACGAATTTATCAGCCTAAAGTGCTCAATAGGAGACGTTATTGGCCGTTTAAGTGCCAGTGAATTACAAGAGCAAGGAGTATTAGCTAATTGTCATGTAAACGTCCTACAACTAGTTGATCATGTAGAATATAAGGATTATCAAAGTGAGTTGAGATATCTGTTAGAAACAGAAGGCCGATTGGATTATATAGCCAAGCTAGTAGAGTCGATCCGCAAGACAGGTAATACTTTAGTGTTAGTTGATCGTCTAGCACCAGGAAAAGCCTTGGTAGAACGCATAAAGGATTCAGTATTTGTATCAGGAGGTACTAAAGCAGATGATAGAAAAGAACAATATGACGAAGTTGCAGAAATGGACGACAAAGTTATTGTTGCCACTTACGGTGTTGCCGCTGTTGGCATCAATATTCCTCGTATTTTTAATCTTGTGCTCATTGAGCCTGGTAAGAGCTTTGTTCGAGTTATCCAGTCAATTGGTCGAGGTATTCGTAAAGCTGAAGACAAAGATTTCGTCCAGATCTGGGATATAACAAGTACCTGCAAGTTTGCCAAACGGCACTTAACTAAAAGAAAGCAATTTTACAAGGAGGCTAACTACCCATTCGTCGTTGAAAAGACCGATTGGCAATAATTTATGTATATACTAACATTAGAAAACACCGCTTATGAGATGAATGAGATTCCAGATGAAGTTGAGGATCTGCGTTTCGCTATATTAGACAACAGCGATCCGAAAAATCCAGACTATTTCTTTATACCTCTGATCTTCTTAGAATCGTTTAACAGTCCCGCATTGGTATTGCGTATCGGCAGTCACTTGGTTAAGATGCCTGTGGATTGGCAGATACTCATAGGTGAACCAGACTTTGGTGACTTGGAAGTCATACCATTAACAAGTATTAACGATCGTGGATTCAGTGTATTCTGTTTCAATCCCTTGGACAGCTTCAAACCAGAGTTCCACCCAATTGAGATCGTGGATATCTATCAAGATGTCAAATGGTATTTTCCAAAACTACGCCCTGGACAGATGCTGGCAGTACCTATAACAGATGGTGAACATCCCTTATGTGCTTACTTTGTCAAGGACATAAGCAGACAAAGCGAAGTAGTGGATTACGGAAAAATATGGTAAAGAAAGGATTGAGCATGTGGAGACTCTGGGCCAAAGCTCTAGGCCAAAAAGAGGGAATTACAGATAAAGAAGCAGACATAGTTGCACTATTAAGAACAGCGATAGTGGCTCTATATATCGTAACTAATCTCTTCATTATTGCAGGTATTATCAGGCATTGGTAATGGGTAATTTGATACCAGGTGGCACATACATATATGAAAGCCCAGACGGTGGGCTAACTACCTATGCTCGATTAGAAGGAACTACAGAACGCATAATGATAGGGCAAAGCTGGCAAGCTCGAGAATTAGTAGAACAACGCATGTGGACTGACATTTATAAACACCGTAATAGAAATAAGGCTTTACAACATGCGGTGGAAGAATGTATAATTATATATAAGCTCTCAGAGGAATATAAAGATGTTTAATCCAAAAATGTTCAAACAGAAAAAGAAACGTGAGGTTGATCCAAATGCGCCACCGCGCCCAAATCTGTTGTCACATGACAAGACCATACGTGAAGGCCAGGCTGCATTCACACAGTTAGAAGATCGTGTGCGTAGGCAATCAGAAGAATTAGAAACACTTAAAAACAAATACGCTGACTTACAACAGAGCGTGGCACAGATCTTAAACTATCTACGTAAAGGTAGATAATTGAGTTTTAGTAAAAAAATATTGTGTCTTGGCAACAATACCAGAGATACTGATATACAAACGCGAGAATTAGCCAAAGTAGATAATACAGTCTGCCATGGATTAATTATTGAACATTTACCGATCGCGACAGGATATTATCATTCAAGTGTTTATGATTTAGAATTTGGTAAATTATTAGATTTGATTGATAATTTTGATACTCTGATAATTTTAAATCAACCCAAAGAGACTTGGTCACATCCTGATGCATTTTATACTACAATACAAGTAGCAAAAAATTCTTCTATCCCTGTAGTTTATCAAAATACTGAAGAAGCTAAAGACATCGCATTCTTTGAATCATTAGTTCAGACTAATAAAAGTTTTTGTATATTCCCCTTCATTGAATTGTTAGTACAAAATGGTTCTACAACTGTTTGTTGTAGATCGTCTAAACCAATCACGACCATAGACAAGTTAGAAAATTATAATTCAGATATACATTATTTAAAAATAAGAAATAAAATGTTGTCTGGTGAATTAATACCAGAGCATTGTCAAAGTTGTTATAATTACGAAAATAAAGGTATGCTCAGCGCCAGGCAACAAGAAACAATTGAGTGGGCCAATAGGTTAAATCTTAAATCATTAGATGACTTAATCAATATACAAACTCCTAGTTATTATGAAGTAAGACCTAGCAACATCTGTAATCTACAATGTAGATCCTGTAACCCTGGAAATAGTAATCTAATAGAAAAAGAATACATTAAAATTGGTTTGCACGACGCAGATCAAAAGTTTACGCACACTAATTTTAATTTTGTTAAATTTGATAACTTAAAAAAATTATATCTAGCAGGTGGTGAACCAACAGCAATGCCAGACGTATATACATTCTTACAAAAATGTATCGATGAAAATAATGTAGATTTTGAATTTCTAATCAATACCAATGCTGTAAAATTCAGTGACAAGTTAAAAGAATTGTTCAAACATTTTACTAATTTACACTTTATTGTAAGCATTGACGGATTTGAAAAAATAAATCATTATGTCAGATGGCCTAGCGAATGGGATACTATCATAGAAAATACACATTATCTGACAGAACATAAACATAAAGTTGTGTTTAATGTTGTTGTATCGATTTATACTATAAGTAGATTAGATCAATTATTGAAATTTTTAGATGAAGAATTTCCTAATACATTAGTTCATTGCAGTTTAGCAGAATTTAAAGATGATTTACTAAATCCTTTGAATTATTTTGATCACACATTAAAAGATAGATTAGTCAAAATAACCAAATTAAATTATTACAAAAACGACCAATTGTTAAAAAGTTTTATTGATGGATTGATCTCATATTACGAAAATCCAAAAATTAACACGCAAATTCTTAAAGAATTTTTTGAATTTAATGATAAATTAGATCAATCGAGAAACATTCGATTAAAAGACTATATTCCTGAGCTTGAAGAATATCGAAATAGGTGTTATAATAAAGCATGAATAATCCAGATCCATTATACATCGGTAACGAGATGGCTGCATTCGATCGCAAAGATCGTGCTTACTATGACAAGTTTACTGATGAGCAGAGCAAGAGCTTTTCAACTTATCTAATGTTGAAATACGGTGCTAATGTATCAGGCAGTGGTGATATGCAGGCCTATTATCTAATGGCCACCAATGAACGAGTGAACAAACACTTTTTTGACATCAATCGCCATACCAAGTTACAATGGTTAACATGTACTACAGTAAGTCCACAGATGGGTAATCAGTTCCACTATTGGTTGAAAGCAAAAAAGAAAGAGGGAGATAACAAAAGTCAAAAATTCTTGGCCAAGATATATCCTACGATGAAATCAGACGAAATAGAACTACTAGCGAAAATCAATGATAAACGAGATATTGCAGACATGGCAAGAGACCTCGGATTTGATGACAAATCAATTAAAGCCGAGCTATAAATGTAAATATTGCGCCAAAGAATTCCGCAAGGAATCAACTCTTGCGGCGCATCTCTGCGAAGAAAAACGTCGCTGGCAGCAGGAAAAAGAAACTGGAGTGCAGTTTGGTCTACAAGCATATCTACGTTTTTATGAGCTCACACAGGGGTCAGCCAAGATGAAGTCATATGTGGACTTTGTAGCCAGTCCTTATTACCGTGCATTCGTCAAATTTGGTCGCCATATGGTAGGTATCCGTGCTGTTAATCCACGTATGTTTATAGACTATGTGATCAAAGAAAACAAAAAACTTGATCATTGGTGTCATGAGAAGATCTATCTAGAATATTTAAAACAATATATGCGTAAAGAAGCAGTTCAAGATGCGCTTGAACGTGCTCTGAAGGAGATGCAGGATTATGCAGATGAATTGGGAGAGTTTAAAAACGGATTTAGTGATTACTTTAGGTTTGGTAATGCTAATCGCATTTGCCATCATATCGCTAATGGCAGGGTTAGTCCTTGGATTGTCTATAACTGTGCCAGCGGTGTTGATTTCCTTGATGGATTAAATGAAGAACAGATTGGAATAATACTTCCTTGGATTGATCCAGAATACTGGCAACGTAAGTTTCAAGATTATGTAGCGGACACAGAATGGGTTAAGACCATCCTTAAGGAAGCAGGCTTATGAAATTTAAAAGTGATATTGACATAGACTTTGCTGATCGTGAACAGGTATTACGCTTGTTAAACGTCACACCAGCAAGCATTATCAGAGATGGTAAGTTGACTCGTCATAACACTGGTGTTTATGCTACAGACATACCCGTAGATCCATTCACAGGATCTGCCAGCTTAGATTATAATGCCGCAGAAGATCGTGGCTATATGAAACTAGACTTATTAAACGTCCATGTGTATAAACAAGTCAGAGATGAAGCGCATTTGATTACACTCATGCAGGAACCAGACTGGACTAAGCTATATGATCCTGCGATTTGCTCCCAACTAATTCATATCAACAATCATTATGATACCTTGCTTAAAATGCCAGAGCCTGTGGATACTATTCCACGCTTGGCTATGTTTCTAGCAGTAATACGTCCAGGTAAACGACATCTAGTTGGCAAAACTTGGAAGGAAGTTGCAGATACAGTGTGGGATAAGGTTGAGGGTGAATATAGTTTTAAAAAGGCGCATGCTGTAGCTTATGCGACTCTGGTTGTGGTAAATCTTAACCTACTTTGCGAACCAGTGTAATACTACGCCTTTTACTACGTTTATTTGATATTTCTTTTAGGCTTACATAAGGTCCGTGTTTGATCTCTACATCTTTGCTGTTGAATGTTTTCAAACAAACTCGGAATTCCACCCAATCCTGCTTTAAAAATACATTGATAGGCACTAGCCTATTGCTTTCCCACCACCATTGATCTGCTAGCTCTAAAAACAAACTCTTTTGTGCTAGAGTGCGCAGAGCCGCATAGTCATAGATAGTGGTGATGATTTCGTCTGAATTCTGTATGATTCCTATATAATCATTACCGCCGTAGGTGATGTAGCTGATAAAAGGGTATTGATCTAGGAGTTTCTTGTAACTGTCTTCCATATGAATCGCGATAAATATACTAAAGGATCAAGCAAAATTGCCATTAATCACAAGTTATTTATATTCAAATACTTTCACCGTTCAGATTTTGGACTATGGCAACACCGCTATAACAACGAGGAACCGTGTCGTGTATCAAAGACCAATTGAAATCTACCGTGGAGCAGACAATCCCATAACCATTAAATTCAAGAATCAGGATCAAAAAGCCGCTAATATCGCGGGCCTGACCTTTACTGGTTATATTATTGATTACTTAAAAGGCAACGTTGTAGCCAATGTCGGCGTGACTGTGAGCAATGTTACGACTGCCACTGCCAGTACCATGTTGACCAGCGATTTCTTAAATACACTTCCTCAGAACAAATACAAACTGGCTTTCTTAAAGTATGATGGCACTTATGAAACACCTACATACAGCAATGATAATTTTGGAGTCTATGCTGAACTAAACATCAACCCAGCATTTGAAACAGATCCATTTACTTCAAGCACTACAGATTACAGTGGCAACGTTGACCTAGGTACGATATAATGACTGCACCAAGAAGATTACAGTTAAGACGCGGTAATTCAACAGCGATCAGTAGTTATACTGGTGCGGCTGGCGAGTTGGTAGTCAATACCACCGATTGGACGCTGTATGTTCATGATGGCAGTACCGTGGGTGGATACGCTACTACAACAAATACCACGAGCATCAACAATCAAATCTCGTCTGTAAACGCTAACATAACTGTGGCCAACTTAGGCATGAAAGGTTATGTCGATCAAGCCAATACTATACAATCAGCACAAATAGCATCAGCCAATATAGGCATCAAAGGATATATAGATCTAGGCAATACCATACAAGCCTCAGTAATCCTGGCAGCCAACCTAGGCATGAAAGGCTACGTGGACAGCGTAGCAGGCGGAACAAGTTATGACAACGCTAATGTTCGTGCATATCTAACCAGCTTTGATGGAAATATCGTCCCAAGTGCTAATGTTACCTACAGTTTAGGAGATAACACACATCGTTGGCGAGATCTATATCTAAGTGGTAATACTATTTTCTTAGGTGATGCTACCATTACTACAGAAGGTGGTAGATTAGTAACTACAGGTGCGGCGATCAGTCCACCAACAGGTGCGGTGGGATTCGCCAATGTGCAATTTGAAGCACCAACAGATTTCGCCCAGATTCGCAGTTATTATGTAGACAATAACTTTGGTTATACAGCTAACCTCAAGAGTTGGACTACTGCTCCTATCGTATGGGATCAACTAAGAAGTGCTAAATTTTATGAAAATAGTCTCATAATTGGAGGCGCTACACCAGGTTTTTCAGCATTAGATACGTCAGGTGGCAGATTTGCTAACGCTGTCTGTACCTTAGATACCACTGGTAATATCGCCAGCATCACCATTACCGATGGTGGTGTGGGTTATGACTCATACTATCCATACTATGCCACAGATCCTACAGGCTATAATAGTAACTACATTGGTCAATCTTACACAGGTTCACCCACAGGTGCTACCTTCAGGCGCATAGACCTTATACCTACCACAGCCAGCGACCTAGGTAATGTCGCATACTTAATACGTGGCTATTCCGGAGGCCCTGATATCACACGTGGACCAGCAGCTCCAACAGTTGGATCAAATACCTATACTTGGACTGGTAACAGTGGATCTACATTTAGTATAACCATTGATTGGACTGCTAATATGTCGACCAGCTGGAGTTATACTCCGGCATTGCCAGCTCTGACATCAGCACAAGAATGGCAGGATTGGTTGTTAGACTATCAATCTACTAACGATTACGGTTGGTTAATAGCTAGCGGGTCAGGAGGATCTGTTGGTGGTTACCAGGCTGTTTATGACTACCTAAACCGAGAAGCATTACCAAACATCCTAACCTATGATATCGATAATGCTATTTGGTATGTAAATAATAATATAATAAACAATGCAGGTACTACCGCTACTATATCAGATAACAAGTTCAGTGTAGAGTTTGGTAGAACCGCAATAGGCTATACTACTGTAGAAAACAGCTATGGTAATCCAGTCTACTGGTCACGTGGATTGAGTGCTGACACTGGTATCAGTTCTGGTGGTGACATGACCGTAGCAGGCGACCTAAGAGTGACTGGTGATCTATATGTGAGTCCAACTAGTATTTACATGGGCGATCTAAGGATCAGTGCGGCTGACGGTAATCTAAAAGTCAATACTGGTATTAAATTTGCCGACAATACCACTCAAACTACAGCTTATACAGGTAGTACCTACAGTAATATAAATGTTACGGCATATTTAACCACAGAAGGATATGCAAAGACTACTGGTATTACAGCTGCTAACGTAGGTATGAAAGGATATGTAGACAGCCAATCATACTATAGTAATACTAAAGTATCTACGTATCTTGCAGACAGCACAGCAAAAACATTTGGTGGTAATGTAACGATCGAAGGTAATCTATTCGTCAACGGTAATGTGACTTATATCAGTGTTAATAATGTAGCCATTGGCGATAATATCATCAACCTTGCTGATTTAAATCCTGATAACAGCGTGGATCTTGGCATCACAGCACATCGTAATATAAATTCAGTATTACAGCACACTGGCTTAATCCGTGATGCCAGTGCTAATCAATGGCGTTTGTTCAGTAATGTAACACAAGACGTAGGTACCACAGTAGACTTTACTGATGCCATATATGATGACCTAGTATTAGGTAATATTACCAGCCCAACTATCACAGCAATTAACGATAACATAGCGGCGGCCAATGCGGCCATAGCGTTTGCCAACACCATACAGTCACAACAGATTGCGGCTGCTAATGTTGGCGTTATTGGATACATAGATCAAGGCAACTCAATACAATCAGCGGCAATCACGGCGGCTAATGTGGGCATGAAAGGTTATGTGGATAATGCAGTGTCTACTATCGTAATTCCTGTGACCTACAGTAATATAAATGTCAAAGCCTATACTGAAACTATGGGTTTTGCTAACTACGGTAACGTTAATGTAGCGGCATACTTGTCCACTAACAGTTATCTAACCTCAGCCACAGCAAACCTATCACTGTATGCGTGGAACGCTAATGTAGGTGGCGGTGGTACTAACTACAGCAACGTAAACGTCAAAGCCTACACTGAATCAATGGGATTCCAAAATTATGGCAATGCTAACGTCTCAAGTTACCTACCAAGCCACACAGGCAATGTGGGTGTAGACTACTTGCTAGGTACGACACCAAACGTAACCCTAACAGCAGGATCATATAACAGCGTATTTGATACCACAGGTAATGTCATATTACCAACTGCTTATGTCACAGGAAATGTCACAGCAGGTTACTTCATTGGCAATGGTGCTCTACTAACTGGTATTGCCGCAAGTAGTAATTACAGCAACGTTCAAGTTGAAGTGTTCACTAATCTTAGTAACTATGCCTATAACGCCAATGTTACATCAGCTAATCTTGGTATGAAAGGTTATGTAGACAACAGTGTATCTACTGCAAACATTGGTATGAAGGGATATGTTGACAGTGTGGCTAGCCAATCAATCTATGGAAATATTAATGTCAAAGCTTATACTGAAACGATGGGCTTCCAAAACTACGGTAATGTTAATGTAGCGGCATTGATTACTACCAATGGATTAACCAATTACAGTAATGTTAATACCGCGGCTTATTTAAACAGCCAAGGTTATAACTTATACAGTAACGTCAACGTAGCCGTATATCTTAGTACAGCAACAATTAACACAACTGGTAATATCACAGCCGCATATATCACAGGTAACATTAGTATTACTGGTAATGTTACAGGCACAAGTCCTAATGTGACCTTACAAGCTGGTAGTTATTCGAGTGTGTTTGACAATCTGGGTAACGTCACAGTTCCAAGATTATTCACAGCTGGTAATATACAAACCGCAGGTTACCTATACGGCAATGGTGCGTTCTTGACTGGCGTGGTAACTGGTAGTAGTTACAGTAATGTCCAAGTAGCCACATATCTACCAACCTACACTGGTGTAGTAACTGCTTCAAACATAACAGTTGCTGGTAATGTCACTGCTCAATACTTATTTGGTAATGGCAGTCAATTGACTGGATTACCTAGTTCATATAGCAACGTAAACGTAGCCACATACTTGCCAACATACTCAGGCAACATAGCAAATATCCGTTTAGGGGTCAGTGGAGTATTGACCTTCGCTGATGGAACGACACAGGTCACAGCAGGTGGCGGCAGTTACAGCAACGTACAGGTAGCAACATATCTCCCACTATATGGTGGTGCTGTACAGTCAAGCAACGTACAGACAACCTCAGCTAATATACAAGCTACCACAGCAGCTACTAACACAGCCACAGGTGCTCTGCGTGTCATGGGTGGTATTGGTGTAGCTGGCACGGTATTCGCAGCTCAATTAAACACCACAGGTAACTTAATCGCTAATGCCGTATCAGCATATAGCCTAAACACAGTGGCCAACGTGACTGCCAGTGTGGTCAATGCAGGCACGATCAATTCTTCTGGTAACGTCCTAGCACAGAACATTATTGGCACTATTGCTACAGCTAGCCAAACAAATATCACAGCAGTTGGCACATTGGCGACATTAGCAGTCTCAGGTAATGCCACAGTTGGTAACCTAGTAGGTAACGAAGCTAACACACGTATCATTGCCAATACCTATGTAACGACATTTGACATCTATGGTAATGTAACATTCCCAGGTAATATCACAGTTGGTGGATTTGGTGCTGTTATGCCAACTCGCCCAGCGTTCCGTGTAAATGGAACTGCTGGCCCAGCACAAACAACCAGCAACGTTAACCTCAAATCGCCACAAACCTTAGTGGTATTTAACCAAGGCGGTTATTACAATGATACCAATGGTAAGTTTACAGCACCTGTGGCAGGTATATATCAAGTAAGTTTAGTTGCTCGTGTTAATACTAATATCACCAGCCAGATTGCGGTATTAAAGAACGGAATAAACAGCAGTGGTAATATTGTCTGTTTCTGGGAGGCTGATGCCAGCACAGGTACAGCCACACACTTTGGCACAGGCGGTACTGTTATAATGGCGGCAGGTGAATACCTAAGTGCTAATATATTAACAGGTAATGTGACCTTTGACCAAAACGACAACTGGTCAGTGACATACTTAGGCTAACCATGCTGATATCAGGCGTAACACTCACAGGCACTTATATAGTTGATGTTGGATACGTAACTGACGGACTGGTGTTATATTACGACCCTAGTAATATTTCAAGTTATCCAGGTTCAGGTACAACAGTATATGACTTATCTGACAATGCTCGTAACGGTACTATGTCTAACATTACCTACACTAGCCCTTATTTTGATTATAACGGAACTTCGTCACAGGTCACCATTGCTGACAATGCTTTACTAGAACCCGGCACTGGTGATTGGACTATGGAAGCATGGTTTAATACTACTGCTTTTAAAACAGGTAGTGCTGGCGTAATATTAGGTAAATTTGATCCAGGTGGTCTGTCAGCTGATGTGTCATACAGTATTAGAACTAATAACACCGGTATTGTATATGCTCAAATTGGTAATGGCACAACAGTTGTAAACAGTTCAAACTACCAAACTGTGTTAAACACTTGGGTGCAAGTGGTTTATGTTTGGAAAAATATAGCAACTAATAGTTTAGAAACATATATCAATGGAAGTAGTATAGGATCAACTTCACACAGTTTTTCAAGCATACTCAACACCTCAGCTAATCTATATATTGGATCGTATAATGGCGGCGAATATGCACAATGGTTCAATGGTAGAATAGGTATAACTAGACTTTACAACATCGCACTGTCTGACGCACAGGTGCTAAAAAATTACAATGCTAATAGAGGATTATACGGATTATGATAATCCAAGGCGCAACTATTTACGGTACCAGCATATACGATCAAAGCGATCTATACCCATTTGGTTCCTTTACCTTTACGTCAAGCATCGTTGGTGCAGGTGGTCCTACATTGGGCAACTTGTATAATATCTACAGCAATGCAGGCAACACTTGGATAACCAATACAGAATATTTCACAGTGCCTAACGATTGGCGTGGATTCCAAATCTGGACTGTTCCACGCACAGGACCTTATCAGATCATAGCCGCAGGTAGTCGCAGCGGTATAGCCAACAGTTGGACCAGTAATGTTCTAGCATCCAACGCATTTGGACGTGGTGCTGTAATTAGCAGTGTGTTTAATCTACAGCGAGGACAAAAGATTACTTTGGTAGTAGGACAGCCTAGTGCCAATACCTCTACCACAGGTTTCAGCAGTCCAGGGGGCGGTGGCGGTAGTTTTGTCATGTTAGGCAACATCGCCAGCGTGGGATTCGCTAATGTCACTCCGTTGGTGATAGCAGGTGGCGGTGGTGCTTGTGGAACTTGGAGCAGTAACACTGTGATATTTCCGGGCGGATATGGTACAACTACTCGCCGTGGTGGCAATAGTGCTGGTAATGGTGGAGCAACTATTACAGCAAATCGTGTGGGTGCTCCTGGCGGCGTAAATGGCCTAGGTGGTAATACACATGTGAATGTTAATGGCACAATCAGCAACAATGGCTATGACAGTGGCGGTGGCGGTGGTTGGTCAGGCAACGGCCTTGTTTGGAATGCCGGCACGGGTTGGTCAAGTAATACCAGTTTCCTTACCAGTGGCGGTCAGGGCGGTGGAGCAGGTAACAGCATACAATTCAAAGCAGTGGGGGGTATAAGTGCTACGGCCTACCCCCCACCTGCTACAAGTTTTGGTGGATTTGGTGGAGGCGGCGGCGCCGGTCCAATCACAGGTGGTGGTGGAGGTGGATACTCAGGTGGTGGTGGTACTTACAGTGGTGCGAACCCAGCTATAGATTCAGGTGGCGGCGGCGGCAGCTATATTGATGCAAATGCTACCAGTGTAGCGACCAGTGACGGACAATTTGATCGTGACAGCACATTCAATGGTGCAGCTATCACTAACCTAGGCTTCTATAATAACACCGCTGGTTATATCAGCATAGTGAGACTATAATGCAGATCATTGGCGGAACAATTCTTGGTGGAACGATTAAAGACGGCAGCACTCCTACGGGTATTTTGCAGGCCAATTTGACCATGTGGCTAGATTCAGTGTCCTACAGCGGTTCTGGCACTAATTGGGCAGATAGTTCGCCTAACACAGCAAATATAACTTTAGTCAATAGTCCGACATATACATTAGGCTCGCCAAGTTATTTTACCTTCAACGGAACAACACAATACGGTACAGGTTCTAAAACAGGAGTAGTACCAACTACAAATTATACTAAATCCGTTTGGTTTTATCTTAATGGTTTTAATGATAATAATTTAGTCAGCAGTGACACAGGCGGACATTTTATGTTTATGGCCAGTACTCAAAAATTGTATTGTGGCCATGCCAATTGGGGTGTTTATACTGCCTATCCTAGTACTGCTAATCTCAGTCTCAGCACTTGGTATTATGCGGTTCTGACTTTTAATACTACTGTCGGCATGACTCTCTATTTAAATGGTGCCCAGGACAGCACATACACTGCTAACAAAACAGCACACTCAGGCAACGGTTCTACGAACTTAGCCGCATTTGGTGCTGGCAATCTGCTCCGAGGTAGGATTGGGCAGGTACACATATATAATCGTGCGCTTACAGCTGGTGAGGTACTACAAAATTACAACAATACTAAGGCCACCTACGGTCTCTAGTCAAAAACTCTTGATCTAACCAAAAAATCAGCGTATAATATTAGTATGCTGAACATTATCTCAGACTTTATAAAAAGCATATTACCAGCTAAGAAGAAGACCACACCCAGTGGTTGGACCAGCTTCAACGCACCTTGCTGTCATCATAACGGTGAAACAGCAGATACCCGTGGTCGTGGTGGCTTGACTGCCAATCCAGATGGCAGTGTCAGCTATCACTGTTTCAACTGTAACTTCAAAGCATCATATCAACCTGGTCGACACTTAACATTTAAATTCCGTAAGTTATTAAAATGGTTAGGTGCAGATGACACAGACATCAAACGGTTGGTTATTGAAGCAATACGTGTCCGTAAATTGGTTAATCCTGAAGAGGTTAAACAGGAAGATGAAGAAGAACGTATTGAATTCAAAGCCCGTGACTTACCAGAAGGTGCTATAAGTTTCCAACAGTTCTTGTCATTTCATATCTTGGATAACTTTCAAAATGTTCCTGGACTATTAAATTCGGCAGTTGACTATGTTAAAAATCGTAAAATTGATTTACAAAAATATGATTTTCTTTGGACTGACTCAACAGATCATAGCCTACATCAGCGTGTGATTATCCCCTGTATTTGGCAAGGTCGGACCATTGGCTATACATCAAGAGCATTTGCTGATGGAGTTAAACCAAAATACTATAGTCACTATGAACCCAACTTTGTTTTTAACATGAACAATCAACTGGTAGACAGCAAATTTGTCATAGTCTGTGAAGGACCGTTTGATGCGATGAGCGTAGATGGGGTAGCAGTGCTGAACAATGAATGTAATGAAACACAAGCAGATATAATTGAATCATTAGGTCGTGAAGTTATCGTAGTAGCAGACAAGGATCGTGCTGGTGCTCGGATGATTAACAATGCTATAGAATACGGATGGAGTGTAAGTTTTCCTGTATGGTTAGAAACTTCAAAAGACATCAATGAAGCAGTATGTAAATATGGCAAGTTGTTTGTGCTAAAGTCTATCTTAGACAGCAAACAGACGAGCAAACTCAAGATTGAATTGATGAAAAAGAAACTGTATAATTAACTATATATGACAAAAGAATACTCTCCAGAACTACAGAAACTATTTTTAGAAATGATGCTACAAGACGCACAGAGTTATGTGCGTGTGCAGAACATCTATAATCCAGAAAACTTTGATAGGTCCTTACGTGATGTAGCTAAGTTTATCAAAACACACACAGATGATCACAAAGCCATGCCCACTGCTGAACAGGTCAAGGCAGTCACAGGGGTTGAATGCAAACACGTGCCAGACCTGTCAGAAGATCACTACAGTTGGTTCTTGGCAGAGTTTGAAGGCTTTACCAAACGTAATGAACTAGAACGTGCTATCCTTAAAGCTGCAGACATGTTGGAAAAGGGTGAGTATGACCCTGTAGAGAAACTGATCAAAGATGCAGTGCAGATCAGTCTGACGAAAGATTTGGGCACAGAATACTTTGAAGATCCTAGAGCTCGTTTGATGGCAATCAAGAGCAACAACGGACAAGTATCAACAGGTTGGCCAACTTTAGACAAGCGTTTGTTTGGTGGTATGAACCGTGGTGAACTAAACATCTTTGCGGGTGGATCTGGTTCAGGTAAAAGTCTGTTCATGCAGAACATCAGTATCAATTGGGTTACACAGGGACTCAACGGCGTATATCTAAGTCTAGAGTTGAGTGAAGGACTTTGTGCTATGCGTATGGATAGTATGGTAGCCAACGTTTCAACTAAAGAAGTGTTTAAAGAATTAGACACTGTTGAGATGAAGATCAAGATGACTGGTAAAAAGTCAGGTAGCCTGCGTATCAAGTATATGCCAGCACAATCAAACGTAAATCAGATACGTAGTTATCTTAAAGAATTACAGATACAGACAGGTAAAAAATTAGATTTTATCATGGTAGACTATTTAGATTTGGTCATGCCGGTCAGTGCTAAAGTCAGTCCAAATGATCTGTTTGTCAAAGACAAATATGTATCAGAAGAACTACGTAATCTAGCTAAAGAACTTAACATTTTAATGATCACAGCATCACAGTTGAATCGTGGTGCAGTAGAAGAAATCGAATTTGATCATAGCCATATCGCAGGTGGCTTGAGTAAGATTAACACAGCAGACAACGTGTTTGGTATCTTTACAAGCCGTGCTATGCGTGAGCGTGGTCGCTATCAACTACAACTTATGAAGACACGTAGTTCAAGTGGCGTAGGCATGAAGGTGGATCTAGAGTATGATTTAGAAACTCTGCGCATCACTGATCCAGGTGAAGAGGCACAGGAAAGCGGCCTACGTGGAGTTGGAGCAACAAACATCTTAAGCCAGATCAAAACAGGCAGTAGTGTAACACCATCAGAAGATTCTCCCAAGATACAGGCCGGTGTGGACAGTAGTAAATTAAAAAGTATGCTAGCTGGACTTAAGAATAATGCAGAATAATTATAAAATACTATGCACCGGAAATCCTCAAGACTTTACTGTTGCTCGTGCTATTAAACAAGTATTTCCCTCAGCTGATTTTGCCTGCCGAACAACAGGATATGATTTAAGAATGTGGGAATTATCTGATGAGGAGCATTTTAAGAAAAATATTGTAAATTATAATGTATTAATCAACAGCAGTTTTATATCAGGTGGTGCCCAACAAAAAATCTTAGAAATTACTCGTGAACTTTGGACAGAAGGCTATGTTTTTAACGTAGGTAGCACAGCGGAGTATGAAGGTCGTAATAGTTTTTTTCCCTTATACAGTGTGCAAAAACGTGCCCTTAGAGATATGAGTTTAAGCATGTGTTCTGGTAAATTTAAAACTACACACATAACTGTGGGCGGATTGAATGATGGTAAACAGGAACACACTGACTGGTTAGATACAATCGAAATAGCCAATGCGATTAAGTGGATATTAGACAGTAAAGTTAATATACCAATAATTGGCATAGAAAAACTTAATGCAGAATAAAAAATATTTCTGCTATGAGATTTATAAAAATCTCGCCATTTGGTCTGCAAACGGCAAAATTGCATACAATCCCTGCTCGTATTTCGACGGATTTATAAAAACATCTGATAGATTAGATATATCGGAAGTATGGGATAGCCCAGAACATCAGGAATTAAAAAAATTAGTAGAGAATGATCAACCAATTCCCCAATGCCATAGATGTTACCATGAAGAAACTCACGGTCTTAAAAGCAGACGTTTAAGTTCTAAAGAACTATACGAGCAATACAGAAAAGACACTAACATCAATCTAACAAGCCCAGTCAGCATTGACTACAGTGTAGGTAATTTATGTAATTTAAAATGCATAATATGCGGACCAAATAATAGCACCGCGTGGATATCAGATTATGAGAAAATTTATCCCCAGACAGATATTATCAAATTTAAACATGAAAAATTTAATCAAATTAAATTAAATAACCCAGCAGTTTTATCAGAAATAAAAAATATTCATTTTCATGGTGGCGGGGATCCTTTATTATCCACTACACACATAGATCTATTAGAGCAAATTAAATCTGTTAAAGGGTTAGCAGATCTGCGTATATGTTATAACGTTAATGGAACTACAAGAGTATCCGATCGAGTATTAGAAATATGGAGTGAATGTCAATTAGTTGAATTATATTTTAGTATCGATGATATTGGCGAACGATTTAACTATCAACGCACAGGTGCAAATTGGTCTGAAGTAACAAGCAATCTCAATTGGTATATCGATAATATGCCTGTAAATCATCTATTCAACGTTAATTGTACATGGGGATATTTAAATTTATACTATCTAAATGAGTTAGTTGACTGGCATCAATCTGCCTTTAATGCTAATCGATTGGGTGATAATACCAAACTGATATTTCAAAAAGCCATCGGCGATTGTGCGATCGATCATATATCAAGTGCATGTAAATCTAAATTAATAGAAAAATTTAAAAGTTATCCAATGTTATTGGATTTAGTCTATTCTTTAAAAGAAAGCGATGATGATCACGGTAAATTTTTGGAATATATCGATAAACTTGATAAAATTAGAAATACAAGTTTTGAGAAATTATGTCCAGAATTTGCGATGTTATTATTTTAATCTTCGATAAATATACTAAATTGGAGTCTAAACTGTGCAGAAACGCACCCGTAGCATACTTACAGAGCTTGACGAATTACTCACGCACAAAGACAAGGATAACCTCCTAGAGTCCCGTGCCAATAACATCATCAATGGTGCTATTAATCTAATCAAGTATATCCGTGAAAACTATGATGCCGAACAAGCTCTTGAGCTTGAGCGTCGTCTTCTTAATGCTATCAAGGGTCAAGATCCTGCTAAATTTGCTCGCGGCATTAGGAAGATCAAAGATGAAGATTAATGAAATTATCAATGAAGCGGGATTTTTAAAAGGTATTGCCAGAGCTATCGCTCCACAAACAGTCCAAACATACGACCGACAGAAAAATGCCCTTAAGACTCCACAAACTGCTGGCGATCCTACTATGGCCAAGTATGATAAATTTGCAGATATCATTGCTCAACGGGCTAGTAGTGGCACACAAATAACCGATCAATACGTAGCATCACAATTACCTAGATCAGGTGAAACTGGCAATGAACAAAAACGCTGGGAAGTCACACAATATGTTATTGATCGATTAAAACGTAGTGGCATAAACGTTATACAAAAACCACAGACACCAATGCCATTGGGTCTTAAGAGACTTACCCCATCAACTAAACAAGAACCAATACAAATAGGCAAAGAACTCATACAACCTTCAGATCCTAGATACGCTAAAATAATGCAGACAGCCAAATGAAACTATTTGAAATAAAACAACAGACTCCAGAGTTCTTGCTAACAGAAAGCAAGAACACTCATCTTGAACATCTAGAAGATCTAGTGTTTAATCAAGGCCATGCTGGCGCTATGGCCGCACTAGATTATGTAGAAAGCCTACGCGGCATGTTAGCAGAAGGCACAGGTACTACTACTAAACTCACAGTCAAGTGGGATGGAAGTCCGGCTATCATCTGCGGTATCGATCCTGCTGACGGTCGTTTCTTTGTAGGTACTAAAAGTGTGTTCGCCAAAGCAGAACCTAAGGTTTGTAAAACTGCCAGAGACATAGAACGTTTCTACGGTGATCAACCCGAGCTAGCGGAAATCTTAGCCAGTGCCCTACAGCACCTAAAGAAACTAAACATAGGTGGAGTCATACAAGGTGATCTACTATTCAAGGAAGGTTGGGTAGAAACAGCCGACATCAATGGTGAGCAATGTCTTACGTTTACACCAAATACCATAACTTACGCTGTGCCAACAGATAGTGAATTAGGACAACGTATCGCACGTGCTAAATTAGGCATCATCTTCCATACCAGCTATGAAGGAGAAAGTCTAGAATCTATGCGTGCTGGATATATGGTAAACATACAGGGCTTAAACAAACACCCAGATGTTTGGTTTGATGATGCTACCTACAAAGACTATACAGGTATCGCTAGTCTAACACCAACAGAAGATCGCAAGATCAGATCTATGCTGACTGCCACATATAATACCATGGAAAAAATTGGTCAAGCTAGATTCGACATCATCTTAACCAACAAAGAATTTGCCCGCAATATCAAACCCTATATTAACAGAACTGTGCGTAGTGGAACTTTTGCCGCAGAACCCACAGCTTTCCTAAAAGATTTCATGACGTACTATCATGAGCTGATGACTAAAGATATAGATGTCGTCACTAGTCGTGCGGCACAGAATCGCCTAGCCAAGATCAAAGAAAAAGAACAATGGGTCGCAGATAACGCTAATAATTTGCTTGGTATATTAGCCACATATAAACGCATAGTTGAAATGAAAATCATGCTCCTACGCAAACTACAACAGGTAGAAGGCATAGGCACCTTCCAAAAAACTAACGACGGCTATAAGGTAACCACACCAGAGGGTTTTGTTGCTATAGGCCACGATGGGGGTGCTGTTAAACTAGTAGACAGATTAGAGTTCAGCCGCACTAACTTCCTTAAACGCCAATAACTACTCAGTTATTTTTTTATTTTTGGACTAAATAATAGTATGCGCGAAAGCGTACAAACATTAGGAGAAATAAAATGGCAACATTTACACGTACTAACCCAACAGCAGTTGCTCGTGGTACAATCCAACGCAACACAGCTCAATCAGTATACAAAGTTGTATTAAGTGGTTCAGGTCTAGCAGTAGCAGCTTCAGACGCAGCTGCAGCTAAGATCAGCGATGCACTAGGTTCAATCACTGGTACATTCCAATTCAAATCAGATGGTAACGAAATCTACATGATCGTTGATCGCGTTAACACTTCAATCGGCGCAGTTGCTCAAGCAATCGCTAAAGTGTTAGATACTGGTACATTCTCATTATCAGGTGGCGTAGCTACACTATCTGACTCACAAACTGTAACAGTTACTGAGCCAACAGACCTAGAAGGTATGTAAGATCAGTAGTTACTGATAGTAACTTAAAAAAGCACCGTTCGCGGTGCTTTTTTTTGTCTTGATATTCTATGATCTCGCATAAATAATAAAAAGATCCTTTGGAGATATACAAATGGCAACATTGCAGAAATGGAAATTAGGTCAAGCAAATACCTTAGTTGGTACGCAGACTACAGTAGGTACATTGTACGGTGTCAACTCAAAATTACACGTGATCACAGTTAATAATTCAATAGCGATCCGTGCGAATCTAGTTACTGACTCAGGACTAACTGGTGGTGTGATAGAATCTATCGTTGATGAAGTTAATCCATTAGCATACTACACTACTGGTTCTACAGCAACTAACCAAGCTAATATTTTTATTGTTACAGATAAACAAGTAAGTGCTGCAGATCTACAACATCGCATTCGTCAAATTGGTGCAAACACAGCTGCAACACGCTTAACATCAACAACATTTACTTACGCTAATACAGCGATACAATCAGCAGGTGGAAATCTTATTGACATCAGCGGTACACAGGTAGTTGAAGGTACAAGTTTCAC
>Ga0315903_10002057_pt1 | contig 30229 bp, 25 predicted proteins | sample LakEriMetagenome_7_FD_203524 | JGI IMG/M metagenome (GOLD analysis project Ga0315903, IMG submission 203524) | Freshwater fungal communities from buoy surface, Lake Erie, Ohio, United States - Buoy 2 MA119 | ecosystem: Environmental > Aquatic > Freshwater > Lake | place: USA: Lake Erie, Ohio... | reverse complement strand
TAGATAGCTTATTGCAATTGAATCAGCCGCTTGGGGTTCACGTGCATTTCCCCGCAGGCACCTATTTTTTTAATGCACCAATCAGTTTGCCGAGTAATTGTTTGATTACGGGGGATGGCGCCTCAGCAACACATTTTGTATTCAATCAAGGAGGGACAGGGCATTCGATACAAACCAATGGGGTAGTGCAAAGTGCAGATACCGCGTCGGTGGTGGTTCAAGGTGTCAAGGGGAATACCTTCTTGGTGGTTTCGAATGTATCTCCGTTTGATACTGGTGATTGGATACGAATTCAACAGCAAGATGCGAACTTGGTCTTTTCCAATTGGGCGCTGGGTAGTGTGGGACAACTTGTTAAAATTGCTGGGATTTCAGGAGATACCTTATGGTTGAACTCTGAATTGCGAATGGATTATGCATTGAACCGTCAACCCAAGGTAAAGCGTTTACTCATGAAGCGAAACATTGGTCTGCAGTGTTTTTCAATGGAACGGATGGACAATACCGCACCGGAGCAGGCGAGTAGCATTCACTTTACTTATGCAGAGAATTGTTGGATCAGTGGCATTGAATCCAATAAAACCACCTTTGCGCACCTAGAGTTTGAGAGTGTATCGAATAGCAAGGTGGAGAAATCGTATTTCTATGATGCCTTTGAATACGGTGGAGGCGGCAGGGGATATGGGGTGGTAATGCACTTCACAACTAATGAATGTTTGATTGAGAATAATGTGTTTAAACACTTAAGGCACAGTGTATTGCTTCAGGCAGGTTCTAACGGTAATGTGACTGCATTTAATCATTCGACAGACCCATATTGGACTAACGGAAACCCCTTGTTAGGCGCTAATTCAGCTGGAGAATTGGTGTTGCATGGTAATTATGTGTATGCCAATTTATTTGAGCAAAATGATGTGCAGAACATCGTGATTGATAATTCCCATGGGGCGAATGGTCCCTACAATACCTTCTTAAGAAACCGAGCGTCCTTGTACGGCATATTCTTTTCCGACAATACGAGTCCTTCACAGAACCTGATTGGGAATGAGATACCAAATACGGGATTTCCATACAGTGCGGTGAATTACAGCATACAAGGAAATGATCAGTTCACTTACGGTAACAACAATAAAGGAACGGTTGCGCCAGCGGGAACGTCAGCATTAACGGACATCAGCTATCACTATCTAACAAAACCAGCGTTTGTTCAGGATTATCAATGGGGGAAGATAGGCTTGCCCAGTGCAATGAATGCAGCAACAGTTCCTGCAACGGATCGTTATGAAGCAAACGATATCTTTGCTGGGGCTTGTGGAACCGAAGATTTTTATGCAGGAATGCTTGAGCAAGAACTCCTTGGGATTTATCCGAATCCGGCGGAATCTGTATTGCATGTAATGCGTGGGGGCTCAGAATCCTTTGAAATACTGGACATGCAAGGACGTTCGTGGCTTATTGGTAATCTGAATTCCGATGGAACGATAGAAATAGCGCACTTACCCCTTGGTGTGTATCTGTTGCGTATTGGGAATAGCAATATACGATTCATAAAATCCTAGGTGGAAATAATTATATTTGAACATACGCTATAAAATAGCGCCAATACACCTTGTTTGGTTGTATAAGCGAAGGTTTATTGCGTGTATAAACGAGTTGGGTGCAAGTTTTAAAAGACAATAAAAATCTATGGCAAAAAGAAAAACAATAAATAGAAATGCTTTTAATGAGAAATTAATTCATAGATATTTCTTTGAAAGAATATACTTAGAGAAGGACATTAGGAAGGATTTAGTCCCTTCTTTTCTTAAAAGTAAAATTTCGAGACTCAATCTTGTTGTTCCTGAACATACTCAGATTTATACAAATTATCGAGCAGACTTTACTCTTTATTTTAAAGATGACAATAATCCATACCCCGTAGAAATTAAATGGAAATCATCTGAGTTCAACAAACAAAATCAAATAAACGCATTGACCAATCACAATGGTTATTTAGCTTCATTTGATAAACCATTATCTCAAACTTTACCTTATATAACAATTGATCCAATTGATTTTCAAAATTGGCTTATTGAAAGGATTGAAACACTTTGGGAAGAATCTCTATCCACAAAAGTTGCGACAAAGACCGGTAGCAAAACATGGGTAGTAACATTAAGGGGCGATGGAGCACGAGATAATTTTAATAAGATGAAACTATCTTGTGGTAAAAGCACCAATTTTTGGGCTTTTAAAAATGAGCTTAAAGCTATGAGAAATATCCTTTATTTAGAAAAAGGGGATGAAATGATATTTCTATTCATTAAAACAAGTGGAAATGAAAGAAGTGGTATGATTCCGACTTCCAATGCAGATATAGATTTATATGAATCTTATTTTACAAAAATTGAGGACCCATATTATATGGTTTTAGATGGACCTCAGTCTCATTTTTTTGAAAATCAACCTTTAATCAATAAACGCATATGGCCACATTTCTTTGATTTTAAAAGAACTGAAGATTTTATTTTTAGTACGCCTGTAAAATTGTCAAGAAAAAAAATGTCAAGTGAGTTAAAAGCGAAAATCGCAGACTCATCAAATCATGGCGGTGTACTAATGGAAATATCAAAAGTTGACGCAAGTAATTTAAAAGGACAGATTAGAATTCAAAACAAAACCAGCACCTAACAGCACCTACAAGAAATTGGCGGTTCAGTGGTTAAATGAAGTTTTGTGCTTCGTATCAAGTTCAGTGGTGGCAGACGGTTTTGTGCTCCGCAATCGCCAACTTCTTTTAGCTGCAAACCGTTATAGCTAATTATTATGAACATAACAAAACTAAATAATATAATATCAAATCCGAGTTGTGTAGATGATCATAGTCTGGGTTTTGAGCTAATCAATTTTTTTTACTCTAAAACAAGTGAAGCTTACAACAATGAAATATTAGAGAAAAAAACTAAAAAAGAAATTCACAGTGCGAAAGAAGCCCTTGATATCATTAATACTATTTCAATGCCTCTACCAAATAATTCTTCACCAGAAGAAGTGGCTGCTGATTTTATTGTGAACTATGATAACTTAGATATACAATTTGTTTTAAAATGGATAAAATGCTTCCAAAAAAATCATTATTATAACAAAAGTTATTTAGATCAAATTATGAATTTTGAAATTGATTATTTAATAATTTGTGAAGCCCCACCGCTGAAAAAAATCAAGTCAAAAGATAAGAAATATTTATTGCAATCTAAATATGTATTTAATTGCGATGATGATAATGTTGGTAAATATAGAAGTGCACCTTATGATGCGATTTACGGAATTTCAAATCAAAGTGCCACCCCAGGGAAAGATAACGTGTATAGTGCAAATAGTATAATTGAATTATTTGTAACTAATAAAGTTGCATTTATTGACATTATTTCCTTTCCGCTTCCTTTAAATACAGACCTCAGGACTCATTTATCAAATAACATGTATTATTCTATTGAAAAAGAAACACCTCGTTTAATATCGTTTATGAAAATGTCTTTTGATTACTTTTTTAACACAACAAAATGTAAATTAAGTGATAACGTAAAAATTGCATTTATGATGCCTCCTACTTCAGGCAATGGAATAAAACAATACTTTGAGAGTAATTTGTCTAAAATTAATACTGCTGATACTGAAGATTGCAATATGTTATTTAATATTTTAAAATCCAAGGACAATGAATGGTGGGAAAAAGCACTAGTGTCTGATAATAACGATAATAAAGATAAATTATGTGAAGGATTGAAATCTGCCTTTTCTTAACTAGCTATAACAGCGTGTAAGCGCAACCCTGCGGGTATACGCCTGCACGCAAAACGTTAGTGGCAAGTTTAACCTATACAACGAATAAATACTAATCATTATGAAACGCATAAGAACATTAGGAAAAGGGGGGCTAGGCATTGTGTCACTTTACCAATCTAACAACGGTGAGAACTTCGCTGTTAAACAGATGCTTTACCAATGGGACGAGAATTACTACGAGCGTTTTAAAAGAGAGGTTGAGATAATGGCTACTCTTGTTCATAAGAATATCGTCAATGTTTTGAATTTTAATATTCTCAACAACAATCCATGGTATTTAATGCCATATTATGAAGATGGTAGCCTGAGAGATAAATTAATGGATATAAAAAGTAAGGGACAGATATATTCGTTAAAAGGTGCAACCGGAATTATTTACAAACTAGCCGATGCATTGCATCACGCGCATCAATTTGGCGTTATACATCGAGATATAAAACCTGAAAATATATTATTCAATGGAAAGGAGCCAGTAATAGCTGATTGGGGTATTGGAAAATTCATTCACAAAGAAAGTAAAGTACTAACTAATGTTGGCCTTGGAACAAAGTCTTATTGCTCACCTGAACAGTGGGAAAGTGGTGTTTCTGACAGCCGTTCAGATATTTTTTCACTCGGTTTAGTTTACAGAGAATTATTAACGGGATCGCTAACAGGTCAAATACAAGAAAGAAGAATTAATGACATTGTAAACAAAATGACGGCAACAAGTCCAGCTGATCGTTATCAAACAATGAGCGAGGTAAAAGAAGCCATAAGAGCTCTAAATGAAATATCCACCAGCGACCCGATGAAAGATTTTTGGGAAGGTGTTATTGCAGCAACAGCAGTGGTTGGAATTGCAATTCTATTGGCTAAACTAATTGAAAATAAATGAAAACCCAGCCACTAACAGCGTGCAAGCAATATTGCCTTGCCCCCGCACATGCGGGACAACACAAGGCAACATCGCCTGCACGCAAACCGTTAGCTGCAACCTTTAACGACAACAGACAATAAAACAAACAATGGTAAAAAGACAAATTTTCCGCTCGATAAGTAATCTACTTATAGTATTTGGATTTTTAATTTTAGCAAATAACATCCAAGCGCAAGCTATTTGGGACAATACTTCTTTCGTTCATCGCAACGGACAAGAAATACATAATGGACAAAACAATGCGATCAATCTAGATGGTGTAAACATTGGCTCATGGTTGATGTGGGAAGGATTGATGTGGGGTGGTGGTTTAATTTCCGAAAAAGATATTACCAACAAAATGACATCAGTTATTGGCCCATTATCATTTAACAATTTCAGAGACTCTGTTTACAAAAACTATATTACTCGAGCAGACATTCAACGAATTTCAAATGAATGTTATAACGTTGTTCGCATTCCGTTTAATCATAATTTGTTAGAGGACGATGCTCATCCATTTGTTTACAAACCTGAAGGATGGGCAATTCTTGACAGTGCTTTGAAATGGTGCGAGGATTATAATGTTTATGCGGTTTTAGATATGCATGCAGCACCGGGTGGACAGGCAACACATTTTATAGCAGACCCGGATTCTATTGATTTATGGAACTCACCCGTGAATAAAAACAGAACGATCCAACTCTGGAAGGCAATTGCAAGCAGATATCAAAACAGAGGAATTGTTGCCGCTTACGATTTATTAAACGAACCAAATATTTGGTGGTGGCCTGATTTAGTTAATTTATATGATAATATAATTGACACCATTCGAACGGTTGACAACAACCACATGATAATGCTTGAAGGAAACAATTACGCTCAGGACTTCTCTATGTTTACCTCTTTACCTGATTCAAATATTTGTTTCCAATTTCATTATTACACCTTCTTTTTCAGTGCACCCAATATACCAGCATGGACAGCACTTTCCAACACTTTAAATGTTCCAATTTGGTGTGGCGAATGGGGTGAAGATACGTTAGGTGGAATGCAGAATAAATTAACTAATATTATAAGAAATCCCGCTAATAAAATTAGTGGTCAGGCATTCTGGACTTGGAAAACTGTAACAATAGGTTTTCAGAATCCTCATAGTCTTAACGTAAACAATCCGACAGATTGGAATAATACAATGTTATGGGTAACTTATAATGCGCCAATCGTAACTCCTTTAGAAATGCAAAACGGCATTGATAGTTTTATCGTCAATATGAAATTGCAAAATTGTGTTGTAGACACAGGTGTTTTTAATATGTTAAACTTGTGTTCAGTGACAGGCATTCAGAATTTCGAAGCACTAAAAATCTTAAATGTTTATCCAAATCCATTTACTTCATCTATCAACATAGAGGGTATAGTGGAAAACGAATATTATGAACTATTAAATTCAACGGGACAAATTATTTGGTCAGGCAAACAAATCAATAACCAAGATTTTTCTTCACTGACAAACGGTCTGTATTTCTTGAGAATATATAATGGTAATTCGACACAGACGACAAAACTTATTAAGGATTAAAACCAATGACCGAAAGAAAGGGAGCAGCTAACAGCACCTACAAGAAATTGGCGGTTCAGTGGTTAAATGAAGCTTTATGCTTCGTATCAAGTTTAGTGCTGGCAGACAGTTTTCGTCTTCGAAATCGCCACCTTCGCCAAGCCCGAAACCGTTAGCAGTCAGCTTTAAAGACGACAATCATATAAAAATTACAACAATGACAGAAAAGAAAAAAATAGCGATTATCGGTGGTGGAATAGCAGGATTGACCTTTGCTCGTTGTTTAACTACGAAAGACTACGAAATCCATATTTTCGAGAAAAAAGAACAGTTTGGAGAAATCGGGGCGGCAATTAGTGTTTTTCCAAATGCACTTTGTGTTATGGACAAACTGGGTTTATTAAAAACCATTTTAGAAAATAGCGGACAATTTAAAACGGTATATCTAAAAACAGATAAAGGAACAATTTTAAGCATGTCTGAACCAAAAAGCGACTATCCTGTAATTTGCATACACAGAGCAGACCTACACAGTATTCTTTTAAGTAATATTGACGCTAAACTTTATAACAATTATGGCTTAAAGGATTTAACACAACTTGACAATGGTCAATTAAGCCTAACCTTTGAAAATGATAAAGTAAAAGTATTTGATGCTGTTATAGGGGCGGACGGCATACATTCGGCAGTAAGAAAACATATAATCAATGACGGAGAACCAATTTTTAGAGGTTACAATATTTGGCGAGGTGTAGTAAAAACAAATTTTGATATAGGTTACGGAAGTGAAACATATGGTAAAGGCAAGCGAGTTGGGATTGTCCCAATTAAAGATGGAGTATATGGATGGTGGGCAACTTGCAACGAAGAATTTATGCAAGACGACAAACCAGAAGGGACAAAAGAAAAATTAAATCGTTTATTTGGAGATTGGCATTATCCCATTTATGAACTAATTAATAACACCGATATAATTTTAAAAAACAGTTTAATTGACCGTAAGCCACACAAAGGGTGGACAAATGGCAATGCCACATTATTGGGAGATGCTGCACATCCAACAACTCCAAACTTAGGACAAGGTGGGTGTATGGCTATCGAAGGTGCATATATTTTGGCAAAATCAATAGAGATATACGGTTTGACAAAAAAGGCTTTTGATAGATATGAAGAACTACAATATCCACGCTCTGAAAATATTGTAAATGAGAGTTTAAAATTGGGCAAAATGGGACAACTTGAAAACCCAATTTTGATTGCATTAAGAAACTTAGCATTTAAATTGATGCCTTCAAACGTAGCTATGAAGTTGATTGACAAATATTTTTCATATAGGGTAACAAAACTTGAAATATAAAAGCCGAACTGTTAACAGCACCTACCCCCAAGGCGGGGTTTCGTATTCCAAAGACAGTTTTGTGGTTAATCAAAGATTAGTTTTTCAAATCAAGTTTTGTGGTAAAAGTCCCGCCCTTCGGGTAGCTGCAAACCGTTGTGCGTCATTGTGGGCGAAATCGTAAAAAACAGAAAAAATACTAAAAATGAAAAAAGCAATAATAATTGGAGCAACTTCTGGAATTGGAAAAGAACTTGCGAAATTATTAACCGAAAATGGATATTTAGTTGGAATAACTGGAAGAAGAACCGAATTGCTTACCGAAATTCAAAAAGAGAATCCAAAATTATACCGAATTAGGGATTTTGACATAACCGAAATTGAAAAAATTGAAACTAAATTAAATGAACTAACTGAAGAAATCGGTGGAATTGATTTACTAATTTTAAGTTCAGGGATTGGAGATATAAATGCCGAATTGAACTTTGAAATCGAAAAACGAACAATAGAAACAAATGTTTTGGGTTTTACTTGTGTTTCAGATTGGGCTTTCAACTATTTTGAAAAACAGAAGTTTGGTCATTTAGTTGCAATTAGTTCGATTGCGGGAATTAGAGGAAATAGACAAGCAACTTCTTATAATGCGACAAAAGCATATCAAATTAATTATTTAGAAGGTTTGCGACAAAAAGCTAAAAACTTAAAAATGGAAATATTTGTCACTGACATTAGACCAGGTTTTGTAAATACCGAAATGGCTAAAGGCGAAGGTTTATTTTGGGTTGCGTCAGTTGAAAAAGCATCAAAACAGATTTATAACGCAATATCAAAAAAAAGAAAAATAGTTTATGTAACAAAACGTTGGGGAATAATTGCAACAATATTGAAAAGAATTCCAAATTTTATTTACGACAAGATGTAAATAAAACAACGAACGCACAACAGCAGTTACACGAGATTTGGGTTTTAGGCAAACTTTAAAGTTTGTTTTGTACTTGAAAATTCAGTCATTAACCGAAAGTTAAGGCGTACTTTTTCCCAAACCTCGTGTAGCTGCAAAACGTTAGCGGTAATACCCACACCCGAAAAAGAGTTTTAAACTAGCATGAAAACCGTTATAGTCAATCGTAAATGAAACATAGCTTTTTATTAATCCTCCTAACCTTGATTGCTTATCGCAGTGAAAATGTCGTGGGATGCAGTATGTATAAGATTACCTCCAATGCTAAAACGATGGTTGGTTGTAATCACGATACGTGGTTTTCGACGCCAAGAATTTGGTTTGAACCTGCAAAACATTCAAATGAAATAGGTGCGGGATTTACCGGAGCAAGACCGGTAGCTGGAAATAAGTTCGCTCCACAATCTGGGATGAACGAACACGGCATCGTTTTTTCACGGTTGGCCGCACATTCTCCGAGACAGAAAAATCCTTTTGCCAAGCGAATTAAAATAAAAAATGAAGTTGATTATCTAACAAGCATTCTGCATCGCTGTAAAACCCTCCATGAGGTAAAAAGATTTATTGAAAAGTACGATCACAGTTTCTTTTTAGAAGATGTATTTATCTATATCGATCCTGCTGGAGATTATTTAATCGTGGAGCCCTACAAAATAATAGAAGGCAGTGACCCAACTTATGTCCTTTCTAATTTTTGTCCTTCAATCACAGGAAACAACGAAGCGAGACGTTTAGATCGGTATAGAAATGGCGAAGATTTTATAAAAACGAATATTCCGAGCACTTCCATGTCGTATTGTAATGCGCTCTCAGATACCATGCACGTATGTCGTGATAGAAACGGAGATGGTACCTTATTGACATCCATTTGGGACACAAAAAAGGGATCAGTTCACCTCTATTTTTATCACAAATATAAGTTCTCTGTTAGCTTTGATTTAAGTGATGAGCTAGAAAAAGGAAGTCATATGTTGGATGTTTCACACGTATTCCCACAAAATCCAGAATTTGAACGCCTCAAAAATTACCTTACCCCTTTCAATACTCCATGGATGAGAATAGCATTTGTCGGATTGGCAGGGTTTCTTTTTTTGGTGGTTTTCGTAATCGTTGGGATTAAAATTCTTAACTCCAAATTCGCATTAAAGCTAAATCATGTGGTGCTGATTTCGGTTTTAAATGTTTCGCTCATTGCTTATTTGTTCGTGTTGGCTACGAATCAAAACATTTTCTATTTTGATGCACCGTATATACATCACAGTTCAAATCTAATCAGCGGATTATCTTATATTCCATTTCTATTGATTATTTCGATTATTCCAGTGACTTGGTTAAGCATTAAGTCGCTAAAATCTGCTGGCATACCCAGGTTGACCAAGCTAACCTTAACTTTTAATAACCTGATTTATTTAATCCTACTCGTTGGTTTTACTTACTGGGGTTTATATAGTATTTGGAACTAAGAACGTATCGTTTTATATGAAGCCGGGCTATTTCATATTTCTACTGTTTTTAATCCTTAGCTGTCAATCTGAAGATAAACAATCGCTAGGGTCCAAAAGGGAAAATAAGCGGATTACCTCCCAAAACTCGAAGGATAGCTCATGGACCTACAATGAATACAAGAGTGAAAACTTAAGCATAGACTTCACCAATCACAACCTTCAGAACTTTTCTATAGATGTTCATAGAAAGCGGGATTCGTTGCGTTTAGACTTAAATGAATTAAATATCCCATTTAAAACTCCAAGTATAGATTGGATAAACCCTCAAATGATATGCATCTCAACGTGGTGGTCGGGTCCGTTTAGCAGGAAAATCTTTATTCCGTTAAAAGGTAAACTTCAAGAGTTTATTTACATTGATAAAGACATCAGGTTAACGGATCCTAAAACAAATAGGGTAGTATATATCGATACAGTAATCAAGAGTAAAAAAATGATACTTATTACCGAAAACTTACGCACTCGGAGAAAACAGTCTATCGAACTTAATCTTCCGACAATGGTGGATCAATATCCTTATTACGATAGTTTAAGCATTAATAATTCATCCTTACAAATTTGGATTAACCGTTCGCAAAAGAACATAGCGTTAAATGGTTTAGAATAAATCTGAAACTTCATTTTACAAACAATCGCTTGTAAAAGGATTGTATTATAAGTATTTTGAGCTTTTTGACTATCTTTGATACTATCAAATGATAGTATTGTAAATGAATCCTCCGTATCAAATAACTCCAGAGATTTTAAAGTTGATCGCTTCGGTTTCGGAAAAGCTTGGACAGATAACCGCAAAATATCTGGATAAACCGTCAGTCAAATTAAGGAAGGAAAATCAAATAAAAACCATTCATTCCTCTTTAAGTATCGAAGGAAATACCCTAACAACAGATCAAATTACAGCACTGTTGGATAAAAAGAGAGTCATCGGACCAGAAAAGGATGTCAATGAAGTTCTCAATGCAATTAATGTGTACCAACGGTTAAATTCATTCAATCCGACAAGTTCTACCTCTTTTCTGAAGGCTCATGAGATGTTAATGAATGGATTGATTTCCGACAACGGTAAATATAGAACTTCCGGAGTTGGCATCGTTTCAGGGAATCAAATGGCACACATGGCACCACCGAGTGAAAACGTTCCTTATTTGATGAATGACTTATTTGATTTCTTGAAAGAATCAAATGAAATTGTATTAATCAAAAGTTGTGTATTTCATTATGAGATGGAATTCATTCATCCCTTTATGGATGGAAACGGAAGAATGGGTCGCTTATGGCAAACCTTGCTTTTGATGCAGGACTACCCGGTGTTTGAATTTATTCCCTTTGAAAATATTATTCATAAAACCCAAAATGAGTATTATCAGGCGCTTTCTGCAAGTGACAAACTTGGCGCATCTACACCATTTATTGAATATATGCTTCAAGTGATTAATAACGCACTCCACATCATGCTCGAATCAAGTCCGCAAATTTTAAGCGCTGAAGATCGTTTGAGATATTTTGTAGAACGCTGTAAACCCGAATTCAGTCGAAAAGATTATTTGAGTGTTTTTAAAGAAATTTCGACTGCCACAGCAAGCCGGGATTTAAAACTGGGAATTGAATTGGGAATGTTTGAAAAAGAAGGGGATAAAATCAAAACGATTTACAGGATGCCTTAAATTGAAATTGCAACTATGAATTAGATATTAAACTATTCAAAATTAGTTTACCGCTTCTTCCTTCGGCTTACCTCAGTACTAATTAAACCCAATTCCCTTCCAGTTTGACCAGCAACCGAGGTGTTCTCGTCGGCTCTGCGTAACAAGTAGGGTAGGACCTCTTTAACAGGACCAAAGGGAACGTATTTCGCTACATTATATCCCGCATTGGCAAGATTGTATGAGATGTGATCACTCATGCCCAGGAGTTGAGCGAAAAAGAATTTTTCATTGTTGTTTTCCAGGTTTTTCTCCGCCATTAATTGCGTTAACAGCATAGAACTTTCTTCGTTGTGCGAACCGGCACACAAGGCGTAATGATCCGAGTGAGTGACCATAAACCGTAACGCCTCGTTGTAATCGCGGTCTGTTGATGCTTTATCCGGTTGAATCGGGGAGGGGTACCCCATTTTTTGGGCGCGCTCCCGCTCTTTTTCCATATAGGCGCCGCGCACTAACTTAACCCCGTAAATGACACCCTGTGCTTTTGCTAACTCCAATTGAGCCTTCAAAAACTCCAAGCGGTCGTGTCGATACATTTGTACAGTATTATATATAATGGCGCGTTGCGTGTTGTGCTTGCACATCATTTCAAAGGTCCAATCATCCAAAACGGGTTGAATCCAAGTCTCCTCAGCGTCGATAAACAAGCGCACTTGGTTTTTTGCCGCAGCTTCACAAATGCGCTCGAAGCGAGATTTGACGGCTGAAATTTCTTCTAATGTTTTTGGATAAGGTGATTTTGAGCTATCCGACGCGATTTCAAGTAAATCAAAGCGACCAATGCCCGACACTTTGAACACCGCAAAAGGAATCGATTTCGAAGTCTTTGCCATGTCAATGGTAGAAATGATAATTTGAGTCGTATGTTCAAAATCTTCATCTGAGGTTTTTCCCTCTACTGAGTAATCTAAGATGGTGCCAACACCAAACGCACCTAATTCCTCAATACGTCCAGTACAATCTTCAATGGTTTCACCTCCACAAAATTGCTTGAAAATGGTAGCTTTTATTAGACCCGATATCGGTAGACGAAGCGCTAATGCAAGGTTGGTTGCCCATTTGCCAAAACTTACAACACTCGGTGATGCAATGACTTTGAATAGTAAATTGGCACGTTTTAAGTCACGGTCCGATTTGGATTTAAATGCGACTTCGGTATTTGTAAAATCTAACATACACAAAATTAACGCTTTTTTGGGAGTCAACGCGGCATAAAGTTTAATACCTTTGACCTATGATGACCATCCAATTTAATGGGACTCCTATTCATGTCGGTTCGCTGGAATCCGGTCCGTTTAACGCCTTGCTCGAAGAGTACAGCACGCGTAAAAAAGTCATTGTAGTGGATGAAAACACACACGATTGTTGCCTCGAGTATTTACTCACCGCCTTTCCTTCCCTGGAAGATGCGGAGGTGATGTTACTGCCTGCCGGAGAAGAGAATAAAGCCCTTGAAGTTTGTTATCAGGTATGGTCGGCTATGCTGGAATATCAGATTAATCGTAACGACCTGGTGATTAATTTAGGAGGTGGTGTTGTAACTGACCTTGGGGGGTTTATCGCCTCGGTGTACAAACGTGGGATTGATTTTATTCATATTCCAACGTCACTGATGGGAATGGTAGATGCCGCGATTGGTGGGAAAAACGGAGTGGACTTGAATGGACTCAAGAACATCATCGGAACCATCACTCAGCCGAGCGCTATTTTCGTGGACGCAGGTTTTTTAGAGACCTTACCCGCCGAGGAGATTTTCAACGGGTATGCCGAAATGTTAAAGCATGCACTTATTTTAGATGTTGCGTATTGGGACCAATTGAAGGAGTTGAATTCAGAAGAAGAATTAGTTCAATTGACAAACATTATTAGATCCATAGAACTCAAAAAACACGTAGTAGAAGCGGATCCAACGGAGAAAGGGCAGCGAAAATTATTGAATTTTGGTCATTCCCTTGGACATGCCTTGGAATCCTATTTTCTAAGCAAGCAACCCATCGCCCACGGTCATGCGGTAGCACTCGGAATGATTGGTGAAAGTTATGTTTCCTATAAACGGGGTGTACTTGCCTTAGATGCATACCGAGAAATTGAGCAATGCATTATTCGTGTTTTTCCAATGCTTGAAATCCCAGAGGAAGCCATAGAAGAACTTATAGAACTCATGCGAAACGATAAGAAGAACGAACGAAATACCTTGAATTTTGTCCTATTGGAATCCATCGGAAAAGCACAAGTCAATGCAGAAATGACTTCATCAGAAGTAGGGGAGGCCTTACTTCATTTATCCCTTCTTGCGCAACACGGCAACTAACAAAAAAAGGCCCCCAAAGGGAGCCTTAATCATGCTAAATGTTGAAATCCATTAACGGATGATGGTCATTTCATCTACGATGTGTTTCGCTCCCGAAAATTTATCGATGATAAACAATACGTAGCGAATATCCACATTAATGGTCTTCTGTAGGTTTGAATCAAAAATCACATCTCCGGCCATTGCTTCAATGTTGCCGTCAAATGCCAATCCGATTAATTCTCCTTTACCGTTTAATACAGGGGATCCAGAGTTTCCACCAGTGATGTCATTATTCGTTAGAAAGTTTACTGGCATATGACCATCTTTATCACCATACTCTCCGAAATCTTTTGTGTTATTTAGGTCAATCAATCGCTGCGGCAAATCGAACTCTTCGTCCTTCGGCTTGTATTTATTGATGGTCCCTTGAAGCGTGGTGAAGTAATTCGTTTTCGCATCATTTCGCTTATCTGCAGGAAGCGCGCTTACCGAACCAAAGGTCAAACGCATGGTACTGTTTGCGTCCGGATATTTAACTGGGCTTAAACCAGACTCGCGCATCCCTTTAACCAATTTACGATAAGCTTTCACATAATCTGCTTGAAGTTGCATCATTTCTGGCGTAGTGGCATTTAAATGTGCAATCAATTCTTGAGAGAATTTAATCATTGGATCAGAAGAAATATCATACTTCGTTTCTCCATTAATCCAAGAAATCACTTTCTCTTGATAGCTAAAAATTGAAGCGCTTAACATGGATGTTGCGCGCATGGCAACTGCATCAGGACTATCAAAACTAGCCGGTTGCTTATATCCCGCTTTTGTCATGTACAATACGAGTCCATTCAGTAGAATATCTTTTTCTGTTGGAAGCGATACTGTACTGTAGAATTCTTCCACTGCCGCGAGTAAATCCGCTTGAAGTTCTTTTTTCTTAGCTGCATCTGCTTTGTCATATTCCATCATCTTAGCTCCAAGATTTCTAGAAATCATAGCAAATTCTGAAGATCTCAATAAAATAGATAAGTAATTATCATGACGAGACTTTTCGTTGGTAGCAGCATAGTACGCATTAATCGTACTTACTACGTTACCATATTCCTTCTTGTTCTTGCGCTTGTTTGCCCAGGCATTAAAGGTTGCTTCGTTTTCTGCTTTTGTTTTGGCGGTACCAAACTTCGTTAAGGCATCAATCATTCCTTGACGGTTTTTCCAATAGTTTGCTAGCCTTGCATATTTCGATGCATAGTTCAAACGAACTTCATCGTCTTTGTCCATGTAATTCTTCATGGCATCCATGGCTGTTTTAGAGGCCTCAACCCATGCAGGGTAGGCATACTTGACATTTTGGTCAATTCCTGAAGCTGGCAACCAACGGTTGGTTCGACCTGGAAAACCGAGAATCATGGCGAAATCACCTTCCTTAACCCCTTGAATGTTGACTTTCAAGTGAACTTTTGGTGTTAATGGAACATTGCTTGTAGAATACTCAGCCGGATTACCGTTAGCATCTGCATAAATCCTAAACATAGAGAAGTCACCCGTATGACGTGGCCATTCCCAGTTATCGGTATCGCCACCAAACTTACCTATTGAATTCGGAGGTGTTCCTACCAATCGAACGTCTTTATAGTCTTGGAAAACGAAATAGTAGTATTCATTTCCTTGGAAAAATGAACGCACTTGCACTACATATTTTCCACCTTCGTTATTTTCTTTTTCAATTAGAGCAATCTCGTCTTTAATTATTTTCTCGCGTTCTGCTTCCGTCATTTGATCATTTACCTTTCCTAATATGCGTTTAGACACATCATCCATACGAACAAAGAAGCGAACGAATAAAGATTTTGGTTTTAACTCGTCGGCTTTTGTTGCCGCCCAATATCCATTCGTAAGGTGATCTTCTTCAGGGGTTGACAATTCAGCAATAGCATCATATCCGCAATGGTGATTAGTCAACACGAGCCCTTGAGATGAAATCAATTCCGCGGTGCAACCCCCGTTAAATTGGACAACAGCATCCTTTAAACTCGAATGGTTAATGCTGTAAATTTCTTCGGCTGTCAACTGCAATCCGAGTTTTTCCATATCACGTTGATTCAAACGTTCAATGAACATTAAGAACCACATTCCTTCGTCGGCTCGAACAAAGAACCCAACAAAAAGGACAATGGCTAAGAGTGTGTGTTTCATGTTTTTCATAGTTTTCTGAATTAAGGATGGCTAATATAGTGAAATAAGTAGAATTTAATTCGCTTTTTGTCCACGCGATTTTTGAATGCGTTGTTTTTTCATGCGACTCAAGGATTCGGGTAAGATTCCTAAATAGGAGGCAATCTGGTGTTGAGGAACAAGCTGCTCGATGCTTGGGTGGCGTTCAATGAGCGCTAGATATCGCTCTTCGGCACTGGCTGAAACTGTAAGAAACAAACGTTTTTGTAGCACAGCAAGCGTTCGCTGCGCCATTATTCTAAACAAGCGCTCCATCTGCGGGATATGCTTAAAAATCTGATCTATTCCGTCATGCGTAAAGGCAAGAACCCAAGTATCTTCTAAGGCCTGAACATTAAGTTGAGAGGGAGAGCGCAATTCAAAACTCGCTAAATCCCCAATCCACCAATCTTTAAACCCAAAATACAAGACATGCTCTTGAGATTTTCCGTCGATATAGAACACACGCATGGTTCCGGCGATAATGAAAGCTTGTTCAAATCCCAAGTCTCCTTCACGCAGAAAATACGTTTTACGTTTTATATTGCGCAGGGTAAAACGCTGCTTTATAAACGCTTTGTCCGTTTCGGAAAGCGTAACCCGTTGTTGGATATAGGTAAAGAGGTCACGATAAGCGTTCTCTTCCGTTACGAGAGTTGCATTCGAATTCTCCATTCTTTAGGATATAAATTGTTAAAACGATTTCCAAGGTGCTTAATAAACCCTAAGCCCATTTCTTTAAAAGTTACAATATAAAACCCCGGCTCCTGAGCTTCAACCGGAAAGGTTTCGCCTCGCAAATATTGCAAAGCTTCACGTTCCGTAAGCTCGATTCGTTTAATGTTAGTTTCTATTGAATTCATCAAGGCCAGTTCATGAAAAGGAATCCATCCTTTTGGACTTTGTTCCGCGATCTTGACCCCTTTTTTTATAATTCGAAGTGGACTGTCGATTGATTTGAGCAACGCGAGCGTCTCCTTACTTAGTAAATGTAGCCCTGTTCGTTCTTCAATAAGCACTTGGTTTTCTGCTAGCGTAATACCAAAGATTGGATCTTTCGAAACAGGACCTTGCTCATTTCCAAGCGATCGAATTATTGTTCCTTTTTTACGCAACACGGCAATATATAATCCTTCAGATTCTGTAGTACCTGGGAGGAAATAATGTCCGAGCTTGCTGCGTCCTGGAACACAAGCGGATGGCGCATTCCATGAAACCAATTCAAAGGGACCATCGGCCAGAAGGTGTGTTATCTGGTCTTCATTTTCCAATTGGTTGAAGGTACAGGTAGAATAAACTAAATAGCCGCCTGGTTTTACCGATTGTATCACGTGACCCAACAATTCGGTTTGGCGAATCGCACAAAGTAGAGGGGAATCAGGTTTCCATTCGGAACGCGCATTTTTATCCTTACGAAACATCCCTTCTCCAGAACAAGGGGCATCTACTAACACCACATCGAAACAATCAATTAGCTCGGTAAAAGCTTCCGGTGAGTCATTGGAAACTAGCACGTTATCAACGCCCCATTTACCCAAATTCTCTGCAAGAATATTGCTTCGGTGTCGATTGATCTCATTCGCAAGTACCACTGAATTTAAGGGTAAGGCATCCAACATGGCACTTGTTTTTCCGCCAGGGGCAGCACAAAGATCCAATACGTGAGCACCTTCTGGCAATTTAAGTTGTTTTATTAAGTCGGAAAGTACCATGGAGGCTGCTTCTTGCGCATAGTAAACACCCGCGTGATAGGTCGGGTCTAGGGTGAACGACGGCCGTTCTTCCAAATAGTATCCCATGGTACACCATGAAACTGGTTGTAATGTAGAAATATCTTTAGCCGATGCTTTTCTTGGGTTTATGCGAATAGAAATCGGGGAAGGATGGTCTAGAGCATCAATTAATTGTTCGCCAAACGGAGAATTCAATCGAATGGAATCAATAAATGCTTCGGGAAGCGGGGTGCTTAACATGCAACAAAGGTAACTTTTAAATAGGAGGGGAGTGAAGGGTTCGGTCTAAATGCACGATTCAAACTTACCCCCGGAATGCCAATCAACTGATCTTCAACATACAGTACGGGCCAGTCAAGGCGTTGAAAAGCCGGAATTCCATTGTCTTTCAATATAGCATTTACTGTTTTTGTGCTTTTCATTCCCATAGGAACATAGGATTCCTCTAATTTTCCACGCAGCAACTTGAGTTCACCCTCAATCTGATTTGGGTCTAAATAGAACGTTAAGGTGGTAAACTGTGCGGGTAATGATCCTACGGGTTCAATAGAAAAAGAAAAATCAACACAGGGCTCATGACTAATTAGGTATATCTTGTCGTTGAACTTTACTAGTTCCTGATAACCTAAAGCGTTGTGTTCTAAAATAACGCGCTTGTTATTCTCCGCTTCAGAAAGCTGGATGATAGATTGAATAAAACGAGGCTCGATTTGGAGCAATTTAAATGCCTCAATAAGTAAAGCCGAGTCTTCTGACAACTCCTTAATCGGAATAAATCGTTGTGTTTTCCATTGCCTAGCACGTACTTTTGCATTTTCAAAAATCTCAAGATAGCTCTGAAAACATGCGTTTTGCACGATGAGTACCTGCTCTTTGATGGATGGATTGAGCTTCTCCAGTGTTGGTATCATATCCAAACGGATTGCATTGCGTAGGTATTTGGAATCCGCATTGCTTTTATCTTCCCTCCAACTGATTCCATGGATCTGCGCGTATTCGATGATTTCCGCCTTCGAAATATGCAAGAAAGGACGTAAAATTCCTCCACGTAGTTCATGCATTCCGGCTAATCCGGACAAGCCACTGTTTCTGAATAAATGCAAGAAAAAGGTCTCAATTTGATCGTCTTTATGGTGGGCCGTTACGATTAAAACATCCCTTGAATCGCCAACTAATTCCTTGAAAAACTGGTAGCGAATGGAACGGGCCTCTTGTTGTAAATTCCCGCCTTGTTGTGTTAAGCGTTCGCCCAAATCAAGCGTTCGTTCATGAAATGTAATCTTGTGTAGTAAACACAAATCTCGAATCATACGCGCATCGGCCTCGCTGTCCTCACCCCGTAATTGATAATTAACATGGGCCACAGAAAAAGGCAATTGTTGCCCTAGAAAGGTGTGAAATAATACCATGGAATCAACGCCTGCGCTGCATGCAAGGATGTAGTGAGAGGATGGGTGTTTTGATATGATTTCTTGGGCTTTATTCATCTGACTTCAACCGTATCAAGCGACCGATTTTTAAAAGGCATTCCTTATACTCTTCTTGGGCGTCTGCACCAATGGTAATTGCACTGCCAACACCACAACTCAAATAGTTTTCGGTAGGGTAGTAGGCCAAAGAACGAATTACTACATTAAAGTCAAAATCTCCACCCGGTTTAAAATATCCAAGACTTCCAGAATAAATTTCGCGGTTGGAATCCTCAAATTCATCCATATATCTAACGGCATTTCGCTTGGGCGCGCCCGTCATGGAACCCATCGGGAAACTTGCCCTTACAATATCGGAAAACTCAATGGATGGTTTAAGTTTACACGAAACGGTAGAGATCATTTGATGAACGGTTTTAAACGAATACAACCCGAACAGCTCATCCACATGCACGCTGCCGGGTTCTGCGATTTTTGAAAGGTCATTGCGCACCAAATCAACTATCATGACATTTTCAGCGCGTTCTTTTTTCGAATTTATTAAGCCTAGTTTTGCTGCTTCGTCAGCTTCATGGTCTCTCATTCTAGGAGAAGTGCCTTTAATCGGTTGGGACTTTAAAATATCTCCTACCTTTTGAATGTATCGCTCCGGACTTCCGCATGCAAGCCATAGATTATCTGCAATAAATAATCCGGAAAACGGGGCTTCGGTTCGCTGATTTACTAAGTTATATAAGCCGTGAGGAGCGAAAAGTGTAAGGTTCTCTATGAAATACTCTTGACAATAATTTGTTTCATAAAGATCTCCACGTTGAATAAGATGTTTGATTTCATTAACACGTTGAAGGTATTTTTCTTTTGGGGTACGAGCACTAAAAGGCGCTAAATCAGGCGCTTCGCTATGTGTTAAGGTTTCAAAGAAATCTTGAACCAGGGTGATATCACTCCCTTGAACTAAGTCGATTTCATCCTGATTAATTTTAGCAACAACCGATGGAACCCAGAAATAGGCAAGGGGAAGTTTTAGATTTTTCTTGCTTGGTAATTGATCTACATGCTGTTTAAGTTCGTAGGAAAGGTATCCAAAAACGAAGGTGTTTTTATGCTCCAATAGAAAGGCGTCCAAGGCGGGGAGTTGCGTTGGACAGGAGAGGGTAAAGGCTGGTCCAGGACCGATACCAAGAATCGCAGTTCCGTCGTTTGAATTTAAATAGCACGTTGGAATTTGATTACTCATTGGTTAAAAAGGCTGTAACTTATTGAGGGGGACAGAAATCTTCATGTTATTTACGAGTAGGTGAGCCTTTGACTTTTCAATGGTTTCAATGATGCCTACTTGTTTTGTTCCCGCTATGCGTACCTTATCGCCAACATTAAAGACTACCGGTACAGGAATTTGCTCAGGTTTTTTCTTTACTTGACTTGGTTTTTTGATCGTTGGTTTAACGGTGGACTTTAAAAAGAAGGCTCGGATTTCTTCCATTAATGCTTCATTTTCTTTTCGTTTACGCGGACTTGGGTTAAAGCGATTGAGGTATTTCTCCATGCGTTGGCCGAGTTGAATCCATTTTGCTTGCTCATCCGCTTGGTTTCCTAACACTTTCGTTTTGCGCGCATAGAAATCTGCTTGTTCACGAACCTTTTGAAGTTCTTCAATCATTCCTTCCTGCGCATTTTTGTGCTCTTGAATCATTTTTTGGAGGTAGCGTTTTTCTTGTTGCAGGGTAGATAACAACTCATTGAAGCGTTTGGTTTCCTCCGAAAGTCGCTGTTTAGCAGCTTTTAGTATGTCAGCGGGGATTCCATTGATGCTGGCCACTTCAAAGGTAAAGGAACTGCCAGGTACCCCTAATTCTAATTGGTATAAGGGTTTCAAGGATTTTATATCGAATTTCATGGAACCATTTACTGCTTGAGCTAACTCACTGGCTTTGAACTTAATCGCTGCATAATGTGTGGTAATAATAGCAAAACAACCCTTCTCGTAAAGGCGCTCAAAGAAAATCTCTGCTAATGCACCCCCTAATTCAGGGTCAGAACCTGTTCCAAACTCGTCTAATAGCAGAAAGGTATTTGGATTACTTCGCTCTAAAAAGAACTTCATGCGTTGCAAACGGTAGGAGTATGTACTTAGTTCATTTTCAATAGATTGATTGTCGCCAATGTCTGAATAAAGTTGCTGAAAAAAGCAAGCCCTAGAATCCGGGTGAACTGGGATTAGTAAGCCCGCTTGTAACATGCATTGTAACAAGCCAAAGGTTTTCATGGTAAGGCTTTTTCCACCTGCATTTGGACCAGAAATCACGAGCATGCGGTGTGTTTCATCCAAAGAAAACTCTTGAGGAATCGTTCGCTTCCCTTGATTTCGGTTGTTTTCTCTTAAAATTGGATGATATGCGAGGGTCCAATGCAATGTTTTCTCTTTTGAAAGTGCGGGTAGGGTAGCTTCCATGTGAAAAGCCAAACGCGCTTTGGCGTTAATTACATCAAAACTAACCAACGCCGTTTGATACGCTTGGATCAAGGGTAAATGAATCCTGAATTGGGCCGTAAGTGCTTTTAAAATGCGATAAATCTCTTTTTTTTCATCGTCGTAAAGGCATGCTAATTCATGATTTAGCTCCTGATTTACTTTCGGTTCAATGTAGGTTAAACTTCCCGTTTTACTCGCGCCTAAAATTGTTCCAGGGACCCTGCGTTTAAAACCTGATTGTACAGTTAGTACCCTTCGGTTATCGATGAAGGACTCGTACGTTTCACCGAGTAAACCATCCTTAATGAGTTTACGCATTTCACGATCAAAATTTCGATTGATTTTTTGACGAATTATCTTGATTTCGTGCCGAATTCGAGCGAGTTCAGGCGTAGCATCATCCTTGATGTTTCGGGTCTGTTTTACATCAATAATTTTAGTAATGCGCTCGACCAATTCATCTGTATGGTAACAGTCTTGAAAAACTAGCGCCAAGGAGGAAAACGAAGTGGAATGCTCGAAGAATTTAAGGTAAGCATTCACAAGGTTGCTCGCATCATGGATTCGAATGAAACCTTCTAAGCTTAGCACAGCATCCTCAATGCTCAAAAATTTTAGTTCCGAAAGGAGTTCATCAAATTCCAAGGCTGGAAACGTTCTTTTCTGAAGAATAATATCGAGCCGTTCTTTGGTTTGATTTAATTGATGGATGAGGGATTTATATCGGTTGCTTGGGATTAACTTATTAAGTTGATCAACGGCTGATTTTGAAACGGCAAATCCACCCAATTGAAATAGAATATCATTGAACTGTAATTCCTGTAGGGTTTGACTATCCGTAAATGCAGTCGGTTTAAACATGACACAAAGCTACTCGTTATTTGGATGCCACATTGTATTATAATTAATATTATGTTAAATAGCATTATGGCCAGTATGATTACTCCCAGCCGTTATACCCAGTTTGTAAATCATACAAATGCTTATAACCCGCCTTCTTCAATTGCTTGCATGCCTCTGCACTTCTTGCTCCAGCGGCACAGTAAACTAAAACTACACGGTCTTTAGGAATCATTCGTTCAACTTCTGAAAGAAAATTATTAGCAAAATAACTCACATTTAAAGAACCCTGAATTTTTCCATCCTGTACTTCATTGGCTGTACGCACATCTAAAATCACTACCGTAGAATCCGACATTAGTTCTTTGAAACGCGCATTATCCACCTTCGTTTGAGAAAAAACCTGCGCTGTAATAAACAAGATGATGATTAATAAATACTTTTGCATGGTATGAATTTTCTTCAAAAGTAACATTTCATACGAAATTCTATTTAACATAAGTATGAGTTGCTATTCGTTTAATGGGTTTATTCCCGTGGTTGATCCCTCCAGTTATATACATGATACAGCCTCTGTTATTGGAGATGTAATCATTGGTAAAGATTGTTACGTAGGTCCTGGTGCAGTAATTCGAGGAGATTGGGGTCGGATTATCATTGAAGACGGCTGTAATGTACAAGAAAACTGTGTGGTTCATATGTTCCCTGGAAAACACATTACGTTTGAATCGGGAGCCCACATTGGTCACGGCGCGGTGGTTCATGGTGCTACATTAAAATCCAACTGTCTTATCGGTATGAATGCCGTAGTCATGGACGGTGCGATCGTCGGTAAGAACTCCATCGTTGGTGCCTTGAGTTTTGTTAAAGCCGAAGAAATAATTCCTGATAATCATTTATACGCAGGAAATCCAGGGAGAATTATTAAAGAAATTTCAGCAGATATGATTGAATGGAAGACCGAAGGAACGGCCTTGTATCAATCCCTTCCGGCTTCTTGTCATACCTCTCTCCTACCCGTTTCTCCATTGACGTCGATTGAAGAGAATCGTCCAACGCACGAAATGGTGTATAAGACGTGGAAAACCCGTCAATAGTTTTTCTTCTTTTATAGTACAGATTCATTCAGTTCTTTTAATTTTGTACCCCGTAGTTACTATTTTATGTCAAAATCCACAAAGTATATTTTTGTAACCGGGGGGGTAACATCTTCTTTAGGTAAAGGAATCATTTCCGCTTCATTAGCCAAATTATTGCAAGCCAGAGGGTATGCAGTTTCCATTCAAAAACTTGACCCATACATTAACATTGATCCAGGTACCTTAAATCCCTATGAGCATGGAGAATGTTATGTAACCGATGACGGAGCTGAAACCGATTTGGATCTAGGACATTATGAGCGTTTCCTAAATGTACCCACGTCTCAGGCAAACAACATAACCACAGGTCGTATTTACAAGAATGTTATTGAAAAAGAACGTCGTGGCGATTATTTAGGTAAAACCGTACAGGTAATCCCACACATAACCGATGAAATCAAAGATCGAATTCAAGAGTTAGCCGCTAACGGACAATACGATATCGTTATAACGGAAATTGGTGGAACAGTTGGTGATATAGAGTCCCTTCCGTATGTTGAAGCAGTTCGTCAAATGATGTGGGAATTCGAAGACGATTGCATTGTAATTCATCTAACATTAATTCCTTATTTGTCGGCGGCTGGTGAGCTTAAAACAAAGCCTACACAGCACAGCGTTAAAGCGCTCTTGGAACTTGGAGTTCAACCAGACATCTTATGTTGTAGAACCGAACATCCATTGGATATGGCGCTTCGTAAGAAAATTGCGCGATTCACCAATGTATCCATTAATGCGGTGATTGAAGCAAAGGATGCGTCTACCATTTACGATGTTCCTTTATTGATGCAAGCCGAAGAATTAGACATTGTGGTATTGGATAAACTTGGATTATCTAAGAAACAAGCGCCTGATTTAATGCATTGGAAAGATTTCTTGGACAAGTTAAAGAATCCAAAACATCATATAGATATTGCCCTAGTTGGTAAATATGTTGAGTTAAAGGATTCGTATAAATCAATTTCTGAGGCAATTATTCATGCTGGGGTTGCGAACAATACCAAGGTGAATGTACACTGGATTCAATCAGAAACGATCACTCCGAGTAACAGTGCAGCAATTCTTGGCGAGATGGACGGGATTTTAGTCGCTCCTGGCTTTGGTTCTCGTGGAATTGCAGGTAAAATTGAAGCGGTACGCTATGCTCGAACGAGCAATACGCCATTCTTCGGAATTTGCTTAGGAATGCAATGCGCTGTAATTGAGTTTGCTCGAAACGTTCTTGGATACACCGATGCACATACCATGGAAATTAATCCGGATTCAACGCATCCAGTGATTTCGATGATGGAGGAACAAAAGACACTAAAGAACTTGGGTGGCACCATGCGATTAGGCGCATACGATTGTCATTTAAAACCAAGCTCAAACATCGCAAATGCCTATCATGCCGACAAAATAAGCGAACGGCATCGCCACCGTTTCGAATTGAATAATGAGTATTTAGATGTGCTTGAGGGTGCTGGAATGACAGCAACCGGAAGGAATCCAGAAACAGGGTTAGTAGAAGTTGTAGAAGTTCAAGATCACCCATGGTTTGTTGGTGTTCAATTCCACCCGGAATATAAAAGTACCGTTGATAACCCACACCCACTCTTCACTGCATTCATTGATGCAGCGTTAAAAAACAAATAATAAAATGGATAGAAATACCACGATTGGATTAATTCTCATAGGTTTATTGCTAACGGTATTCACCGTTGTTAATCAGCCATCAAAAGAGGATATCGAAAAAGCTAAAAAAGAACAAGCAGCAAAGGAGAAATCCCAGACAAAGAATGCCACAACCAACAAAAAAGAGAAGAAAGATTCAAATAAATCTGCGGATAAGCCCAAAGAAAACGCTTCAGGTAATGTTATAGCTCCTAAACAAGCTATTAAGGCTACGCAAGTTAAATTAGAGAACGACCACCTAACGGTAGTACTTAATTCACAAGGAGCCAATGTGGAGGCTGTTTATCTCAAAAAATTTCGTTCGTATGATGATTTCGACAAGAAGAAATCAGAATCTCTCTGTCTATTTAAAAGTGATGATGCCGCGAATTTCATCGTAATTCCTGGGGTTATAAATACGAAGAACCTTACGTTTAAGGTGAATGAAACTCATATCAGAAATAATACGGAATTCTCTTATCGTCAAGGAAAAAAACTCATTGTAGTTAGTTATTCCATTAAGGATGATTATCGCTTGGCTTACAACTTGCAACTTGAAGGTTTTTCTAAATTGGAAATGGATAAGGTCCGTTTGAAGTGGGCTATGAATTTTCGTAGAACAGAACGTAAGTTAAAAGAGCAACGCCGAATTACCACGGTATGTTTTGAACAAAAAAATGATGGATTAGACTACTTAAGCGAAACCTCTGATGATTTTTCAGAAGCAAGCGATGATATTGAATGGGTTGCGTTTAAGCAAAGTTATTTTTCTGCCATACTTCATCCTGATAAAGGATTTCGTAAAGAAGACGGTCGATTCAACATAAAAAACTTTGGGGAAGGCAGCAAACGTGAATTTACCAACATCAAAGAAATGACCACCGTATTGGCTCCGAATTTTGAGCAAAACAATGCATCCTTTACGTGGTATTTTGGACCAAACGACTACAATCAACTTCGTAGTTATGATCAAGGGTATGATGACATTTTAAATTATGGATGGGGACTATTTAGATGGATTAATTTGTATGCCGTTCAACCTATTTTTAACTTATTAGTAAGTAATGGCATTGGAGCAGGTTTAGCGATTTTGTTACTAACCTTAATCTTAAAGTTGATTTTGATGCCAATTCAGTGGAAGATGTTTGTTTCTTCAGTTAAAATGCGCATCCTAAAGCCCCAAGTAGAAGAGTTAAACAAGAAGTATCCCGATCAAGGCGACGCGCTTAAAAAACAATCCGAAATGATGGCCCTGTACAAAGAATCTGGTGCAAGTCCATTGGCCGGATGCGTTCCAATGTTGATTCAAATGCCAATATTACTTGCTGTATTCCGATTTTTCCCAGCTGCTTTCGAATTGCGTCAACAAGGATTCTTATGGGCAGAAGACCTTTCCTCCTATGATTCCATTTGGGATTTTGGATTTAATTTATGGCCGTACGGTGATCACATGAGTTTGTTCACCTTGTTAATGGCTGCAACCACGCTCGTTTATACGTACATGAACAGTGGTAATATGCAACAACCAACGCAACCGGGTATGCCCGATATGAAAGTAATGATGTATATTTTCCCGGTGTTAATGATATTCTTCTTTAACGATTATTCTTCCGGTTTAAGTTACTACTATTTCATCTCTACCCTCTTCTCAATTTTACTCATGGTTGCCATTAAAAAGTTCTTTGTAAACGAAGAAAAATTAAAGGTTAAAATGATGGAACGTCAAGCGAAAGCAGAGAAAACACCGAAGAAAAAATCTAAGTTTCAGGAGCGACTTGAAGAGATGCAACGCAAGTCCATAGAAATGCAAAAAAATAACAAGAAAAAATAAGTATGAAGTTTTTTATCGATACCGCTAACCTAGCAGAAATACGTGAAGCCAATGATATGGGTATTTTGGATGGGGTGACTACGAATCCCTCCTTAATGGCTAAAGAAGGCATCACTGGAACGAATAATATTCTTAACCATTACGTTCAAATTTGTAATATTGTTGATGGTCCCGTAAGCGCCGAAGTCATTGCCACTGATTTTGAAGGTATGGTTCGGGAAGGAGAAGCGTTGGCTGAATTACACCCCAACATTGTGGTTAAAATCCCAATGATAACTGAAGGAATTAAAGCGATTAAATACTTTTCACAAAAAGGAATCCCAACCAATTGCACCTTGATTTTCTCTGCTGGACAAGCACTTCTAGCAGCAAAAGCTGGTGCCACATTCATCTCTCCATTTTTGGGGCGCTTAGATGATGTTTCAACCGATGGATTAAGTTTGATTCAACAAATACGCACCATTTACGATAATTACGATTTTGGTACCGAAATACTTGCAGCCTCTGTTCGTCACCCGATGCATATCATTCATTGTGCGAGCATTGGTGCGGATGTAATGACTGGACCGTTAAGTGCAATTAAAGCGTTGGCAAAGCACCCATTGACAGATATTGGCTTGCAACAATTTTTGGCAGACCACGCCAAAGGAAATCAATAATGCTTTCTAAAGAAGAACGCAAGCAGTATAATCAGCTTTTTTGGGATGGGTTCAAAAAGGAAATGCGAAGGCATAATACCCAGCACCGGAGAGCTATCAATTGGCTGAAGTATCCCACAGATATTAAGCATGTATACTTAAGACTGCATTGCGACAATACGGGTGCCTACCTGAATTTTGATGTTCAATTCAAAGATGAAGGCATTCGTGATATTTTTTGGGAACAGTTAACCGAGCTAAAGCAAGTGATGGAAAATGCCACTGGTGATAAAGGACGTTGGCTAAGGAATCAAACCGCAAAAGAAGGCTTTGTTTTCGACCGCATTCAATGGGTTCATCCGGAGGTTAATTATTACTCACAAGAAGACTGGCCCGCTATCTTTGGGTTTCTCAAAGAACGCTTACTCGCTTTTGACCTCTTTTATCAAGAATTTAAGGATATACTGATACTTTTAGTAGATTAAACTTACCTTTGTGTTATGCGGATATGTTTCTACACGGTTCTTTTCTTAAGTTTTTGTTCTTTTGGTCAAGGAACAGTGATTTTTAATGAAGATTTCCAACAAGGAATTCCGGCGAATTTCACCATGTTAAATCTGGATTTAAACGCACCAAACACCCAAGTTTCTGAATTCAATGCTTCGTGGATAACGGTATTAGATCCTGAAAATTCCCTAGATACTGTGGCTGCTGCTACCTCTTTTTTTGAGAATCCAGATACAGCGAATCGCTGGTTAATTACGCCTTCGATTTCCCTAGGTGCTTTTGGAAATTACCTGACGTGGAATGCTAAATCGCAAGATGCATCCTATCCAGATAATTACCTGGTTCTGCTTTCAACTACTGATAATCAAGCGTCAAGCTTTACCGATACGATTTCTTTTGTAACGGGAGAAAATTTCGAATGGACCGCTCGAGAAGTTAACTTAACTGGACAGGGCTATGACAATGCGGTAATCTATCTGGCATTTGTTTTAAGAACCTATGATGGATTTAAATTGTACATCGATGATATCGAAGTGCGTTCCATGGATAATACCAGCATCGAAGAACCTAGCTTACCTGTCCTGACGTGTTATCCTAATCCAGCTTCAACCATGATCCATGTGAATCAGCCAGGATTAATTCAGATTTATAGTACTACGGGAAGTTTAATGTATTCAGGTAATGATTCTGAAATATCCTTAGAATCCTTTGCTTCAGGCATCTATCTGATAAAAGCAGCGGGGTACTCCCCTACTCGTTTTATCAAGTTATAGTCACCACCGAACTGGATGAAGTTCGTCTAAATCATGTTTTCTCTTAGCAATACTTTGCCTGTGTTTCTCCATTGCATCCGCGTTACTTTCTTCTGAAAATCTATGATTTTCCATGCGTCGAATTTGTACTACTTCGTTAAATGCTTTGGTTAAGGACTCTGTAAAGAGCACGCGTTGTAATTTATCAAAAACGATATCGATTGCAAATTCAGTTGGATGTGCTCCGTCTCTTTCAAAAAACCGATAATCCCTTAACTCATCCATGACAATTTCGTAAGCCGGAAAATATGTCGCAGTTAAGGCAGTATCAACAACCTGATGGCACGCTTCGATTAGGCATGCTTTGCTTCGAGAATTCTCAACAATTCCATCTCGTAAATGCCGAATAGGACTCACCGTAAATACGATTTTTAAAAAAGGATTGATCTTATTTAATCTAGAAATAACGGTATGTAATGCGTCGCTTATTTCTTTTATACTTAATAGCCTTTTTGTGAAATTTGATGCGGGTAATTTATGACAATTAGCAACCAATAAACCCGTGGAATTCAATTCATAAACCCAAGCTGAGCCCAGTGTGATAAACAAGGTGTCCATTTCTTGAAGAGCGCTTAATGATTCAGCACGTAAGCGTTCAACAATTATTTTTAATTCCTCCGGGTTTGAATGAATGATCTTATGAGAAGTTTCCCAATAAAATGAATGGTTTTCTGTAGAATGAATATTAAATTCATGGGTTAAATCAATCGAACCAAGTAGTTGATTTGCAATGGATAGTGGATTATATGTTGTTCCAAAAGGACTCAGCCAAGCTTGAAGTCCATGATAACGGAACCGTTGATGCATATGGTCAGAAAAGCAACTGCCGATAAAACCAAACTGATGATTAAACGAATCAATTTGATTGAGTTGTTCTATT